>ERZ773003.1245-NODE-1245-length-15497-cov-3.095843_pt1 | contig 15497 bp, 16 predicted proteins | sample MGYA00580668_ERZ773003 | MGnify/ENA primary metagenome ERZ773003 (study PRJEB29015, sample SAMEA2738002) | human oral metagenome | biome: human oral; feature: human-associated habitat; material: dental | place: China | collected 2126 ... | reverse complement strand
TGTTTATATTGGCAAAGACTTTTTTGTTGGAGGACGTTACGAGCTGAGCTTGTAAGGAGCGCGCACTCGCATACGTCAATATCGTACAAACAAAGCCCTTCTTGTTATCTAGCGAGAGGGACTTTTTGCGTGCAGAGAATTTGTAGTGCTACTAGATTGTTTACTTTCATTCCGCTTTATCCCGCCTGAAATGTGCAAAGAATCTGTATTTGAGTCACCGATTCTTTTGAAAAATCAGGCAAATCCACAGATTCTTTGATGTTTTCAGGCAGATTTTACAGATTCTTTGCAGAAATCAGGCTCGTACCCAACTTCCGCCGTCCATCTAGCGAGAAGCCCCGTCTACTAGCAGCGTTTCCGTACAAGAAACCCGGCATCCATATGAAATGGATACCGGGTTGAAATTGCTTTGCGAACCGAACTTGCGTGCCGCGCCCCGAGCCTTACTTGTACTCGTAGAAGCCCTTACCAGCGGCAACGCCCGTCTCGCCCTTGTCAATCTTCTCTTTGAGAAGCGCAACAATACGACCCTGTACAGACTCTGGGTCTTTAGCTGCAGAGTTCATTAGAGCAACGTTGTAGGCGGTGACCAGGCCAATGATGTCCAGAATCTGGAAAGGACCCTTTGGAGAGCCGGTGCCAATGCGCCAAGCCCTGTCGATGTCCTCAACGTCGCCGACGCCGTTGGCCCAGAGCTGCTCAGCGGAGACCAGAAGAGGTACCAGCATGGAGTTCAGCAGATAGCCAGGCTGCTCCTTCAGGACCTTGACTGGAATCATACGAATGCTTGCTGCAAATTTGACGACCATGTCAAAGTTCTCTTGAGCGGTGCCTGCATGACCCATGACCTCGCCGATTGGGTTACGCCAGATCTCGTTAGCAAAGTGGAGAGCCAGGTACTTCTCGGGACGACCAGTAGCTGCGGCAAACATGCTTGGAATCATGGTTGAGCTGTTAGTCGCAACAATAGTCTTCTCGGGCAGGTGCTTGGCCAGCTCGGTGTAGAACTCAATCTTCTGCTCTGGATTCTCAGCGACGGACTCGATAACAAAGTCAGCGTCACCAAAAGCCTCGTCCCAATCGGAAGTAAGCTTGAGGTTGCTGTATGCGCGCTCTACCTGCTCTTTAAGCTGATCGAGCTTCTCTGGAGTAATTTCGTCCTGAGCAATAAGGCCGTAAGCGTAAGCCTTAGGATTGGTCTTCATAGCCTCAAGGGTGTTCAGATATACCTCTCTGAGGTGCTCAATCTTTGGACGAGCGCGCTCAATTGAAGCCTCGGACCTCAGCCAAATGGTGGTTTGGTAGCCGCGATAAGCAGTCTGGAATGCAATCTGGCTGCCCAGCACGCCGCCACCGGCAACAACAACGTTCTTTACCTGCGAAATGTCCATTGGACTATCCTTTCTACAAGCGCGGCGAGAAATGCCACGCGAACTGTCTACCATCCCTATACCCTAGAAAGTTTCTGTCAGACATTCGTTTGAAAAGTTTCCGACTTTCATTCAAAACCTACAAATCACTCCTTGGCGAGAAACCCCATTTATCGTTTGCAGTTCTTAGGTAAAATAGATACGTGCAATTAACAGCTGGTTTCAACGCAGCCGTTCGACTGAACTTCAACAAAGCCAGTGGCTACAAGCCAGCAAAATACCAGGTAAAACGCCTGGAAAGAATAGAGGCATCATGATCGACGGAACATACAAGATTCAAATGGATTCTCCTGTTGGAGTCAAAGAGGGCACAGCTGTCCTCATCACATCTGGTGAGAAACTTACCGGCTCTCTGACTGCCATGGGTGTCCAGATTGATATTGAGAACGGTAAGGTTACCGACAACTCGTTTACCTTTGGTGGCAAGCTTGAGTCTTTTGTAGGTCCCGTTATCTTTGCCGTTGGTGGCTCCGTTGAGGGCGACACTATTCAAGGCATTGCTCACATCGCTAACCGAGATTTTGTGTTTACAGGCATGAGGGAGAGCTAAGGTAGTTGCGTCATCCCCGTTAGCAGTACAATCAATTCATTAACTTCTAGGTGGGGATGGAGTATGAAAGTAATCGATACAAAGTCAGATGCAGAGTCTCCTAAAGGAGCTCCGTTTTTTGTTGACCGGTGTCGATTTACTCCGACTCAAGGAATTGAAATCTCATCTCTTCAACTGGATGATGATAAAGTTCAAAACTGGCCAATGGTTTATATTTTGGCTAACGATAATCCTCGTCAAAAAAGTGCTTATGTTGGTGAGACTACAAGTGTCAGCGAGCGTATGTCTCAGCACAGTAAAAACTCTGAAAAGGATTTGTTTACCAGTGTAAATATTATTTTTAATCATCAAATTTTTCTCCCCAAATATAAAATCACATTTCAAAAATTTCTTTCATATATTTGGAAATATTTTCAGTGACATGACTCGCATTTACAATATATTGTTTTTTTGTCACAGCAATTTGAATTACTTTTCTAAAGAAAAGTATGAATCAATGTTTGATGACCTTTGGGAAGAACTCCGTAGGATGGAGTTGGCAGATAAGACTATTAGCGAAATTGAAGAATCGGAAGTATTTAAATACTCACCTTACAAAAGTTTGTCAGTAGATCAGCGAGTTGCTCTTAATAAAATTTATTCCGCAATTGAGTCTGACTTATCAAAAGCAAAACCTATTGTTGTTCAAGGAATGCCTGGTACAGGTAAGACAATTCTTGCAATCTACCTTTTAAAGGCTCTTCGCGATGACGAGAAGTTCAAAGATTTGAATATCAAAATTGTTGAGCCTATGACTTCTTTAAGGACAACTTTAAGGAAGTCATTAAAGGGCGTTGGCGGGCTTAGCGGAAGAGATGTTATTGGTCCTAATGACTTGGCAAATCCCAAATTTGGCTATAACTCTGAAGTAGAGAAACCGTTTGATATTCTGCTTATTGACGAGTCACATCGTTTGACGGCACGTCGAGGAATTACTGCTTTTGGCAGCTACGATGAAGTAAATAAAAAACTTGGTTTGTTAAAAGAATCTACGCAGTTAGATTGGGCGTTAAAACTCGCCAAACTTCCAATTTTCTTTTATGACGCATCGCAGTCAATTAAGCCTGCAGATATTGACCCAAGTTCGTTTGAAGAAAAACTAGGAGATGCTCTTAGGCATCCAATTAGGCTAGAAAATCAGATGAGAGTTCAAGGTGGAGCTGAATACCTGAATTACATTTCAGACATTCTGAATGATAAACACCCCGTGAGGAGAACATTTGATAACTATGAGTTTGTCCTGCATGACTCAATAGATGATTTTACAGATAGTTTTGAACAGAAATTATCAGAGCACAACCTGACAAGAATGCTTGCTGGATATGCATGGGATTGGAAAACAAAAGGCAAACCAGTTGATTCTCCTCTGAAAGATATTGTTATAGGAGACAAGTCTTTTAGATGGAATTCTATGCTTGCCAATTGGGTTGGCAATGGAGTAGCTAATCCGGTATATGCTCAGGAAGTTGGATGTGTACATACTGCTCAGGGATACGATTTGAGCTATTCATACGTAATTATTGGCCTAGATTTAAAACTAGATCCGATAACCGGAAAACTTGTTGGCGATAAAGACCACTACTTTGATAAAAAGGGCAAGGGCGGAGCAACTGCAGAGCAGTTAACTCAATACATCAAAAACATTTACTACGTTCTTCTTACACGAGGCATCTACGGAACGCATGTGTACGTAGTGGATGATGCGTTGAGGGAGAATTTTAATAGGTTTGGGGGAATAAATGGATATTAAATTAGTTGATATTGAAATTATTGGAAGTGGTTATTCGCTGGAAAAAGAAGAATTATTAAAGCAGCAATTTAAGAATTTTAAATGCCCAGTTTTTGTGAGCGGACATCCAACTTGTGCGGCTGGTGTTGATTTATTTTGGCAAATTGTATTGTTTGTTTCTTCATCTATTTTGCAGGGACAAATTTATGATTGGTATAAATATGCAAAGGAAAATGTGTTTCAAACTATTAAAAATTTAATGGGAGAGGGAGCGTATCAAGGAGATATAACACTGATTTCAACTGATTGTGACATTATTATTCGTGTTAATAATGGGGCAGGATTTAGAGCCGATAGTGTCGATTATCAAAGTTTATTAGAACAGATAAATGATTTCGTGATACAAGAAAAGTCGAATGGTAAAATTATAAAAAGTATTGAGACGCCTTGTCAGATTATTTCCAGGGATAATTTTTTGTCACATAGATGTATTGGTGTTGGTAATTATTCGTTGTGGAGTATTGAATATAAAGATAACCGAACAATGATGCCATTGTTATATGATGCAATTAACCAGTGTTTTGTTAATCTTGAAAATTATTCTGATTATAATTTGAGCACTGATAAATTTTTAAAGAATTAGCACGTTAAATAGGCTTAAATATTTAAAAATTTTAATAAGGCATTCCCTTAATATGATTGAGAGGGATTTACATGGGAAGGAAAGATACCAAAACTGAAGAAAAATCGGCACAAGCAGTTATCGAGAAATTTATTTTACGTGCTAGAAGGGTCGAATTACATTCGTTGGTCAAAAGTGGGGAGGTTAGTCGCTTGGCAACTTCAGTTTTTAATGTGACCATTTCGACAAATGATAGTACGACTTTACAATATCCCGTCTGTAAGAATGAAGAAGCGCTTGAGTCTTTGGCTTCTCGTCTTAGACCTTTTATACTAGAAACAGAATCTATTTATTTAAAGAAAGTATTTGATGCTATTCTTCGTTTGATACCATTCGAAAGGTTCACAGAGAATGAATCTGATATTTTTAATGCTATTAGAATGTGGTTTGAAAACCGTTGTAAAAATAAAAATAGCGGACGATATGGAATTCAAGTAATTAGTACCGAGAATGAACCAATAACAGATATGCTTTGGGATAATTTAATTGGAGAATCTTATTTATATATTGATGCTATTCATTCCGACCCTAGAGGAAAAAAACAAGAAGCATTGAAATTAAATTTTAATTCACGATATAAAGCTGCGTCTTCTTTTTTTAGTGAGTTGGCATGCATGATTGTCAATTTGTTGAATTTAGTTCGTAGATTTATTGATCAAGGAGAATTAAATATTCCAGCTGATATATTAAATACAGAAGTTGCCTTTGATGGTGAGCATGATTATGTTGAAGAAGTTATTTTTGGATCTATGTATGCTTTGCCGCACGAATTAGATAACTATAGCAATATATGTTGTGAAGACATGCCTGGTGCTCAAAAAATGACAGTTGTATCAATGCTTGGAATATCTAATCCTGAACAAGCAGTTGATGTCATTATTCTTGATTCAGAGGACATTCAAATAGAAATTTATTGCGGTTATTTCGAAAAAAATGAAGAATCTTTTACTTTATATATTGATGGAATTGGGAAAGTTATATTATCAACAGTTAATGATATCGGCTCTGAAAATAATATGAAGAATGAAATGGATGTTAGATTTGAGGCTTTTCCATCAAAAGAGAAAAAAATGAAGACTTTTATCTCTCTCGCGTCTTTTCCTAATAAAATTAAGATACATTTCACTTTTGATAATAGCAATATTACGTTTTCATTGAAAAAGGATTTTTAAACATTTTGATCATATTTGAGTAGGACATTAACGAAACTCCACCCACCGATAAAACTTAACCGTTCATGTAAACCCTACCTGTTTTAACGGGTGGGGTTTCTCGCCAGACATATAGTTAAAGCACTGTGCTTTTGACATGCAGAAACAAGAGAAAAGAGGCGAGAAATGCAAAAGTTACAGAAGCGGTTTACTGCGGTTTTGAGCATGTTCATGGCTCTGGTGCTCTCGTTTATGTTGGTAGGGTGCAACGTTGCGCCTTCTCAGCAAGAGAACAAGCCCGCGGAGCAAACGCAGCAGAAAGAGCTTACAACAGGAGCGCTTGCTGCCACGCATGAGACCAAGTTTGGTGGTGTCTATCTGGATATTACCATCGAAGACTTTAATAAGATGGGCTTTGAGTTTGGCGATAGCGTGGATGTTACGTTTAGCAACGGCTACAAGCTCACTGATATTCCGTACTATAATGGCTACTATACCAAGACTGGTGAGGCTTTGATCAGCGGATATCCTGGATATCCTCATATTGACGTATGCGTGAACAACGGAGATCCTCTGTGGGAGACCGCTGGTCTTAAAGAGGGCGATACCGGTACCGTAACTCTGCACGAGAAGCAGAAATACGCAACAGTTCAGAAGGCTCTTGGCGCAACATACACCAAAAATCGTTCCGACTATGCAAGTGATGAGGTCTTTGCTAACTTCCGTGCTATGAGAGGCGGAAATATGGCAGAGAATGTGATGTATCGTTCGGCTTCACCTATTGATAACCAGAATAATCGTGCACCTTACGCTGCTGAGCTTGCTCAAAAATGTGGCGTTCAATACATTTTGGATCTTGCTGATAGTAATGAAGAGATTGAGGGTTATTACCAAAAAGCTGATTATGATGTTTCTTGGCATAAGGGACTATATGAGGCCGGAAACGTTACTGCTCTGGACTTGAATGCAAATTATCGTAGCAAAAAGTATGCCGAGCGTCTGGTTGCAGGCTTGCGCGAGATGATTAAACATGAGGGACCGTATCTTACTCACTGCACCGAAGGTAAGGATCGTACAGGTTTTACCTGCGCTTTGCTTGAAGGCCTTTGCGGCGCATCGTATGAGGAAATGCGCGACGACTATATGGCCACTTATGACAACTATTACGGCATTAGCGAGAAGAACGACAAAGCTCGCTACGATGCTGTTGTAGATGTTAAATTCAACGACATTGCTCTTTGTGTTGGTGGGCAGCCTCTGGGTGGCTCGCTTGACGGTTTAGATTATGCAGCTGGTGCTCGTAAGTATCTGACTGACGCTGGAATGACTGATGCCGAGGTCGATCAGCTTATTGCAAGACTGACAAAGAAGTAGCGGTAGCGGGTTGCAGCTGCAAAGAACTGACGGATAAGAATCCTGGCGAGAAAAGCGATTTTCTCGCCAGGTTTTTAATAACAATTTTAAATACTGTTATGTGAAGCTGACTTCCTTTTACCGTTGGCGGAATTGGAAATGGAAACGTCAGAACCCCTTTTTATAATTTGTTATAAGGGGGTACGTCATGGATGACAAACTTGTTCGTCTTATAACGTGCTTGGCAAAACAGGAAGATGTCTCTACATCAACGCTGTCTGAATCTTTATGCGTCTCTGAGCGTACGGTGCGTACATATATCAAACGTGCAAAGGAATTACTTAAGAGTATTGTAGAAATTACAACAGTAAAAGGTCAGGGCTATCATCTTGAGGTTATTAATCCTGAACTTTTGGATTACTGGCTTAATAAAGAAGATCAGCTACCTCAGACTTCTAATGACCGTGTGGCATATATATTGGATGATCTCCTTAATCGAAGCGATTGGGTTACGGTAGATGAGTTATCAGAAATTTTGTATGTTTCTCGTAAAACTATCTCGATCGATTTAAAACAAGCTGAAGATTTTCTCGCCAAATTTGACTTGCGTATAGTGCGTAAATCGCATTATGGAATTCAGATTGAAGGTACTGAATTTAACAAGCGGTTGTGCCTAGCAAGTTTGGTAACAGATGAAGAGTATTCGAGTAGTTGCCATGCTACAGTGGAAAATAATGAGCTTATTACTGATGTGACAAAGTTGGTAGTTGAGTGCATTGACCACCATGGTGTCAGTTTGAATGACTTTGCAATCAGAAATCTTGTTATTCATATTGTTATTGCAATTAACCGTATTAAACAGCAACGCTATATTGTGGGACAAGAGGATTCATTTAAGAGAATTCAGTGTTCTTATGAATATAACGTGGCACAAAAGTTGGTAAATAGCTTGTCATCTGAGTTTGACGTTGAGTTTCCTCAGACGGAAGTTGCATATATAGCAATTCACTTGGCATCTAAAAAGATGTTTAAAGATATTTCTGAGTCCCCAAATCTAGTAATTACTGATGACGTATTTGTCGTAACACGTCAGATGATTGATTTGGTATGGAGTAGCTTTAGATTTGATTTCAGAAATGATCTAGAACTGCATATGAGTTTAGCTAGACACATTGTGCCACTTTCAGTTCGTCTGCATTATAACCTGCAGATAGAGAATCCGTTACTTACTGACATTCAGTATCGAATGCCTTTGGCGTATTTAATGGCCATGGAGTCGTCGACAATTTTGGCTAAAGAATACGATGCAACTCTAAGTGAGCATGAAGTAGCTTATCTTGCCCTGGCATTTGCGTTGGCCTTGGAGCGCAAGCGTACTGAACTTCCAAAAAAGAATGTATTGTGTGTATGTGCAACAGGTCTAGGTACCTCTAAGATTTTGGGAATTCGTATCAAAGAGGAATTTGGTCCTTATATTGGATCAATTTCCACGTGTAATCTGAGTCAGATTTCTAAAATTGATTTTTCGCACATTGACTATGTGTTCTCTACCGTTGAGATTGAATTTCCTTTGCCAGTTCCTGTGTGCTATTCAGGATTCTTGCTTGATGATATTAATAAAGATTTGCTTGTTAAAGATTTGCTTCGTCGAGATGAACGAGTGGAGTTTGCAAAGTACTTTAATGAGTATCTTTTCTTCCCGCATCTTTTATATAGAAGTAAGACGGAAGTACTTAACTTTTTGATTAGTCAATTATGCAAAATTGAGAAGTCAAACATTTCTGTTTCTGAAGATGAGTTTAGAGCTCTGGTTTTTGACCGTGAAACCTTAGCAATGACTGCCTTTGGAAATTTGGTCGCACTTCCTCATCCCTCGAAGCCTGTATCTGAGCGCACTTGTGTGGCAGTTGGCTTATTGGACAACCCAATTGATTGGGATGGTCATGACGTAGCTGCCGTGTTTTTAATTTCAGTTTCTTGTTCAGAAGACGAGAAAACCCGTTTATTTAACAAAAATATGGCATCACTTCTTATGGATAAAGAGACAATTTGTTCTCTTGTAAAACATCAAAGCTTTTCGAATTTTGTTGATCAGATTACGTTGTCAGATGACGGTTTGAGAAAGAGGGGATAGTAATGGATGAAAGAGAGGTAGAGGCTATTGTTACTAACTTGGTTGTGTATGGCGGAGATGCAAAAAGCTACGCAATAGAAGCAATCAAGTGTGCTCGTTTGGGAAAGTTTGATCAGGCAGATACGTTCTTGAAACAGAGTTCAGAATCGTTAAATCGAGCACATGAGTTTCAAATGGAGCGGATTCAGCAGGAAATTATAGGACAGGATAACAAACCGCTTTCTTTGCTGATGGTTCATGGGCAAGATCACTTGATGTGTGCTCTTACAACACACGATTTGGCTGTGCAAATTGTTGAGCTTTGTAAGCAAGTAACTACTGGCAGTGGTGAGTGAAAGGAAGTAGGTATGAAAAAGATCGATTTGTTTTGTAGTGCAGGTATGTCTACAAGTATGCTTGCAAACAAAATGCAAGAGGTTGCTGATGCTCACGGCATTCAGGTGAAGGTTGAAGCATTTTCTTCCACTGCGATTGACTTCCAGGTCGAGCACAACACCCCTGACTGCATTTTGTTAGGACCTCAGGTTCGTTTTAGCTTTGACGATGTAAACGCAAAATACGGAGCAAAAATTCCTGTTGGTGTTATTGAATCAGCAGATTATGGCAATTTGAACGGCGAGCGTGTCCTTAAGATGGCCATTTCTTTGATTAAGCGCGGCTCTACCGCATAGAGTTTCTTGCTATACGTTTTACCTGTGATTTTATAAAAAATAGAGAGATGTTAGTTTGGAGGGTTCTATGAAAACGATGGATGTTTTTGAAAAGCGACTTATGCCGCTGGCTGAAATGATTGGTAAAAATAAATATCTTCTGACCATGCGAGATTCGTTTGCAATGGTCATGCCAATTCTAATTATTGGCTCTATGTTTACTTTGCTTCGCAATTTTCCAATTCCTGCATGGATTGATTTTTTGAAGACTACGATGGTACAGCCAGATGAGTCGTTGTTTTCCTTGCTGGCTATTCCTTCCGCATGTACTGTCTCGCTCATGGCAATCTTTCTTGCCTTTAATATTGGCTATAACTTTGCCGAGCACATTGGTATTAAAGACCGCGCATCAGCGGGTATTGTTTCTTTGGTAAGTTGGTTTATCCTTATGCCTCAGGTAACCGAGTTTTCACCTGAGGAAGGTGTGGAGCCATTCCTGGTAGACAGTATTCCTCTTGCATGGACGGGCGCAAAAGGCGTCTTTATTGCCATGATTGTAGGATTCTTTGCAGTAGGCGTATTTGGTTACATTATTAAAAAAGACTGGACCATTAAGATGCCAGAGGGCGTTCCTCCTACTGTTGCTCGTGCATTTAGTGCGCTTATTCCTATGACCGTTGCATTTACCGTCGTATGGCTGGTTGGTATTGTCTTTATCATTTCCCCATGGGGCAACGCCTTTAACTTCATTTACGCAATCCTTCAGGCTCCTCTGACTTCACTTGGTGGAACAGTTTGGGCACTAGCATTTAGCTATGTCCTGGCAAGTGGATTCTGGTTTATTGGTATCCATGGTTCTAGCGTGACGGGTTCAATTTACACACCAATTCTCACTGCTCTTTCGCTAGAAAATCAGGCTGCGTTTGCTGCTGGTGCAGCACTTCCTAATATTGTTAACCGTGAGTTCGAGACCTTCTTTGCAACCTTTGGCGGCGGCGGTTCTACGCTCTCTTTACTGATTGCAATGCTTTTGTTCTGTAACTCTAAACGCATTAAAGACCTAGCAAAGATTTCTGTTGCTCCTGGTATCTTTGGCATTAACGAGCCAATTATCTTTGGTCTTCCTATTGTTCTTAATCCTGTTATGTTGATCCCCTTTATCCTTACTCCAGTAGTCAACATCATCATTGCGTACTTCATCATGGATCTTGGACTAGTACCTCTTTGCAATGGTGTTATGCTTCCTTGGACTACTCCTCCTCTGGTTTCTGGATTCCTACTGAGTGGTTGGCAGGGCGCTGTTTTGCAGCTCTTCTTGATTATCCTAGGTATCTTTATTTACCTGCCTTTCATCAAGACATTGGATAAGGAATATCTGAAGGAAGAGACTGCAGCTTCCAAGGAGTCTACTACTGAGCTTGAAGACTTTGACTCTATCGATCTTGATTCTGTAGTGCTGTAAAACTGTTGTAGTAACGCCGTACCTGGTACAACGCTTAGGTGCTGTACCAGGTACCTGCTTGTATGTTTGATTGGAGGAAGTGATGCATAGGCTTGGAATTTCTCTTTATCCTGAGCACTCAACACCTGAGGCCGATGATGCTTATATGGCATTAGCGAGTAAATATGGTTTCTCGCACATTTTTACATGCTTGCTTTCTGTGGATAAATCACCGGAGGATACGGTAGCTGAGTTTTCAGAGTTTATGGATCGTGCTCATAGGTATGGTTTTACGGTTGCTGTGGATACCAACCCACGCGTGTTTCAGCACCTAGGAGCTACAGCAACTGATATTTCTGTATTTGCCAAGATGGGTGTTGATATTATTCGTCTTGATGGACATCTGGGAGATCGCCAGGACATTGCTTTAACAAGAAATCCCTATGGTATTGCGGTTGAGTTTAACGCCAGTCAGATGCTGTCACTTGATCTGCTGATTGAACGTGGTGCATATCGCCGTAACATGTGTGTTTGCCATAATTTTTATCCACAGAGATTCTCTGGTTTGAGCGAGAAACGCTTTATTGAATTTTCCGAGCATTATTTTGGCATGGGTCTAACTCAAGCGGCATTTGTGACGAGTCAGCAGGACAAAACATTTGGGCCTTGGCCTGTTTATGATGGTCTTTCTACCTGCGAAGATGATCGCACTCGTCCTATTGATTTACAGGCAAGACATCTGCTAGCAACTGGCCTTATTGACGACATCATGATTGGCAATTGCTTTGCTTCTGAAGAGGAGCTTGCTGCATTAGCCGCCGTAGATACCACTAAGGCAACGTTTAAGGTTGAATTTGATTCTGGTGCAACTGAGGTCGAGAAGAACGTTTTGTATCAGTTCAACCATGTAACGCGCGGTGATGCGTCAGAGTATTACCTGCGTTCTTCGGTACCTAGGATGTTTGAGTACTCTACTTCGATTCCTGCTCGCGAGCGGACAAATCGTTATATTAAGCGCGGAGATGTTTTAGTGGTGAATGATAATTTATCGCATTATCTGGGAGAGGTTGAAGTTGCTCTGAGAGATTTTGAAGACGACGGAACCCGTAATGTTGTAGGACGAATTCCAGAAAATGAACTTTTCTTATTAGATTATGTGAAACCTGAATTCCCGTTTGGATTTGTTAAAAAATAACGATTTGAGAATGATTGTCGCTTTTGAAGATGCTGGATTTGATTTAAGGCAGTTTCAAATGAGACTGCCTTTTTCAAATTAAATTCTTGAGATATACCGTAGAAATTACTATTTTTAGGTGTAAAGTTGGGTATTTTCATTATTCTTTAGATTGACGTTTTTAATCAATAAATGAACGGATACATATGGAGCTTACGATTAAAGAAATCATTGATAAAAAAGAGAAAGCAACAATAGCTCAAGATATTCTGAACGATTTACCAGAATGGTTTGGGATGCCAGAGAGTACTAAGGAATACGTGGAAGACTCACAAGATAAACCGTTTCTAGCATGTTTTATTCATGATGAGGCAGTTGGTTTTATTGTTTTGAATGCTACGAGTAAAGACTGTGCGGATATTTTTGTAATGGGAATCAAGAAAAAATATCATCACAGGGGTATTGGAACAAAGTTAAACACTGCTTATGAGGCCCTGGCAAAACGGCTGGGATATACATTTTCTCAGGTAAAAACTGTCGCGATGGGGCACTATAAGGAGTACGACATAACTAATAAGTTCTACATTTCTATGGGATATAAAGAGCTGGAATGTTTTCCAACTTTATGGGATGAATGGAATCCTTGTCAGATTTATATAAAGTACCTTGGGGTTTAATGAGTTTTTTAAAGTCTGGTAGTAAGGGTGTCTCTTATGAAAATATATTATGAGCATGGAAAACTTAAGATAAGAAGCATGCTGGAAAGCGATGCTCAGGCAATCATTGAAGTATTCCAATCATATGGTTGGAATAACAAAATAGAGACTTATCTTGGATATTTCAAAGATCAAGAGACGGGTATTCGTAATGTGTATATAGCTGAATATGACGATAAAATCGCTGGATATTGTACCTTGCTGTTTGACGCTCAAAGTGGACCTTGGAAAAAGGAAGGCAAGCCAGAAATATCAGATTTAAGGGTGTTTGATACATATCAGCAAAGGGGCATTGGTAATATTCTTTTAGACGTTATAGAAAGAGATGTTGCAAGATTTTCTGACGAAATAACTCTTGCAGTTGGTCTCCATTACGGTTATGGAAATGCCCAGAGATTGTATGTTAAAAGAGGTTATGTGCCTGACGGATCTGGAGTATGGTACAACTCTGAGGTGCTTGAACAGTATGCTGAGTGCTGCAATGACGATTCGCTTGTTCTGTATATGAATAAAAAGCTATGTTAGAAGTTAAGTGCGTGATGCCGGTTATCAAAGGGTTCCAGGCATGCTTTTGTACGCACGAACAAATGAGTTGCTTGTTCCTGATGACGTGTATCACATAAGCGGTAACAAGATTTCTGTGCAGACGCTTGATTTGAATAAGGAGTTCTCGTGCATTGCGGCATAGCTTGACCGTATTGTGAGAGAACAGTTTGAGATAGTAAAATAGGACTGTAGGAGGCTCTCTTTGGTGTGGCTATTTTGGGTGAGGTAAATAAATACCTTTTGCAAAAACATCGTTCTTATCGAGAAGTTCTTGTATTTGTTCAGCAATCGAAGTATCTCCATCGATTACTTTTCTGTAATGATTGGCCATCAATATGTGAGCGTAAACGCTCTTGGAGTCAAAGCTAATCTTTTTTGGGCGAAGTTTTTTCTGAACTGGACATTGGATGCGCATTGGTCTATTCCACAGTTGACGATGATGTGCACATAAATTTCTCAGAACATGTAAAGAATGGACGACACTTGAAAAAGGTTTCCATTGGACGCCAAGAGATTTTGCTACTTTTTTGGTAGTCTCAATATTTTTTGAATAGCTAATCATGTTGGAAATCCTTCCAAAGGAGAGGACTTCTACAGCGACCCAGATTGGAACATCGTGATATTTTTCACAATGTGTGCTGAAGTTCTTTTTTGAATAATGCTGAACAATACGGCTTTTGTCATGGTCAAGATCTGAAAGAATTCCTGGAATTATAAAATCTTTTGCAAAATCCTGATTCGCATATGTATCGCAATCAAGATAGTAGGCGCTTGAACCATACTCATTACCAAACTCGTAGGCAAGTTTTGCTCTAATTGCGATTTCAATAACACTTAATTGCTCTGTTAACAGAATTCGTAATTTAGCATCTAGGTTAATAAGCTTATTAATATCTTGAAAAGAAGTATTGTCGATAAACGAGTTCTTACCCTTCTTTGGGTTTTCTTGAAAATCTCGAGCATACCCAGAGAAACGATAGTAATTTGTTCTACTTAAAAATTTCCTCAGTTCATTAACATCTGGGCAGATAAGTCCACGGTCTTGAATCAATAAACGGCACATCTCATCGATGCTTTTAAAAGGTTTATTTTCCATGTAAATCCCAATGTCATAAAAAGGGCCCACCGCATTTCAGGACGCATTGCGTAGCCTTGGGTGGGCGCTGATGAATTAACTATAAACCAAATAGCAAGATTGTCTAGAGTAATAGGTCGGAAACTGTAAATTCTTCAGCACCTGATCTCTTCTATTCGTTTTCTCAGTTTACGCGCAGAGTTTGGGCATAAAAGTGTTTCTCGCCAGACAAGGTTTGATCAGGTTGTGATGTATATACGCTCCGGTAAAACAACCGCTGCGTAAAAGTTTTGCGGGGTTGGGACTCGCACTGTTTGCGGGCGTGGCTTGGCGTATAGTTATAGAGTTATTAGAAGATATATTGACGTGGTACAAGGCATTTTTACGCCGAGAAGAGTGTTTATGCTTGCTATAAAAAATGATACGAGCGTGGTGCTTGCGGTTGATACGTCAACGGACATGTTGGCGTGCGCGGTTGCGCGTCTGACCAAGCGCGACACCAGCGCAGCAGTCGCGGACGGTGGGTTTGACGTTGAGGTGTTGGCGTCAACAGATCATCTGTGTCGTCGTCAGGCAAACGTGGAGCTTGTGAGCTCGGTCCAGGAAGCGCTTGACGCTGCTGGCCTAACCATGGCTGACGTTGACGCTGTTATTGCAGGTAGAGGACCTGGTTCGTTTACAGGTGTTCGCATTGGTGTGGCCACCGCAAAGGGCATTGCGTGCGGTTCTGGTCTGCCACTTTATGGCGCAAGTGCACTTGATGCTATGGCGTTTAATGCGTGGAAGGCGGGCATGCGCGGTACTGTTGGTGTTGTTGCAGATGCCAT
>ERZ773003.1242-NODE-1242-length-15515-cov-11.433700_pt1 | contig 15515 bp, 13 predicted proteins | sample MGYA00580668_ERZ773003 | MGnify/ENA primary metagenome ERZ773003 (study PRJEB29015, sample SAMEA2738002) | human oral metagenome | biome: human oral; feature: human-associated habitat; material: dental | place: China | collected 2126 ... | reverse complement strand
AGGACGGCCTCGGTGGTTCGGGCACAGCCACTGGCTGCCACCCAGGCCGCGTGATGCTCGTACCCCAGGAGTCGGGCGCGTTCGGCGCGGCGCCGTGCTATGCCCAGCACCAGCTGCCGGGTGTCGTGTTCACCTCCCAATCCCCGCCCCAGGGAGGCCTCCAGGACGCGGCGGCGCAGGTCACGGTTCGTCAGGTTCTCCAACACCGGCTGGCCCGTGGTGTTGGTCAGCTTGATCAGCCAACCCTCCTGCCCACGGTCCTGGGCGGCCTGCCGGGCGGCGGTGATCCCGTCCTCGCCGAGCCCGGCCAGTTCCGCGGGGTCAGTGACCAGCACCGCTGCGGCGTTGCGGCCCTCCACCAGGGCCTGTTCGAATGCCACGGACAGCCCGGCAAGTTCCACGTTCAGTTCTCGCAGGCGCTGCTGCGTGTCGGAGTCGAGCGAGATCCCGGAACGTTCGAACTCGCGGATGTGCTCTTCCAGCCAGTAACGGTCCTGCTCGTCCAGGCTCACCTCCGCCGCCTCGGCACGGGCGCGGAGCGCCACCAGGCGGTCGTAGAGGCGCCGGTCCAGCAGGATTGCGTTGCCGTGCTCGGCCAGTTTCGGGGCCAGCGCCGTCTCGACGGCGGCGCGTTGCTCGTTGGTGTCGGCCGCCTTCACCACCCAGAACGCCGAACCGGCGCGCTCCAGTGTCGTCGAGCCGAGTTCCCAGGCTGCGATGGTGTTTTCCATGTCGGGCGCATCGGGGTTTGTGGCGATTGCCTCCAGGGCGGTCCGTTGCTCGATCAGGCCGACCTCCATCGCCTCCTTGAACTGTGCATCGGTCAGGTTGGCGTAGTCGGGGATCTGGAAGGGCAGCGTCGAGGCGGTCAGCAGCGGATTCATGGCCCCATCCAACCACGCGTAGAATCTCCCGGTCCGAAACATGGAAGGGGAACCGAGTGGCCGAGCCGTTACGCCTGCACGCTCCCAGCCGACGCGACGCCGTCGTGGTGGCGCTCCCGGTGGTGCTGGCCCCGATGGCAGGGATAACGAATGCCGCCTACCGGGCGCTCTGCCTGGAGCAGGGGGCCGGGCTGTACGTCTGCGAGATGATGACATCGCGGGGAATCGTCGCCGGCGATCACAAGACCCATTCCATGCTGGCCTTCGACCCGAGCGAGACCATCCGTTCGGTGCAGCTCTACGGCGTGGACCCCAAGATCGTGGCCCGGGCGGCGAGGATCCTGATCACCGAGCACGGCGTCCACCACATCGACCTCAATTTCGGCTGCCCCGTTCCCAAGGTCACCCGGAAGGGCGGGGGAGGGGTGTTGCCCTACAAACGCGACCGGCTGCGCGCCATCATTCGTGCCGCGGTGCGGGCCGCCGACGAGTTCGGGGTTCCCGTAACGGTCAAGACCCGGATCGGCATCGACGAGGCCCATGAAACCTTCCTCGACGCAGGTTCCATCGCCGAGGAGGAAGGGGCCGCCGCCATCGCGCTGCACGCCCGGACCGTGCAGCAGGCCTACTCCGGCAGGGCCGACTGGTCCCGGATCGCGGAACTCAAACGATCAGTGGGCATTCCCGTGCTGGGTAACGGTGATCTGTGGGAGGCCGAGGACGCGTTGCGGATGATGACCGAAACCGGTTGCGACGGGGTGGTCATCGGACGCGGCTGCCTCGGCAGGCCGTGGCTGTTCGGCGACCTGGCGGCCGCCTTCGCCGGGGAACCCCGGCGCGCCCGGCCCACGCTCGGGGAGGTCGGCGCCATGATCATCCGTCATGCCGAGCTGCTTACCGTCCTGAGAGGGGAACGTGGGGTGGTGGATCTGCGCAAGCACATGGCCTGGTATTTCAAGGGATACCCCGTCGGGGAACTCAGGCGGCGATTCGCCATGGTCACCTCGCTCGACGAGCTGCGCACGCTGGTCGGCCTTCTCGACGCCGACCAGCCCTTCCCGGTCCGGGAACTCGGCACCCCGAGGGGCCGGCAGGGCGGTCCCAGGGGCAAGGTCGTCCTCCCCCACGGCTGGTACGCTGACACCAGTGGCTGCCAGCTCGACCTCTCCGACGCGGAGGATGGCGTCAGCGGGGGGTAGACCGACTTCCTTAGCCGTTTCGTAACAGGGGCGTCACACAGCCCGGATATGGTGACCGAATCCCTGAGAAACGAAGGAGCCACGATGTCCGATACCGTGACCCTGATCGTAGATGGTATCCCCCACGAGCTGCCCCTCGTCACCGGAACCGAGGGGGAGAGGGCGGTGGACATCTCGAGGTTGCGTTCCACCACCGGCCTGATCACCCTCGACGACGCCTACAGCAACACCGGCTCCTGCAGCTCGGCCATCACCTTCATCGACGGTGAACGCGGCATCCTGCGATACCGCGGGGTCCCCATCGAGGACCTCGCCTCCCGCTCCTCCTTCATCGAGGTGGCGGAACTGCTGATCTTCGGTGACCTTCCCGACGACGACGAGCGAGACGAGTTCCGCCAGCTGCTGACCGAGAACTCCGCCCTTCACCGCGACATGCGCAAACACTTCGACGGTTTTCCCGTCGACGCCCACCCCATGGCGATCCTCTCGGCGATGATCAACGCCATCCAGGCCTACGACCTTCCCGAGATCCACATCACGGGGGAGGCCGGGTTCCGCAGGGCCGCGGCGCTGCTTCTGGCCAAGACCCGCACCATCGCGGCGGCCTCCTACAAGAGCCACATCGGCCAGCCCATCGCCTATCCACGCTACGACCTGCCGTACGCGGAGAACTTCCTCCACATGATGTTCACCGTGCCCTACCGGGACTACGAGGTCACCCCCGAGGCGGCCCACGCGCTGAACATGTTCTTCGTCCTCCATGCCGATCACGAACAGAACTGCTCAACCTCCACGGTGCGGATGGTCGCATCCAGCGGCGCGAACCTGTTCACCGCCGTTTCCGCGGGGGTCACGGCCCTCTGGGGACCGCTGCACGGCGGGGCGAACATGGGTGTGATCGAGATGCTGGAGCAGATCCGCAACGAGGGCATGTCGGTGGGTTCCTACCTGGCCAAGGCCAAGGACCGGAAATCCGGGATCCGGCTCATGGGATTCGGGCATCGCGTCTACCGCAACTTCGATCCGCGCGCGAGGATCCTCAAGAAAGCCGCTCACGACCTCCTGGAGTCGATGAACATCGACGACCCGCTGCTCGACATCGCCCGGGAGGTTGAGGAGGCGGCGCTGGCCGACGACTACTTCGCGGAGCGACGGCTCTACCCCAACGTCGACTTCTACTCGGGCATCATCCTGCGGGCCATCGGGATTCCCCTCGACATGTTCACGGTGCTGTTCGCCATCGGGCGTACCGCGGGATGGATCGCCCACTGGAAGGAGGTCAACGACGATCCCGCCCAGCGCATCTGCAGGCCACGCCAGCTCTACACCGGCAACGAACTCACGAAATGGCTACCCCTCGACGAACGCTGAGCCCTGTTTTCAGCATGCCCCCGGGGCGCCCACTTCCGATGAGCGAGAAAGAGCAGCCGACCCGAACAGGTGACGCGACCGGCGGCCGGGGTGTTCCTCCGCACATCATTCCCCACGCTGCGGGCCTTCGAGCAGTGAACGAAGAACGGGGGCCGTGGCCACGACACCCAACCGGATGACTCCTGTGCCGAGAGCGAGAATCGCAGCAGTGACGGCGACGAAAACGGGCGAGTTGGTGATCGCCACCACAACCAGCGCGAACCCGAGAGCCGAAGCAGCCAGGGCGGAGCCGATCACCGCCACCAGAACAGGGGCGTGGACCTGCCGGTAACGAGCCCGGTTCATGACGGCGCGGGGCGCGCCGATGCGGTCGAGGGCGATGTACAATTCGCGATTCTCCAGCAGCGAGGCGGCTTGCGTGGTGGCTGTCTGGCATGCGGCGACCACGAAGGAAACGACGACGAGCGCGATGAGCATGAACCGCGTGTCAGTGATGAACACGATCTGCTCCATGGAGAGCACGGACGGGCCGTTCGCGACGGCGTGGAGGAAACCAAGCAGCGAACCGGCCGGGACGAGGACGAAACTGGTCAGCGCAATTCCCGCCACCTCACGCCAAGCCGCCCGGGGATCGCCGGTGTTCCGGCGGGAAGCCACCAGGGTTGCGGCGTCCGAGGTGGTTCCTGAGCGTTTTCGGGCGATCGTCATCAACACGAATGGCCCGGCGACACCGAGTATTCCCATCACGGCCAGTACGGCGCCGCCCAAGGCCATCGTGATTCCGGTCACTCCCCAGCTGGGGGAGGCGAACTGGAGCAATGTCACGCTGCCTGCGAGAACGACCGGTGCGATGACGATCCGAAACCGGCTCAGTCCGGGCGCGTTGGCGCGGGTACGGACGCCGAGCGGCGAGAGCACCACTTTTCGTAGCCCTAGCAGCGAGCTGATGGCGGCCATCGCAACCACCAGGACCACGATTGCGATACCTGCCCAGGCAGGCAGCCGCAGGTCCTCCGGTGAAGCGGCGCGCCCCTGCACCGGAAGCAAGGAGACAAGCAGCGGCAGCGGCAAGGACGCGACAAAACCGAGCAGCACCCCGATGCTTTGGACGAGGGTGCTCTCGGCCACCGCCAGGTTTCTGACACGGCGGGCCGAGAGCCCGAGGAGCCGGAGCGTGGAGAGCCGGTCGTCACGGCTGCGCGCCGAGAGCCGGGCGGAAGATGTGCCCAAGGTCACAAGCGGCATGAGAAGCAGCCCGAGGAGCACCACGGCGAGGACGCGGTAACCACCATCGGCCGCGGTGATGCTCCAGAACCTGGTGGCGAGAATCGCGGTGGCGAAGGCCAGCACCGTTGTCACCGCGGAACCCACCACCTGGAGCGCCGCATGCCCGCCAGACAAGGACCTCGGGCGGAGCAGCAGCCACAGCACGGCGGGATTCACGATTCCGCACCCTCCACGATGCGCCCGTCCCGGAGCCGTATCGTGCGGTCGCACCGGGACGCGACCCGTTCGTCATGGGTGACCAGGATCACGGCATGCCCTGCTCTGCCTGCTGGGGCGAGCAAGTGTTCCAGCACGTCGTCGGCGGTACGTGAGTCGAGCGCCCCCGTCGGTTCGTCCGCGAAGAGCACCTGTGGTTCGTGGACGAGCGCACGGGCAATCGCCACCCGCTGTGCCTGACCGCCCGACAGCTGACCGATCCTGCGCATCCCGAGCTCACCGATTCCGAACCGTCGCAAGACCTCTTCCGCTCTCCTGCCGGCCTCGGCACGGGCGACTCCGGACAGCAACAGGGGCAGGATGACGTTCTCGTTCGCGGTGAGTTCTGGCAACAGGAAACCCTGCTGGAACACGAAACCGAAATGACGCAGACGAAGACCGGAACGGGCCTCTCCCGAGAGCGCAGTGATGTCCTCCGTGCAGGATCTGGCGTCGTTGCCTGAGACGAGTCGAAGCACAACCCGGCCCTCATCAGGAATGAGAATGCCAGCGAGGACGTGCAACAGAGTGCTTTTCCCGGAGCCGCTCGGTCCCATGATCGCGACGGCCTCGTCACGTTCGACGCCCACAGATACGCCGGACAGAGCGACCGTTCGCTCGTAGCGTTTGGTGACCTTCTCCGCGAAAAGAACATACCCGTTCGTTTCCGGGGTCATGGGCTCTCCTTCCTCGTCCCGCTACACATCTCGGGTGATTGATTCCGGACATCGACGGTAGGCGCCACAATGGTGCCGGGAACACCAACCCGGGTGGGCAGTGGAGCGGACGGATCCCCAACCGTGGTTGGTGTCCTCGGCTCGCGGTCTGTTCGTAACCTCGAACACGGAAGCACACGGGTGTTGATCAGGGAGAAAGATCATGACGATTCCAGGCCTAGCGGTTCCGGCGGTGTCCCGCCATCACGATGTGTGACCCGGGAGGGGCGGGCAACGTGGTCGGTCATCGTTGCCTCCCGCCCGAATCGTTGTTGGCGGAAGCCGCTTTCGTGCGCTGGATGCGAACCCATCCGCGCGCCACGGACTGGATGGTAGTTCTCGCCTGCGCGGGTCTCCAGGAAGCGGTGCTGCTGTTCGGTGGGGAACCAGCCGGGTGGGCTGGCCAAATCTTCGTGATCTTTGCGGCAGTCCTGATCCAGCGTCGCCGACATCCCTTCGCCGTGCTCGTGGCGACGACAACGGCAGCGGTTGTCGCGACGCCGTTCCTCCCCGGCCTTGCCCAGCAGAGACTGCCCCAGGCATTCGCCCTGTACATGGTGGCGGCGAACCAGGGCGCGGGCATGGCTCTCATGGGATACACAATGACCGTTGGTGCGGCTTTCCTCACCGGGACGCTCGTGATGCTAGGCGGCGGTTCACGGTTCTCACCCAGCATTCTCGATCCTCTGGGCCTGGCCGTTCTCGCCGCAGGATTCCTCATACGGGCGCGGCGGGAACGCCGTGAATCCCTCACCGAGCTCATCCGGCAGCGCGTCGAGCACGCGGCCCTCACAGAACGTTCCCGGATCACCGCCGAGATGCATGACGTGGTGGCCCATTCGGTGACGGTCATGCTCGCTCTTGCCGGTGGGGCCAGGGTCGCGTGGGAGAAACATCCCGAGCGGGCACGTGACGCCCTTGAAAACCTGAACGAGGTGGGTGTGATGGCGCTGCACGAGATGCAGCGCATTCTCCGCATCCTGCGCACCGAGGACGTGGAGCTCGATGCCGCGTTGGAGACCTCCGGACACAACGTTGAATCCTTGGACGAACTCGCCCGGACGTTTAGGGCAGCGGGCCTACCGGTGACCCTGTCGCGCAGCGGCCCCGTCGAGATGAACGATCCCGCTCTCGAGACCACGATCCACCGCATGGTGAAAGAGGCATTGACCAACGCCTTGCGTTATGCGCAGGACGCCACCGAGGTGCGGGTGAGAATAGACACCGGGCCGGAGGCCATTGACGTGACGGTCACCGACAATGGACGACCGGTGGCCCCGTCCCCATCCATTGGAGGGGGAGTTGGCCTCACCGGCATCCGTGAACGCGCCGCGGCTTTCGGAGGCACCAGCGAAGCCGGTCCGCTCAGGGGTGGGGGCTGGCGGACCCACGCCAGAATTCCGCTGCGTCAGGAGAGCGAAACATGACCCGCTCCGAGGAGACGAACACCATCAGGGTCCTCATCGCCGATGACCAGCCGCTGCAGCGGGCAGGCCAGGCATTGATCCTTGAATCCGCGGATGACATTCATGTTGTAGCCGAGGCCGGGAACGGTGAACAGGCCATCTCCTTGGCCCGTAAACACCGGCCGGATGTCGTTTTGATGGACGTCAGAATGCCCGGCATCGGCGGAATCGAGGCCACGGGCATCATCACCCGGGACCTACCCGGGACACGGGTCATAGTGCTGACCACCTTCGACCTCGATGAATACGCGTTCGGCAGTTTGCGCTCCGGGGCCAGCGCATTCCTCTTGAAGAGCACCCAACCAGAAGGGCTGGTCGATGCGGTGCGGATCGTGCACTCGGGAACCGCTGTGGTGGACCCGCGTCTCACCAGACAACTCATCGACCACTACCTGCAGCGCATCGATGAACCAGCCACCGGGAAACGGGAACAGGCACTGGCGGTGCTCACGCCCCGCGAGCGGGACGTGTTCGACGCGATCGCCCGGGGTCTCACGAACTCCGAGATCAGCTCCGGGCTCCATCTGGCTCCCAGCACCGTCAAGTCCTACATCAACACCATCTTCGCCAAACTGGGTGTCAGGGATCGAGTACACGCCGTTCTGCTCGCTCACGACCTCGAACGCGGCCCGCTGCCGTGATTTTCCCCATCTCGTAGGCTTTCCCCGATGAACGAACCGCTTCCCAGAGCCCGCGAATGGGCCAGGACCATGCACGGTCACGGCGACGACGTGGTGGTGGCCCACCGCGACTCCGCAGCCCGGGTGACGCCCTACCCGCCCAGACGCAGGGAGGAACGGGAGGAGTTGGAAAGACTCAGTCTGAACCCGGCCGCAACCTTCGCATCAGGTGCGGGGCAGAGGGAACGTGAGGAGGAGCCCTGCGAGCTCCGCACCTGCTTCGAACGTGACCGGGACCGCATCGTCCACTCCGCCTCGTTCCGGAGGCTGGCGGGCAAGACCCAGGTGGTCGTGCATCCCACCGACCACCAGCGCACCCGGCTGACCCACGCCATCGAGGTGGCGCAGTGCGCCGTCGCCATGGCCCGCGGGATTGGGGCGAATCCGGCCCTCACCGATGCCATGGCGCTCGGCCACGACTGCGGGCACGGGCCCGGCGGCCACGCCTCAGAGGACGCCTTCGACGCCTTCCTGCCGGGGGGCTACGACCACGGCCCGTGGGGCGCCGACGTGGTACTCAAGGGCCTGAACCTGACCTCCCAGACTCTCGACGGCATCCGCAACCACTCCTGGTCGCGGCCCGCACCTGCCACCCTGGAGGGGGAGCTCGTCAGCTGGGCCGACCGGATCGCTTACTGCGCCCATGACCTGGAGGATGCCATCGCGGCGGGGATCGTCACTGCCGCCGATCTGCCCCGGGTGGTTACCGATGTGGTCGGCACTGCGCGTCGCGTCCAGCTGGCACGGTTCATCGGGGCCGTGATCGAGACCACCATGGCCACCGGCACCGTCGGCATGGACCCGCTGACCGCCGAGGCCCTGGGCGAGCTCCGCCGTTTCAACTACGAACGTATCTACACCCGCCCCGAGTCGGTGGCGCAGTCCCGCACGGTGGTGGAGGTACTGCGCGGGCTGGTCGAGTACTTCTTGGAACACCCCGAGCAGCTGCCCGCCGAGTACCGCACCGAGAACGCTGTGCGCGGGGCCGTGACCTACGTCGGGGGAATGACCGATCGGTTCGCCTTTGACCACGCAGAACGCCTGCTCGGCTGGGACCGGGCGCTGCTGCCCAAGGGTATCGGGCGGGGAGCCTGAACCCCTGTTCGCAGGACCGGGCGTGATATTTGTCATGCCGGAATCGTGATTGCCGCCCCGGGTCCGGGGCCTGGCCGGTTGTGATCCTGAGTACATGAACGCCATTGAATTGCAGCAGCTGCGAAAGACCTTCCGCAGCCCCAGCGGCCTCGTCGAGGCCGTGTCCGGAATCGACGTGGTCATAGAGCCGGGGGAGGTCGTCGCCTTCCTCGGTCCCAACGGGGCCGGGAAAACCACCACCCTCGACATGGTGCTGGGGTTGACCTACCCCAGCTCGGGAACGGTTCGGGTCTGCGACCTGAAACCCCGGGAGGCCATCCGGCAGGGAATGGTCGGGGCGGTGCTGCAGACGGGGGGTCTGCTGCGTGACATGAGCGTCGGCGAGACCATCCGGGCGATCGCCGCCCTGCAGGATGCCACCTCCCGGATCGGGGCGGTGATGTCGGTTGCCGGGCTGGAGAAGATCGCCCCGAGACGCGTCTCCCGCTGCTCCGGCGGGGAACAGCAACGGATCAAGTTCGCCCTGGCCCTGCTCACCGACCCCCAGGTGCTGATCCTCGACGAACCCACCGCGGGACTCGACGTCACCGCCCGGCGCGACTTCTGGGAAGCAATGCACCAGCAGGCGGAAAGGGGCCGCACCATCGTGTTCGCCACCCACTACCTGGAGGAGGCGCAGAACTTCGCCGACCGGATCGTGCTCATCGCAAAGGGCAACATCATCGCCGACGGTACGGTCGATCAGATCCGTGCCCTGACCAGCCACCGCCGTGTCACCGCCCTGCTGCCGGTGGATCGTGCAGATGCCCTGGTGGCGGAACTCCGGCCACTCCTCGGCAGGAACGCCACTCTGGAAGGATCCCGTCTCAGCGTGATGGTTCCCGATTCCGACGCCTTGGCGCTGGCCCTGCTGCAGCGGGGTGCCCACGACCTGGAGGTGGTCGCCCCCAGCCTGGAGGACGCCTTCCTCGCCCTCACGGAGACGAGGTGATCAACGTGAATCTCACCTACATCCGCATTGACCTGGTCCGTTGTTTCCGGGACGTCACCAACCTGCTGTTCACCTTCGCCATGCCGGTGTTCATGTACCTGCTGTTCGGCAGGGCCCAGTACTCCGATGTCCAGTGGGGCCGGGGCACGGTCGGGTTCTACGTCATGTCGTCCATGGGGGCATACGGTGCCGTCATCGCCGCCACCGCCATCGCCGCCACGGCGGCCACCGAGTCGATGCTGGGCTGGGGCCGCCAGCTGGCCCTGACCAAGCAGCAGCCGCTGGGTTTCGTCGCGAACAAGGTCGCGGTCGCCCTCGTGCTCGGGGCCCTTTCCTCCAGCCTGGTGTTCATCGTCGGGGCCCTCACCGGCGCCAAGGCCGATGCCTGGTGGGTCTGGGTGGCTTCCTGGGCCATCGGCATCCTCGGTGCGGGGCTGTTCGGGGTCTACGGGCTGGCGATGGGATTGCTGCTCAAATCCGAGAGCGCCGCCGGCGTGGCGTCGGGAACCGTGGTTTTCCTGGCCTTCCTCGGGAACATGTTCATGCCCCTCACCGGCGCGATGCTCGACATTGCCAGGTTCACCCCCATGTACGGCTATGTTAGCCTCGTGAGGTACCCGCAAGTCGAGGGTGAGATCCAGCAGACCGATCCGCTTCAGACCGACTCGATCTGGCTGCTGATCGCCAACTATCTCGCCTGGCTGCTGGTCTTCTCCGGGTTGGCGGTGCTCGGCCAGAGACGCTCCAGGAAGCGCCAGTGAAACGTTTCAGGAACTGGCTGCTGGAGGCGGTCAAGGGCCCCCGCGTCGGGGTCCTGATCGCCTCCGTCTGGCTGGTGTGCCTCATTTTCCCGGTGCACTCCCTGCTGGCGCTGGAGGACCGGGTCCGCTGCCTCGTGGGCCTGCTCGCGTTGGTCCTCTTCGTTCCCGTCTACCTCGCGGGTTTCCGAGACCTGGGGAGCCAGCTCGACGCGGCTGGCAGGCGCTGGCAGCTGCTGCGGGGCGGTTTCGTGCTGGCGGTGATGGGTGTGCTCTGCTGGGCCATCGGCCTTGACGCGATCAGCCTGCTGCCCTTCCTGGTCACCTTCGCCAGCTACGGCCTGTGGCCCCCGGTACGCCTGCCCGCCGTTGTCGTGCTGGTCGGTTCCGGTTTCCTGGTTCTGGCTCTGATGAACGAACCAGATGCCGGCAACAGCGTCAACATGCTCATCACCGCGCTCGTCGCCGTTCTCGGCTTGCTCACCGTGAAGACGATCGAGAGCGGGATCGTCATCTCCGAACAGAACCGGCGGCGCGCCGCCCTGGAGCAGCGAGAACGGATGGCCCGCGACGTCCACGACCTGCTCGGGCACTCCCTGACCGTGGCGAACCTCCAGCTTCAGCTGGCGGAACGCCTGTTCGACTCCGACCCGGAACGTGCCCGCGCTGAGTTGGCCCGGACCCGGATCTTCCTGGGCGAGGCCCAGGAGGAACTGCGACGCAGCGTCACCGACCACCGCGGGCGAACCATCGAGGAGGAACTCGACGGCGTCCGCGGCGTGCTGCTCTCGGGCGGTCTCGAGGTCGCAGTCACGGGGGATTCGGACGAGACCACCGGGCCCATCGGACTCGTGCTCGGCTGGGTGCTGAGGGAGGCCGCCACCAATGTGCTGCGGCACGCGCACGCCACACGCGTCGAGATCTCCTTCGCCCCCGGCAGGTTCTCGGTGGCCGACGACGGCGACGGATACGCGGGGGGAGAGGGCAACGGCCTCACCGGGATGCGGGAGCGAGTGGCCGCCGCCGGCGGTGAATTACGCTGCGGCGCATCCCCGCTCGGAGGTTTCGAGGTGGTGGTTATGTGGTGATCAAGGTGCTGCTCGCCGACGACCAGGCTCTCGTCCGCGGGGCCATGGGGGCGCTGCTCGACCTCGAACCCGACATCGAGGTGGTTGCCCAGGCCGGGCGGGGCGACGAGGTGGTTGCCGCGGCCCGGGAATCCGGGGCCGATGTGTGTCTGTTGGACATCCAGATGCCCGGTGTCGACGGCGTGGAAGCGGCCCGGCAGGTCCGGGATCAGCTTCCCGGGGTGCGGGTGGTGATGGTGACCACCTTCGACCGCCCCGGCTACCTGAGACGCGCACTGGACGCGGGGGCCGTCGGTTTCGTGGTGAAAACCACCCCGGCAGCGCGGCTCGCGGAGGCGGTGCGGCGCGCCCACGCGGGTCTTCGCACCGTGGATCCGCAGCTCGCCAACGACCTGCTGTTCAGCGGCCCCAACCCCCTGACCGCCAGGGAACAGGAGGTGTTGCGCCTGGCCCGGGACGGGGAACCCGTCGCGAAGCTGGCCCGGAAACTGTTCCTGTCCCCAGGGACGGTGCGCAACCACCTCTCCAACGCCATCGGCAAGACGGGCGCGGCCAACCGGGTGGAGGCGGCACGGATCGCCACCGAACGCGGCTGGTTGTGAACCCGCACTACACTTCCCGCCATGGCAGGGCGGATCAACGACGAGGACATCGCACTGGTTCGGGAGCGCTGCCGGATAGATGACGTGGTTCGCGACTACGTCGCCCTGCGCTCCGCGGGCGGTGGGTCATGGAAGGGGCTGTGCCCGTTCCACGACGAGAAGACCCCGAGTTTCACCGTCACCCCGTCGCGTGGCTTCTTCTACTGCTTCGGGTGCGGTGAGGGCGGTGACGTCATCACCTTCCTGCAACGCCAGCAGAACCTCAGTTTCACCGAGGCCGTGCAGACCCTCGCGGACCGCGCCGGGATCACCCTGAGGATCACCGACGACGGTCAGGGACCCGGCCAGCCGCCGGGACAGCGCAAACGCATCCTCGAGGCGAACGCCGCCGCCCAGGAGTTCTTCGCCGCCCAACTGGCTTCCCCGGAGGCCGTAACGGCGCGCCAGTTCCTCGACCAGCGGGGCTTCGACCGGGCCGTCGCGGAACAGTTCGTGCTCGGCTACGCCCCCCGTGGCGGGCATGCACTCAGGCAGGCGCTCACCTCGCAGGGCTTCGAAGAGGCCACGCTGAGGGCCGCGGGACTCGTGCGCGACGGCGGCCGTGACTTCTTCGCCGGGAGGTTGCTGTGGCCGATCCGCGACTCGGCCAGCTCAGTGCTGGGTTTCGGCGGTCGCCGGATCTTCGACGACGACCGGCTGCCCGCCAAGTACATCAACACTCCCGAAACCCCCGTCTACAAGAAATCCCACGTGCTCTACGGCCTGGACCTGGCCCGCAGGGCCATCGGGAAACGCGCGCAGGCGGTGGTGGTCGAGGGCTACACCGACGTGATGGCCGCCCACCTGTCCGGGGTCGACACCGCCGTGGCCAGCTGCGGCACCGCCTTCGGCGACGACCACGCCCGCATGCTCCAGCGCCTCCTCGGCACCCACGACGGGCTGCACGGTGAGGTGGTCTTCACCTTCGACGGCGACGCGGCGGGCCAGAAGGCTGCGTTGAAGGTGTTCCAGGGGGACCACAACTTCATGGTCCAGACCTATGTCGCGGTCGAACCATCGGGCCTCGATCCCTGCGACCTCTGGCAGCGCGACGGGGAGGCCGCGGTCCGGGAACTCGTCGGCAGACGGATACCGCTGTACCGGTTCGTGATGTCCAACGTCCTGAAGGGCTACGACCTGGAACGCGCTGACGGGCGGCTGGGGGCGCTCCGTGAGGCCGCCGGGCTGCTGGGCGCGATCCGTGACCGTTCCTTGGTGAACCAGTACCTGAGGGAACTGGCCGACATGCTCGGCATGGACCTGGAGGACGTGCCGCCCTTTTCGCCGTCGAGCCCGCGCCCGCCGAGGAGGAGGCCGCCACCTCCTGAAGCACACCATCGGACCCCCGCTGACCCGCGCCAGGCGCATGGCGGGCCTGAAGGGCTACGTGAGCAACATCCCCGCCGGCGTCATGGGGGCCGACGAGGTGATCGCCTCCTACCACGAGCTGTGGCACGTGGAGCAGTCGTTCCGCATGACCCGAGCACGACCTGAGAACCCGCCCGATCTTCCACCGCACCCGCGACGCGATCGAGGCCCACCTGACCGTCGTGATGGCCTCCCTGGCCGTCGCCCGCCACCTGCAACAGGCCACCGGGATGAGCATCAAGCGACTCGTCCGCGAACTCAGACCACTTCAAGAGGTCACCATCAACGTCAACGGCCACCGCCTCACCGCCCAACCCCAACTCACCGAAACCGCACAGCAAATCCTCAGCAATCTGGGTCCGGGGCACTAAACTGGCACGACTCAGGCCGGAGCGCCTGAGCGCCCCTCCGCGCTCAGTACAGCGGCACCTCGTCGAGCATCGTGGTCACCAGCTCGGCGATGGCGCTGCGCTCGGTGCGCACCAGGTCGATGTGCGCGAACAGCGGATTGCCCTTGAGGGACTCCACCACGCTCGCCACCCCGTCCCAGCGCCCCACCCGCAGGTTGTCGCGCTGGGCGACGTCGTGGGTGAGGACCACCTTGGAGTTGCGCCCCACGCGGGAGAGCACCGTGAGCAGCACATTGCGCTCCAGGGACTGGGCCTCGTCGACGATGACGAAGGCGTCGTGGAAGGAGCGGCCGCGGATATGGGTCAGGGGCAGGACCTCGAGCTGGCCCAGCTGGAGGACGCGGTCGATGCGCTCGCGGGCCACCACCGAGCTCAGCGTGTCGAAGACGGCCTCCGCCCAGGGCTGCATCTTCTCCCCGGTGTCCCCGGGCAGGAAGCCCAGGGTCTGGCCGCCGACGGCGTACAGGGGCCGGAAGACCAGGACCCGCTCGTGCTCCTGGCGGTCGACGACGGCGTCGAGCCCGGCCGCCAGGGCCAGCGCCGACTTGCCGGTGCCGGCGCGCCCGCCCAGCGAGACGATGCCGATCTGCGGGTTGACCAGGTGGTCGATGCCGATGCGCTGCTCGGCCGAGCGGCCCCTCACCCCGAAGATCTCCCGGTCGCGGCGCACCAGGCGCAGCCCGCCCGAGACGACGGTGGCCAGCGCCGAGCCGCGCGGGGAGGTGACGACGACACCGGTGTGCTCGGGCTGCTCGGCCAGGGCGGCCACCGCCGCGGCGTCGACCAGGTCGGCAGGCTCCAGGCGCTCGTCCTCCCACAGCCCGTTCATCTCCGCGGCGCTCACGGACAGCTCCGTCATGCCGGTGTAGCCGGAGTCCACGGCCAGCTGGGCCCGGTACTCCTCGGCGGCCAGCCCCACGGAGGCCGCCTTGATGCGCATGGGCAGGTCCTTGGAGATGACGACGACGTCGTCGCCCCGCTCCGCCAGGGAGACGGCCGCGCTCAGGATCCGGGTGTCGTTGTCCCCCAGGCGCATGCCGACGGGCAGGACGCCGTCGTCGGCGCCGCCCAGCTCCACGCGCAGGGTGCCGCCCGCGTCGTTGAGCGGGACCGGGCGGTCCAGGCGCCCGTGCCTCCGGCGCAGGGCGTCGAGCAGGCGCAGGGCGGAGCGGGCGAAGTAGCCCAGCTCGGGGTGGTTGCGCTTGCCCTCCAGCTCGGTGATGACGATGACGGGCAGGACGACGGCGTGCTCGTCGAAGCGCAGGACGGCGCGGGGGTCGGATAGAAGGACGGAGGTGTCCAGGACGTAGGTGCGCATGCTCGGTTCTTCCGGTGCTCGGCGACGGGAGCCCCGGCGCCGAGCACC
>ERZ773003.1240-NODE-1240-length-15536-cov-4.603449_pt1 | contig 15536 bp, 18 predicted proteins | sample MGYA00580668_ERZ773003 | MGnify/ENA primary metagenome ERZ773003 (study PRJEB29015, sample SAMEA2738002) | human oral metagenome | biome: human oral; feature: human-associated habitat; material: dental | place: China | collected 2126 ... | reverse complement strand
AACTCCCTACGAGGTCTATTATTCAAAGACGTTGCACTTGACTTGACAATTCGCGGTAATTTGCATATGAACAAAATACAAAGTACCGGCTGGCTTATACCAAAACCAAAGCACAAAGGCAACTGGTTTTGCCAATGGGCTACGCAGGCTCAATCATTTTTCATTTTATGATTGAACCAAATATCATCTGCCCGACCCTGTATGTATCTCAGAAGAAACGACCTGCGCTGAAATTCGTGAAAAACACGATTTCGTTACAGCCCTTATACGATCGAAACCGGAAACGTGCCGTAGCGCAGGAGGTAGAGCGCGATCGTCACGGACAGAAGATCGGCGCTGCCGCCGGGGCTGATGCGGCAGCGCATGAAATAGGCTTCCGTCGCCGAGATTGCCCCGCGTCCCTCCTTGCTGAAAATGCTGCCGCGGGAAAGAACTGCTTTCGCCTGCTCCTTTACCTCCCGCGCCGCCGTCCGATCCGTCCGCCAAAGAACGGTGCTGTCCTCGACTACCGTCATCAGGGACAGAAGACTGTGCAGCAGCGCATCGTTTAGGTTCGCTCCGCGTGAAAAGGCTTCTTCCAAAGCGGGCAGCCCCTTTTCCCGCACGCTCGGAAAGCCCCGCTCCACCTCGCCGCGAATGCCCGTTATGCGGTATTTTTGAAAGAGGCGCTCGCCGGCCGTCTCGCGTCTTTCCCCCGCGTTTTCCAATTCCCGCCGGACTAGTCCCGCCGTCATGCGCTGCACGAGCGGCAGGAGCGCCTCCCGTGCGTAGCCGCGTGCGGCCGCATAGCCTGCCGCCGCGCTCAGAACGCCGCCGCAGAAGAGAATGCCGCGCTGCGTATTGACCCCTTGCGTGACCTCCAGCAGCCGCCGTTCCGTGCGCACGCCGTATTCGCGTGCGACCGCAAAAAGCGCCTCCGGCTCATCGTCAAAATTCTGCCCCAACACCTCCAGATCATCGAAAGCTTTGATCAGGACGGGCGAACTCATCGCAAACGTCAGAATGCTCATATCCTCATGCGAGCCGTTTCCGAGCCTCGTTACCAAACCGGGCTTGGGGGCGGCGCAGACCTCAAGCAAAATGGCCTGCGCGAGGTACTCGCCCATGCGCGAAAGTTGCGCTTCATCCGAGCGGGAAGTATCGCACTTCATGGATTCAGCCCCAAATGGCGTTCGTCAGAAAATAGAAAACAGAGGGAAATGTCAGGCATCCGAAACCGGTGTAGAAGGTCGCCGTCATCGCGGCGTAGGGGACCAGCTTGGGATTGACAGCGGCCATGCCGGCAGCCGTGCCGGAGGTCGTGCCCAGGAGTCCGCCGAAAACCATCGCCGACTGCGGATTGTCCAAGCCGACCAGTTTTGCGACGAAGGGCGTGACGATCATGACGAGCACCGACTTGACGACGCCCGCCGCGATGCTGATGGCGATGACTTCCGATGAGGCCCCGAGCGCCGCTCCCGTAACGGGGCCGACGACGAACGTCGCCACACCCGCGCCGATCGTGACCAGATCGATCGCGTCATGGTACCCCAGAGCGTACGCGACGAGGACTCCGGCGACCCAGGAGGTGAAAAGCCCTAAGATCAAGGAGAGCACGCCGACCACGCCGACCTTTTTGATCTCGCGCAGATCGGCGCCGAACGCCGTGGATACGATCGCGAAATCACGGAACATCGCGCCGCCCATCATGCCCACGCCGACGAAAAGCGGGAGGGACGCCAGGCCTTTTTCCCCGCCGCCGATATAGGCGAGGATCAGGCCGAAGAAGATCGCGACGGCCGAGCCGTGGATCCTGCCCTTCGTGAGTCCGGCGAGCTTGTAGGCGATGAGATTCGTGATGCCGATGAGGACGAAAGCGAAGATCAAACCGTTCTTCGTCACGACCTTCGTGAACATGTCCATAAGATCCATGCCCTACACCTCCGATCCGCCGGCCGCCGGGGGCGTTGACCGGTTGCGGCTGAGCACGGGGATGAGCCCGAAGCCGAAGACGCAGCCCAAAACGCCGCCCAGAATCGCGACCGCGCCGCCGGAAAGAGCCGCGACTACGTTTTGAATCGAACTCATGGCCACGACGATGGGGATGTACATCGCGCTCCAAAAAGCTATGCCCTCCTGGCTCTTTTTATCCAGCCAACCGCTGTCGATTCCCTTGTTGCTCAAAAGGATCAAAAACAACATCGCAAAGCCCACGCCGCCCACATTGGCCTTGACTCCCAAGACCGCGCCCAGCACGTCGCCCAAAAATACGCCGACGATGTAGCAAAAGGCCAATAAAGCGACACCGTAGATAACCATATCCTTACACCACCTTTGCACAGTTTATGGTTTTCCGGCGCTTCGACTCGCGTAAAAGCGCCGGATCCCCTGCCCACTTTACTCGATAATGGCCACGACGGCGCCGGCGCTCACGCGCTCGCCCTCCTGCACCTTGTACTCCTTCACCGTGCCGGCCACCGGCGCGGGAACGAGCTGCTTCATCTTCATCGCTTCCATGACGATCAGGACATCCTTCACCTCGACGTGTTCGCCAACCTGCTTCTCAAAGCGAACGATCTTGCCCGGTACGCGTGATTTTACTTCCGTCATTTTGCATATCTCCTTTTTCGTGGGGAAAGTGTCCTTTCCCGCTTCAGTTAAGGAAACGCTGATTATTCCTCCGTTCATCTTACCGTATCTTTTTTGTCCTCTCTGCGTCGACAAATTCCGCACATAGCCCGCTATGCACGGTCTTTGTCTCCTTGATAGGAATAAAAATCTACGGCAATCTGAACGAACTCATTAAATCAGTGTTTCCTTAAAAAACACGGCGATATCTTCTTTTTGCAGGAGCCTTACATCGCAGACGCTCTTTCCCAAGACGGAACGGCCATCCATGAAAAGCTCCGCGAGCTTGGTGCCGTAGCCGTTGGGAAGCTCCACTTCAAAATCCAAGACAAGGCGCGGATACATTTCCTTTGCCTCACGATAAAACTCCGCCAGCAGCCGGTGCGGCGCCGGCTTCAGCAGCATGTCCAGATCCGAGGCTTCATCCGTATAGGGAAGCCCCGTCGCGATCTCGAGTCCTGCCGAGCCGATCACGCCGATCGTTATGCCTCGGGCAAGCGCCAGAGCGCATAGCCGCTGCACCGCTTCCATAGAGAGATTTCGCACGGGAAAGTCTTCCTGCGCGAGTTCATACGGCGAGCGCAGCTTGCGGACCGCATCCGACGGCGCGTAAGCGGCGATGCGCAGGCGATTGCCCGAGGACAGCCGCCGCTGTGGCACAAAGCCGAGCGCAAGGCGCGCCTCTCGGCGTTCAGCCCTTCGCACGATGCCCGGAACGTCGGCTCCTCCTTCCAACACCTCCTTTAGGCGGTCCTGCTCTTCCCCTGCATAGAGCGGGTACAGCTCTTTTTTCAGCAGCGCTTTTCCCTGCGGCGTGAGAAAAGCGAGCGCATGCCGCTTCAGCTCCGCTTCTGCCATGTCGGATCCGCCTTCGCGCTCTGTTGATAATGAAGCTGCGCCTGTGCGAGATCATCGAAGAGCCGTGTCTTTTGCGGCCCCTCGATAAAAAAGCTTTGCTCGTTGCCCTCTGCCCGCAGGGCGGGCTTGAGCTCCAGCACCGTATGCGCCGCATTCGTAACGATGCCGGGAGAAACCTTGACGATCCGCCCTTTGATGCGCAGGATGCTGCGCGCCGCCCTCTCGATCGTAACGGCAGCGGCCAGCGGCGTTTCGTGCACGATGACCTCGAGCTCGGGATGCGAGCGCTGCCGCCGATAGGTGATGATCTTCCCCCCGCCGCCGCAAACGTGTCCGCTCTCGGACACGGGGAACCGATCGCCCGCAGGAAGTCCGCCCACGACCAGCTCGGCCAACAGCGGCTCGCCCTTGGCCGATACCTGCAGAAGCTCTATGTCTTCTCGCAGAGGAACGCCGTCGAGCGCCAGCCAGCCGAATTCCTGGCAGCCGTACAGATCGTGGACGCTCGCGTGCAGGATCTCCTCGGCCGCGGGCAGGAGCTCCAAATCCAGCGGAGTTCCCGCCGCCAAAAGGATCGCGCCCTGCGGCAGGGCATCCGCCACACGCATGTGCCTTGCGTCCTCCAGCGCCGCGCGCAAAAAGGAGGATTCGCCCACCACCGCATGGGGACGCGTTTCATAAAGAGCCGCCAAGAATGCGTCTCGACTCGAGCGGATCAAAAAGGAGCAGGAAAGCCCGGATGCGCGAAAGGCTTCGCCGGAAAATACATTGACCAGCGGCGGATACGTCACGAGGACCCTGCTCCCCGCCTGCAAGCCGAGCCGCTGAAAGACCGCAGCAGCAGCCTGCGCGCGGCGCTCCAGCTCCTCGTGCGTGACGCCGACGATATTGGGAAGGGCGGACGAGCCCGTCGTATACGTCGTATAGGCCAGATTGTGCGGCGTATGGATCTCTTCGATGACGTGCGCGGCCGTAGGGCCGGCGATTCCCTTGTCAGCAAGCGTGCGGCGCGGCATCTCCGCAAGCGTCGGCGCCGAGCCGAAATCCTTCACCAGCCGGCAGATCTCCGCGAGTTCTTCCGCCATCATGCACCTCCTTTGTCCTCCGTCGGCGCTCAAGCGTCGATGTAGCGCGGGGCGACCGCTGCAAATTCCGCGTTCAGCTTCTCGATCACGTGCGGACGGTCGCGGCGGCCGCCGCGCTCCGCACCGAGGGCGCCCCTGCCCCAAGGCCCCAGCAATTCCTCTTTTCCTGCGGTCTTCAGGCAGCGCACTTCCTCCACATGCCTTGCCACCGCTTCGCGCATATCCTCCGGCTCCGCGCAGATTTCCTGCACGCCGCCCAATTTGTAGAAGAAGTCGACGCCGGCGGCGAAGACGGGATTGGAAGCCGCGAGCTCCTCCAGCCGCTCGATATCCATCTTCGTGATGCGGGAGATCGATGTCAGCGGCATGACGTGGATCATCGTTCCCCATTCCTTGGACAGTGCCAGGATGTGGTCGGCCTGCAGCCCGTGGCACAAGAATGCGCCGGAAATCGCCCGGCCGATGACCATCGCGACGATCGGGTGCCCCGCCTTGCGGGCTTCAGCCAAAGCCAGCTGATACGCGCCGGTCGCCTTGTTCATGCCGGCGATCTCCTCCAGTTTGCCCGGACCGTTGCCTGGCGTATCGACGATGAGCACGATCGCACGCTTTTCTTCCAAAGGCTTGTCCTCATCCGTCCGCATCGTATCATAGACGGCATCGGCCATCTTGTACGCTTCTTCCATACCGATGACGCCGCCGAAAACGACGGGGAACCGATCGTTGAAAGCCATCGCGTCATTGGCGATCACGGTCACCTCCCGCCCGTTGAGCTTCGCCGTACCGACGACGGAGCCGGGGCCGTATTCCGGATCCAGCATGAAGGAACCGATGCGCCCTTCATCAAAGGAATCTTTATCGGCAATCATGGCGATGGCGTCCCGACCGCGGCCGATCATGGTTTTTTCTTCATCCAACAACATATCCTTCAGCCCCCTTTACGAACGAATCCTGCGCTTGACGGACATCAAAAACTCCGCCGTATCCATATCGGGCAGAGAGGCCGGATCTTCGTTGCCGAAATACTTCCAAAGATCCATTGCGTCCTTCGGCTGCAGTTCGCCGACCAGCTTTACCAGTCCTTTCTGCTCCTCGACCAGAGCCTGTGAGCCGATGCGGCGCATCTTCTCAATCTCCTCCATGGGGAGGTCGGCGATTTCCGTTAAGACGTGGTGGAAATCCCCGATCGTATCCTCGACAAGATAGTTGCAGTCCCCGACGATATATTTTTGCTTGCCGCCCGTCGTACGGTAGACGAGCGCCCTGTTCGAAGCGTCGAACTCTTCCTTGCCCATCTCCTGCTCGATGACCTCGGGGCCCGTCAGACCGATGCGCCCCTCCTGGCTCATGACGACGACGTCCGTCGCTGCGGCGACGAATCCCATGCCGCCGAAGCATCCCACCTTGCTGCCTACGACGGCGACGACGGGAAGCACCCTGCGGCAATCCTGAATCGCATCCATGACCTCGGCATGCGCCAGGAGCCCCGCGTTCGCCTCATGCAGCCGCACGCCGCCCGTCTCAAAGGAGATGACCGCGAGCGGACGGCGCGCTTCGTAGGTATCCGGATGCTTTTCCTTGATCTCGTCCGCCACGCGGCGCGCCAAGCGAAGCGTGCCGACCATCTTCGCGCCGTTCACCTCACCGACCGCGCCGCCGATGAACTGCCCTTCCATCGATATGATGAACAGCGGGTGCCTGCCCAGGAGCCCCACGCCCGTCACCGTGCCGTCGTCAAACTCCACCGCAGTACCCAGCACCGGCAAATGCGGGCTGGCGCAGCGGTCCCGAGGGCCCAGCAGCTCGGTAAAGCTCCCCCGATCCGCCATGCCGAGGGCCCGTTCGCGCGCGTTGGCCGTAAAGAAGCTGCTCTCTTCCAGTTTCGCCCAATTTTTCATATTGATTCAGCCTCCTTTGCCGCCGCTTCGGCCAATGCTTGGCGAAGCCTCATGTATACTACGATGGGGGTGGCGTTATCATCATTGATTTCCAGGCTTACGTTGCCCACGCCGGTATCGTCCACAAATTTTTTGAGCATCTTTTCCCAAATCGGACCGAAGCCCTTCACCGGCGTCTTGACCGTAGCCTTGACGTTGCCGCCCAAATCCTTCTTTTCCATGAGGACTTCCATATCGCCCGAGCCGGTGACGCCGTAATGCGACCATTCCCGTGCGATCGTCTGCGTGTTGGGCGACGGGATCTCGAACTCCAAGATTTCCAATGCCATGTGTATAACCTCCTCTTCGCCGTTTGCTATCCTACGCAAAGCCGTCCGCGCATCACCAGTTGCGGAACCTCGCGGGCGGATGGTAAAGCCCCTTCGACCAGGTCACCAGGTCGTGCACGCTTTTGGCTGCCAACATGGACCGACTGGCCCGGCCGATATCGATGCCGAGATCCGCCGGCGTCTTGATCACGCCGCGCTCCCGCAGCCTCTGTGTCTCTGCGGGATCGGCTTTCAGCCCGACCTTCGTGAAGCCGGCGACGCCGCGGATCGCAGCCGTACGCTCCTCCATCGTCTCGCACTTATGCAGATAGGCGATGCCTTCTTCCGTGACGATATGGGTGAGATCGTCGCCATAAATCATCACCGGCTCGATGGGAAGATCCGCGTTTTTCGCCAGAGCGAAAGCGTCAAGTTCCTCGACAAATCCCGGCGCCAATTTCTCACGGAAGGTTTCCTGCAGCTGGACAACGAGACGTTTGCCGCGGCGCACCGGCCCCCAAAGCTGCCGGTTCAAGCCATAGTCCTCGCCGCACCTAAGCCACGCGCCGGAAGAATGGCGCCGCCCTTTCGGATCGCAGCCCATATTCGGCGCGCCGCCGAATCCCGCCACGCGGTTCGCCGTCGCAGTCGAGCTGTTGCCGTAGGGATCGATCTGCAAGGTGCCGCCGATGAACATGTCGATCGCGTAGTGCCCCGCCGTCTGCGAAAACGCGCGGTTCGAACGCATCGAGCCGTCGGGGCCGACGAAGAACACATCGCTGCGAGCCGCCACATAATCTTCCATGCCGAGCTCTCCGCCGAAGCAGTGGACGGACTCCACCCAGCCACATTCGATCGCGGGGATGAGGGACGGATGCGGATTGAGGATGAAATTCTTGCAGATCTTGCCGCGCAGGCCGAGCTCTTCCCCGTAGGTCGGCAGCAAAAGCTCGATGGCGGCCGTATCGAAGCCGATGCCGTGATTCATGGACTCGACCCCGTACTCGCCGTAGATCCCCTTGATCGCCATCATGCCGCGCAAGACCTGCGAATCGGTAATGAGCGCCGGATCGCGCGTAAATAGCGGCTCGATGTAAAACGGCTTCGGCGACTCGATCACATAGTCTGTCCAATCAGCGGGAATATCGACGCGCGGCAGCTTGTCGACGATCTCATTGACCTGTGCGATGACGATTCCCTGCCGGAACTTCGTCGCCTCGACAATGACCGGCGTATCTTCCGTGCTGAACCCCGTGAAGAGATTGCCGTCCTTGTCCGCCATCGTCGCCGCGACGAGCGCCACGCGCGGCGTCAAATCGACGAAATACCGCCCATAAAGCTCCAGATAGGTATGGATGGCGCCGAGCTCCAGCTTGCCCTCCTGCAAAAACGCGGCGATGCGCCCGGCCTGCGGGCCGGAAAACGACATGTCGAGCTTTTTGGCGATCCCCTTTTCAAACACATCCAAATGCTCCGGCAAGGTCAGGACCGACTGCACCATGTGCAGATCGTGCAGCTTCGCCGGATCCACTTCGCACAAGCATTTCGCGAGGAAATCCGCCTGCTTCTGATTGTTCCCTTCGATGTTCACCTTGTCGAAGGGACGAATCACCGTTTCCAACAGCTCGACCGTATCCTTCGCATCGACGATCTTTCCCTCCTTGAGCAAATGAGCCGCACTCTTCTTCCGTGCCAACGCGTCCTTTTCCAGCGTGTCCCATGCACGGTTGATGCCCTTGTCGTTCATCAGCTGTCCTCTCCTTTCCAAACGCCAAATCTTTATTTCCCCTTGTGCAAAAAGAGAGCGCAAGGCAGGGTTGCTGCCAACGCTCTCTCATATCGCCACTATGAAATTGTGCTGCAGGATCCTCCCACCCGGCACTGTCGTCAGATATGCATGATGCCCAGTCCTCCTCGGTCATGGTTCGTCATGTAGTGAACGGCGGACTTGCCGAACATCGCCACGGCCACCCATGTGTCGTCACGCACGATCGATACTTTCAGCGCTAAATTTTGGTTGGTATTGACCCCGACCAGGATCCCCTTTTTTGCTTCCTCCGTCGCGTGCAGTAACGCGTGGATATCGTTCGCGCATTTTTGAATAATCTCGGAATTAAGCGCGGCGCCGATGACGGCGCGGATGATTTTCTCATTGAATTCATTGAGCGTCGTCTGCCCGCCGACCTCCGTCACCGCCAAGCGGAGGCCTTTTTTCGTGACGAGCTGCTTCGCCTGCTCCTCATCGTACATCGTGCGCGTCAAGGCCAGCAGCATGGCGGCGACACCCACGCTGCTCACGCTGCTCTCCATAAATCCCTGTGCCACCGTTGACATAAAGATTCTCCTTTACATGGGGCGAATGCTGATTTCGCCAAAATCAAAGCTTTTCAGGAATCCGTCTTCACTCTGAACGGCCAACGCACCCGTGTCCTCTATGGAAACAGCTCTTCCTTGGAAAATCACCCGCTCCTCATCCTTGACCAAAACCTCGCTTCCAAGTGTGCAGTTCAGGGCCGTCCATACGGGCAAGATCGCCCTTGCGCCCAGCATTTGCCAAGGCTCGTACAACGCGTCCCATTCCTCCATGACGGCATGTAAAACCTCTTTGACGGAACAACTTTTCCCCAGCGCAAGGAGGAGGGAGGTCGCTGTATCCGAGAGCTCCGGCGGAAAATCCGTCTGCATGAGATTCACATTGACTCCCGTGCCGACGAGTATATACTCTGCATTGCCATGCTCATCCATGCGCATTTCTGACAGAATGCCGCCGATTTTCCTCCCCGCGAGCAGGAGATCGTTCGGCCATTTTATACAGATTTTCTCTGTACCGTACAATTTCCGCAGCGCGCCGGCCGCTGCAGCGCCCGCCAACAAGGAGACCTGTGCGCCGCGGCTCGGATCGATCGCAGGCCGCAGGATCAGTGTGAACCACAGGCCGCCCCGAGGCGATGTCCAACGCCTTTCTTTGCGCCCATGCCCGCCGCATTGCTCCTTCGCGACGACGACCGTCCCTTCCTCCGCACCTAAGCGCGCCAATTCGTCCGCCGTTTCGTTCGTGGAGGCGAGGCTATCGTAATGCAAGAACCGCAGTTTCATGTAGGACTCCCCTGTGCCCCGGGCTCAAACGGCCACCAGGTTGATCGTCGAAATCAGAATGCCGCAAGCGATGGCGGATACGATGACGCCGCCGATGTTCGCGCCCATCGCCACCGGCAGAATCACGGAGAACGGATCCTCTTCTTCCACGACGTGCTGCGCGATCTTCGCCGTCGTCGGCACGCAGGAAATCCCCGCGATGCCGGTCACCGGATTGAATTCGCCCTTCTTGAACCAGTAGACGACCCAGCCGCCCACGACGCCGGCAATGCCGGAAACAGCCAGGGCGCACACACCCAAGACGATCAACGGCGCGACCTTCGGATTTAGGAGCGTCGAAGCCTCGCAGAGCGTGCCGAGTAGAAGGCCGAGCAGAAGCGTCGCGAGGTAGAGGATCGTGTTTTCGATCATATCCTGATACGGCACGATCTCCGCCTCCTTGATCGCCAAACCGAGGAAGAAGGACATCAGGAGCGGCGCCGCCATGGGTAGGAGCAGGCACAGGAGGCCGCAGCAGACAAGGATGAAGATGAACTTCTTCGCCTTCGGGATCTCCGGCGCTTCAAAGGGGATGTCCTTGCCGCGGTACTTCTTCGGCACGAGCCATTTGACGAGTGTCGGGTAGCCCGCATAGGTCAGCGACAGATATAGGTAGGCGATGACGGAAATCGGCACGAAGAGATCCGGTGCCAATATCAGCGAAGTAAAGAGCACCATCGGCCCGTCCGCGCCGCCGATGGACGCCGTAGCCGCCGCCTCCGCCGGCGTAAGCCCGAGATGCACGCCCAGGATCAGCGCCGCAAACGTGCCGGCCTCAGCGAAGATCGCGATGATGATCGAAGTCCACGGATTGGCCAGGATGAAGCCGATCTCGCACATCGCGCCGATCCCGACGAAGACCAAGCAGGCGACGAGGCTGTTGCTGAAGGTCAGATTGTAAATCGGCTGCAAAAAATTGATCTGCATGATATTTAAGAGCGAACCGGGTTCGGAAACGAGCGGATCCAAAAACAGCGTGCCGGTCTTGCCGCCCTCCAAAAAGAGCACGCCGCAGTTGATGCACATCATGCCCACGCCCATCGGAACCATGATGAGCGGTTCGAGTGTGCGCTTAAATCCCAAATACGCCAGAAAGAAGCCGAAGCAAATCAGTACGATGCGCGCGCCCGCAATCATCGGATCCTGCATAAACAGGCTGGATATTCCCGGGAACAGATTGCCCAGCATATGAGCATCCATCATTCGCCCGCACCTCCTCCGTTTCCTTCGCCTCCACCCATGACCTTATTCAGCAGGACGACGGAGCCGATCATAACCAAGGCGATGCCTGCTGTAAGGGCATAGGCAAACGCCGCGTAAACCTCGACACTCATGATGAAACCTCCTTTCGTCAACATTCCCACGTTTATGCAAAGCGCGCCGATCCTCGAGAAATCGGCCCGGCACGGTGGCAAAAAAACAGACGGAAACATAGACCCTAGCATCTATCTCTCCGTCGCCTCTATGAAAATCTCAGAATGCTGCGGCATCTCGTCCGCACATACCCCAAAAAAGACAAAGAGAGATTGAATAAACTCAATCTCTCCATCTCGCGATACGCTGTTGCCGCTCCCCATGGGAAGCAGGAAATCTGAAAAACCACCTATTCTCTTCTCTCTGCGCTCATTTTACCATGGGCATATTTTTTTGTCAATATGAATCGGAGCGATTTTTTTGAAAAGGAAGATTGGTTAATTGCAATAGCAAATCGGACAGTTTCCCCAAAAAATTTCAAGCAGCAGAAGCAATGTGGTTGAGTTGTTCTTGAAACAGCTCTTCCGAAGTGCGGTACCCTAATATTTTCCTCGGCAGGTTGTTGATCCAATCCTCGGTTTTCTGCACAGTATGGTCAGATATGGTGGCAATGTCCTTACCTTTAGGGATGAAGCGTCTCACCAAAGAGTTCTGCTTCTCATTGGTTCCCCGTTCCCCGGATGAATACGGATGGACGAAGTAGACGCAGCCTTCTTTGAACGCATCTGCAAGACCGTTGAACTCACTGCCGTTATCGCTGGTAATGCTCCTGAATACCTTGGCGAAGTTATTGCCATACGCTTGGCGCAGAAGATTCAGCCCAGCTGCTACGCCAGCTTTTGTCTTGCCGGGAATCTTTATGATGTGGCGACGGCGGGTCATTCGCTCATCTAAGGTGAGCAGCACTTCTCCGGCTGTGCGCTGCCCGACGACCGTATCGATCTCCCAATGCCCGAACTCCTGACGTTCGTTCACCGCATCCGGACGATTTTCTATACTCTCTCCCAAGATCCGGCGATTTTGGCGGCAATGATGGCGCTTGTTATTCCTTCTTACGCGAAGCGGCAAATCTATGCTTTTTATGCGGATAATCCCGAGATCGATGTAGTTGTACACCGTCTTGGTGCAAACCGTTTCGGCAAACTCGCCAGTCAATTTTGCCCTGCCGCAAACCGCATCGGGAGAGAGCCTATCTTCCAGCACGGCTCTTTCTATGTGTCGTAGGAAGTCTGATGCAACATCCACCTTATAGGGTTTACGGCAGACTGTGCGATGCTCCTCATAGACAAGTTGTCCCGTGTCAGCGAAATATTCGCGGCGTTTGGTGAGGTCTGAGTTCATCTGCTCTACCGTACCACGTTTAAGTTCCTCATAGAGCGTAGAACGGGCGATACCAACCTTTTGTGCGATTCGCGTCTTAGGCAATCCCTCCTTCAAGAGTGCCTGTATCTGACCTCTTTGAAAAGCAGTTAGATGCTTGAAGTTTCGTATATTTGTGGTAGAATGTTCCTTGGATATGCAGTATGCTCCTTTCGGTGTTGTTTGGTTTGCAAAAACATTCTACCACAGGTGCTTCTGCTTGTCCTTTTTTAGTGTCCGATTTCATTTTACAACTAACCAAAAACAAACGGAGGCTGCCGCATGAGTCGATGAAACTCATGCGGCAGCCTCTTCTCACTTCTTCGCGATATACGGCAGCTCGCCCTCGTGCGTCATGCCTAGCTCTTCGCGTGCCGTCTTCTCGATGTAAACGGGATCGTCGAGCTTTGCCTTGAGGTCCTTAAGCTCTGCGTTCTCCCGCTGCGCTGTTTCCAGACGCTGCTGTGCCGCCGCGCAGTCGTGGTCAAGCTCGTTCAAGTGAATCTGCTGATCAATCATCGTATAGGAGAAGTACCCGAGCACGCAAAGGATGACGACGACGAACCAGTCGAGCCGGTGTCCCCTGCGCTTGCTTTCCGTTGCCATCTCCATCACGACCTTCCGTCTACACCAATACGCTTCTCCTGCCCGTACAGCTGCACGGAGCATCTTCTTCCTGCGATCGGGCAGCTACTTCTCCGCCCACTGGAAATATTCTGTCGTCGCTATGCGCCGAAATATGGAATCGCAGCTCGCACAGCGAAAGTGCGACGAGACGTTTTCCATATCCGCCTTGCCATCCACGAGATGAACGGGCTGCCATTCGACGAGGTCGAGCTGCCCACCACAGCGAGGGCACGGCGCGTGTCCCTCGGCGTCAGCGCGCAGAATCGTCGGCGCGAGATCGCCGACTGCTTTGATCTTCGGCATGTCAAACACATCGTAATAACCCGAATTCAGAAGCTCGCGGTAAAACACTCTGCAGTTGTCGCATTCGTAGCGCGGCTTCACACTTTCCAAATCCGCCTTGCCGCCCCGAATCATGACCGTGCCGCCCTCAACCGTGCGAAGTGGCCTGCCGCACTGCGGACAGAGAAACGCGCCGTTCGCGTCCTTTTCCAATTTCGATACTGCCACAAAAACCACCCTCGCCCGAAATCGTAAAAACCATATTCGTCAACCGACGCTTACGCCTGCCATCTGCAGAAACTGTGCGATCTCCTGCGCCGCTGCGGGGCGGCTTGAGAGAAGCGCCGCCTCGCGCATGGAGGCGAGACGCGACGCGTCCCCCAACAACCCCATGACAAGAGCCGCCAGATTCTCGCCCTTGCCGAGCCAAACCGCCGTACCGCGCTCGCTTGCAATCATCGCATTCTCAAGCTCCGGCCCTGGAATAGGCTCATGCAGGATCAGCGGCACGCCCATCGCCCACGCCTCACTGATAGTCAGTGCGCCGGGCTTCGATATGAGAAGCGCTGCAGCCGCCATGAGTTCAGGCACCGCATCGGTGTATCCCCATGCGCGAACCGCATGGTGAGAGCGCACAGCATGTTCCTTGACCCAAGCAAGAAGGCGCTCGTTCTTCCCTGCAACAACGAGGAGCTGCAGCTTTTCTGCGACATCCTCAAGCTTTTCAAGAGACTGAGCCACATCGCCGAGTCCAAGCCCGCCGCCCATGACGAGAATTGTAGGAAGCGACTCGCTGAGTCCAAGCCTTTCGCAAATCGCCGCACGGTCAAAATCTGCCGGGGAAAGCGGCAGAATCGGAATGCCTGTCGCATGAACCGCCGTCGCTGCACAGCCTTCCTTGACGAGGCTGCGCCGCATCCTCTCCGTCGCGACGAAGAAAGCGTCGACACCCGGATAGAACCACATGCGATGCACGCTGTAGTCCGTAAGAACCGTGGCGAAAAAGAAATCTTCCTCGCCGCTCTTCTTAAGACACGACGCCGCACCCTCGGGAAACGGATGCGTGCAGATCACCGTGTCCGCTGCATGGAGGCGCACAAGTCTGCGCATGTTGCGCTTCGTCAGCGAAGCGATGAGCTTTTGCACGGGCGAAGCGCCCTGCCGGTGCCCCGTGAAGCGATAGAGAAGCTGGTAAAGATTCGGCATGAAGTGTAGCATCTTCAGATAGGCCGCCTTCATGAACCAAGTGACCCACGCCGTATCACGCTTCGTGAAATCGACGACCGCCACATGCGCCTCCGGCTCCGCCCGCAAAAGAGCCGTTGCCAAGGCTTCCGCCGCCTTCATGTGCCCCGAGCCGATCGACGCCGCTACGATCAGATAGCTGCGAGCCGCCATGACCGACCTTCCCTCACTCTTGAAAATGAAATAATCAAACAATTCTCCTTTGTCATGCCCTCTATTTTAGCACAAGCAAGGAGCAGATACAACGAAACAGACGTTCGCTGCCGCCTGCCTCCTCAAGCCGTAAGGCCGCCGTCCACGCTCCACGCCGCGCCCGTCACGAAGGAAGCGGCATCGGAGGCCAGAAAAAAAATAATATCGGCGACCTCTTTCGCCCGCGCGATACGACCGAGCGGATAGACGCCTGACATCTGCCGCAGAGCTTCTTCACGATCAGGAGCATCCTGCAGCTGCGCCTCCGTCATCGGTGTTGCGACGTCTCCGGGGCACACGCAGTTCACGCGCACGCCGAAAGGCGCGAGCTCCAAGGCTAGGGATTTCGTAAAGAGCGTCACGGCACCTTTCGATGCGCAATAGGCCGTGCACAGGAAATTGCCGTGAATCCCTGCGTCAGACGAAAGATTGACAATGCTGCCGCGATTCGTCTTGAGCGGCGCAAGCGCCGCCTGCGTCGTAAAAAAGGTGCCCTTGACGTTCGTGTCCATGACGTCCTCGAATTCCTCTTCTGTCAAATCCTCCAACGCGCGTTCCAAATAAATCCCTGCCGAATTCACGAGAACATCGAGTCGCGAAAAGCGTTCGCACACCGCACCCACGAGCCGCCGCGCCTCATCGACGGGCAGGAGCGGGCCGTGCGCGCCCTGGGCGCCGAGCTGTCC
>ERZ773003.1235-NODE-1235-length-15583-cov-8.806543_pt1 | contig 15583 bp, 12 predicted proteins | sample MGYA00580668_ERZ773003 | MGnify/ENA primary metagenome ERZ773003 (study PRJEB29015, sample SAMEA2738002) | human oral metagenome | biome: human oral; feature: human-associated habitat; material: dental | place: China | collected 2126 ... | reverse complement strand
GAGGCGCCCGCCCAGGGCGCCCCCTGCGCGGCGCGGGACTGCCCTACTCGAGGAGGCCATTGCTCACCATGTCTGCGGCCGACAGGCCGGGGGCAACGGGGTTTCCGGACGAGTCCTCGAGGAGGCCCTGCGCCTCCAGGTAATCGATGTAGCTCTGCCATCGATCGAGGTCGGCGTGTCCGACGCTGCCGCTAGCGTCCTTCCAGTAGCGTGACGCGAGCATCTCCTGGCTCTTGGCGGCCAGTTCCCGGTCAATGGAGGCGTCTGGGTTAGCGTCGATGAGCGCGTCGACCGCGCCTGCCGGGTCGGCAACGGCGTCCGCGTAGCCCTTCTGGGTGGCTTGGATGAAGCGCCGCGCCAGGTCCGGGTTCTCGGTCAGGTAGGCGGGGGTTGTCGCCAGTCCAAGCTCAGCGGGGGTCGTTTCGACGCCGTAGTCGGCGGGCATGAACCACTTGAGGGGGGTGCCTTCAAGGTCGGCCTCGATCCCCTCCCACGTGGTGAGTCCTTCGGCGAAGTCCGCCGTTCCGTTGTAGACGGCCGCGTAGGCGCTCGTGCCCAGCAGAACGGTCTCCACGTTTCCGTCGCCTCCGTCGTTGCGGATCATCGCCCGCACCTTCGCAGCTCCCTCGGAGGCTCCCCACGTGGCGAAGAGTTTACCGTCGAGGTCGGCCGGCCTCGTGATGAAGGCGTTGTCCGCCCGCACGGCGATTCCTTGCGACGATTGCTGTTGGAGGTTGAAAACCATCGTCATGGCGTCCCCGCGTGCCCGGGAGCCAATGACGGAGTAGGCGCCTTCGAAGGCGAAGTCGGCGCCTTTGGACAGGAGGACGGAACCCGATCCTGCCTCGGAGTAGGGCAGGATTTCCACGTCGATTCCGGCTTGGTCGTAGTAGCCGCGGGCCATGGCGAGGTAGATCCCCGAGTGATTGGTGTTGGGCGTCCAGTCCAAGACCACGCTCACTGTTTGTTTCGCCGGGCCGCCCCGGTCGTCTGTGCTCGCACCTGCGCAGCCGGTCAGGATGGCGCAGGCGGATAGGAGCGCGGCGGATGCCGCGAGTGCGCGTCTCATGTCTGTCCTCTCAGTCGTGGGTGAGCGCGTCGTCGAGCCACGCCAGGTAGTCGCGTCCGCTGGGGCGCGTGAACCACCTGGTATGCTCGCCGAAGAAGATGTCGAGGCACCAGTCGGCGCCGTGGAGGGAACGGGTTGCCCCGTACTGGTACTCGATCCAGTTCAGTCCCGCTTCGGCTTGGACGAGGGGCATCATGGCGACGAGTCCGCGCCTCTCGTCGGGGCTCAGCGGGCGGATCTCTTCGTAGCCCTCAATGAGCGCCAGCGTGACGTCTGCGCGTACGGCGTCTTCGTCGCCATCGACGATTCGTGTCCATTCGAAAGCGTTGCGTTCGATCGCGAGTGCCAGGTCGTAGACGGCCGGGTTTCGGTCCGCCAGGCCGAAGTCGATGACCTGTGAGGGGTGGTTTCCGTCCCAAAAGACGTTGGACACGTGCAGGTCCCCGTGGGTCCACGCGACCGGCAGCCTGGGTGCGATGTCCGCGTAGGAGGCCGCGAATTGCAGGTGAGGCGCCCACTGGTCTTCGATGCGCCGCCCCGAGTGCGCCAGGTATGCCCGAACACCGGGGCGTTCGGCGAGCCATCGGGGTAGGTCGCGCCTGGGGTCTGAGGCGAAGAGGTGCATGCTCGATTGATAGGCGCACGCGGGGTTGCGTCTCGCGCGATAGTCGGCCGAGGCGATAGCCAGGCGCGCGGTCATGGCTCCCAGGGCGCGGGCCTCGTCGAGAGTGCGGGGCACCGTCCAGGTGGGGGCGTCACGGTATCGGTCCTCGCCTTGAGCACCTTCGTAGACCTCCCACGTTCCGGCGGGTGTTTCCCAGAGGGTGTCGTGGTCGGCGAAGCGTAGGAGGGCCGGTGTGGGGATCCCCCTGTCACGCACGTGGGCGACCAGGCCGTGGACCGCTCGCAGGTGGTCGGCGGGGACGGTGCGCGGGCCGTGTCGTTTGATGAAGACGGTGCGGGGGCCGACGTCGACGAGGATGCCCGCGGTGGTGGGCCGATTCGACACCGTCAGTGGGGTGCCGGCCAGGGGGTGTTCGAGGCGTCCGAGGACGTCCGCGATCTCGGAATCGGAGATGATGGGCCAGACCCTGGTCGTCACATCGAGGTGCGTGTTCTTCTCGTTCACTGCGACTCTTTCGCATGCGCGCACGAGCCCTCGTGGAAGAAGTGTCTGCGTCCCTACGCCGGTATGACCCGGATCAGGTGTGTCGGTCGGAGGCTCGCCTCCCTCTCAGCCCCTCGTCTCCGGGGCTCCCGTGCATCGGGTCACACCATACACGAATGTGACGACGCTATCAAACGTCGACGAGAGGGCATCGCGTCGGCCACATCGCCGACAAGGACACCGACCTGGGCCTTCAGCCCTCTTGTCCAGCGCCGAATTCGATGCGGGAACGCGCCTTCCTCATGTCGCTGTAGGCGATGGTGGTGGCGGTGCCGTCAACGTCGATGGTCGCACCGGATTCGTCGGCGTCGACGACGCGTCCGCTGACGTGTCCGCCGGCACGCAGCTTCACGCGAACGAGTCGCCCGACTTGGCGCAGCCAGTGGTCGACCTTGGTGAGTTCGCGCTCGGCGCCGGGCGTGGACACCTCCAGCAGGTATTCACCGTCGATCGGATCGGCGTCGTCCAGGGCACGGGACACGGCCCGAGACACGTTCGCGAGGGCGTCCGAGTCGACGCCAGCGGCGCCGATAGGCGCGTCAACGACGACCCGCAGGAGGGGCGTGTGGTCACAGCGCGAGCGCGTCACCGATTCCAGCTCCAGGCCAGCCTGCTCAACGATCGGTGCGAGGAGTTCCTCAAGCGAAACGTCTGAGGTGGACGATGCCATAAGCGCCTGTCTTTCTTGTGCCATACGCGGGTCAGTTACCTATCCTACCCAGGGGTGTGGGATGATGCGGGTGTGCGTTTCGTGAAACAGACTGTGAACACACGCCGCGCGCTGAGCGTTTTCGCCGTTGTCGCGGCGGTTGTGGCGTTGTCCGCTTGCCAGGCCTCCTCCCTGCCCTCGCTGTCGGGTTTCGAGGCCGTGAGGGACCAGGCGGCTCGGACCGAGTCGGCTGCTTCCTCCCGAGCCTCCCAGTTGGCCTCGCTTGCAACCGATTGCGCCTCCTGTTCGTCGGCTCTGCGCGCCGCCGCCGCTTCCTCCGACGAGCGTCTCGAGGCGCTGGGTGGGCTGTGGGATCCGTGGGGTGGGAACACCCCCGATGGCGAGTCGGCGCCTGCGGCGGTATCCGAGGCCCCCACCGAGGTTTCCGCGTACGTGTCGTGGCTGGCCAGGACCGCGACGAGAGACTTGGAGATCGCTTCCGACCCGCATCGGTCGAGTTCCGAGCAGGCGCGTACCCTTGCCGCAGCCGCGCTGGGACGCTACGCGACGGCGGTGACTATGAGCCGCGCCTACGGGATCGCACTGGATTCCGGAGCGGACCAGGCGCTCTTGGTCAATGACCGTACCAACGCGGCCTCCCGACAGGGCGTCCAAACCTGGTCGATCGAGCTTTTCGATTCCCCGTCGGTGACGCCCGTCTTTGCCCCGTCGGGGAAGGAGCTGTCGTCCTCGGCGGAGCTGTCGGCGGCGGTGGCCACGTGGGATTGCACCGCCTCGACTCTCCCCAAGGCGCAGACGAGCGCGGGCACGCTGAGCGATGCCTACGACGTCTCTGGGGAGCTTCTTGTCCGCGCACAAACGGCTCTGCGTGCCGGGGCGGCGGACGCGCGCACGCCGCGTTGCGAGCTCTCAACTCTGGATGCCGCTTCGTTGGCGTCGAATCTCCTGGCCGCCGATACGGCCATGCTGGCCTCTGAATCGGCGTCCGTGCGTTCCGCCGGGGCGAGCGCCGCGCTGGTGGACATCGAGCAGTGGGCACCGCGCACGACCCTTCCAGCGCTCATCGGCACGCGCTAACACCGGATCTGCTCCAAGCATGACGCCCACGCGGGGCCGCCCCTGGGGGCGGCCCCGCGTGTGAGGCGCTCACAGCCGCGCGGCGATGTCGTCTCCGATCTGGGAGGTGGAACGGCGTAGGGCTTGTCCATCTCGTGCCGCGCGCGCTCGTTCGGCCATGTCCGCGTCGATCGCTGCCTGCACGCGAGTGGCCTCCTGCGTCATGCCCATGAAGTCGAGCATGAGCGCCACCGAGGAGATCGTCGCGGTGGGGTCGGCAATGCCCTGACCCGCAATGTCCGGCGCGGAGCCGTGCACCGGTTCGAACATCGAGGGGTACTCGCGCGATGGGTTGAGGTTGGCGGAGGCACTCAGGCCGATCCCACCGGTGACTGCTCCCGCCTCGTCAGTGAGGATGTCGCCGAAGAGGTTGTCGGTGACGATGACGTCGAAGCGACTCGGATCGGTCACCATGTAGATGGTGGCTGCGTCGATGTGGCAGTAGTCGACGGACACGCCCGGGTACTCACGCCCCACCTCGTCAACGATTCGCCGCCACATGTGTCCGGCGTTGACCAGCACGTTGTGCTTGTGCACCAGGGTCAGGTGGTTCCTGCGGGACGAGGCAGCCTCGAAGGCGTAGCGCACTACCCTCTCGACGCCGTACGCAGTGTTGACGCTGACCTCGGTCGCAATCTCGTGGGGGGTACCGACCCTCACGGCGCCGCCGTTGCCGCAGTAGAGCCCCTCGGTGCCCTCGCGAACGACGACGAAGTCGATCTCGCCGGGATTGGCCAGGGGGCTGGGCACCCCCTCGTAGTACTTCGACGGGCGCAGGTTGACGTAGTGGTCGAGCGCGAAGCGCAGCTTGAGGAGTAGCCCTCGCTCGAGGACGCCGGAGGGGACGGAGGGATCTCCGACCGCTCCCAGGAGGATGGCGTCGTGGCCCTTGATGGCCTGAAGATCGTCGTCCGTGAGCGTGTCGCCGGTGGCATGCCAGCGCCGCGCCCCCAGATCGAAGTGGGTCGTGGAGTAGGCGATGGCGCGGTCGGCCAGAACTCGGTCGAGGACTTTCAGGCCCTCGGGTACGATCTCCTTGCCGATCCCGTCCCCGGGGATTACTGCGATTTTCAGTGTCATGCATCCATCTTCCCCGCTGACGCTTCCCTCGGCCCGCCCGGTCCGACCCGTGGGCTGTTTCATTGGTTACGCCGTTTCAACGAGGCGGGGTCGCCGGAACATTCGCGCGTTCCGGCGACCCCGCGATCGGTATCGGGTTGATCAGATCCACGCGCCCGAGGGAGCGAAGAGGTACCAGCGCCCGTCAATCGTCTGCCAGCCGGTGACCATGTGGCCGTCGGAGGCGAAGTAGTACCAGGTGCGCCCAATCTGCTGCCAGCCGGTGAGCATGGCGCCGGAGGGTCCGAGGTAGTACCAGGTGGCTCCGAGCTGCTGCCAGCCGGTGAGCATGGCGCCGGAGGAGGACAGGAGGTACCAGCGCCCATCGACCTGCACCCAGCCGGTGTTCATGATGCCCGTCGCTGGATCAATGTAGTACCAGCTTCCGCCGCTCATGAGCCATCCGGACACGCGGGCACCGTACGCGTTGTAGTAGCTCCAGGCGCCATCCTGGTTATCCCAGCCCGTGACCATCATGCCGTTGGCGTCGAAGCGGTAGGTGGCCTCGCCAATGGTGAGTGTTCGAGAGGTGGCGAACGTGGAGTCTTCGAGTTGCCACTTCCACCCGTTGCCGGTGTTGACCCAGTGGGCGGGTTCCGTCGCGGGGGCGGGATCCGGACTCGGCTGCGGCGTGGGGGCGGGTCCCTCGCCGGGATCGGTGAGGCCGAGGTAGGAGGCGTCCATCCTCATGAACTCGATGTTCTTGTAGCCGCCGGACTCATACAGCAGGCCCCAGGTTCCGTCGGCGAGGGGGTGCAGCGTCGAGTAGGCCATCTCGCCGCTCTCGAAGACCTTACCGTCACTCCAGGTGAAGCCGTCGTCGTAGGAGACGCGTACCGTGCCGTTGGCGCGGGCGCTGGCGGAGTCAGCGTTTGAGAAGAGGAGCACGCGGGCGCGAGCCGAGCCCTCGGGGGCATCCGGGTAGGCGCGCACGATCGACGCGTTGTTGCGCGGATCGGTCAGATCCCAGTTGTGCCGGAAGGGTCCCCAGGTCTGGCCTCCGTCGTAGGAGATCGCCTCGAGGCGCTGCCCGGCGGTGCCCTGCGTGCGCGAGTTGAGCAGGAGGCGCCCATCGGAGAGCTCGACCACCTTGTTCTCGTCGGCGCTGCCCTCGGTGGGCGCGCCCGGCTTCCAGGTGGCTCCGTGGTCGTCGGAGTAGACCGAGACGGCCATGAGCGAGGTGGTACCGGTGTTGGCGACGGCGTACTGCTGGATGAGGCGGCCGGCGTGTGCGCCGTAGCGCAGCTGGATGCCTTCGCCGGAGGAGGCGAAGCGGGTGAACCACTCGCTCTCGTGCCCGGCGGTGACCTGGTCGGTGATGGTGCGCGGGTTCACCCAGGTCTCACCGTTGTCGTGGGATTCGATGACATGGGCGTGCAGGATGTTGCGTGCGCTCGGGTCGGTTCCGAGCTGGGACTTGAAGAGGCCCGCGTCGTAGGACTTGACGGAGAAGAGGAAGATCGTTCCGGTCGTGCGGTCGACAACAAAGGAGGGATCGGAGTATCCGACCTTGTTTGCACCGGGGGTACCGGCGATGGCGGTCTTCACGGGGGTCCAGGACTTGCCGCCATCCTTCGAGATGCGGTAGATGATCGAGTTTGCCTGGGGGGCGTCCTGGCAGTTGTCGGGGCGCCCGTCCCATGCGGCCAGGATCCAGCCGTTGGTGGTGGTGGTCAGCGCGGGAATTCGGTGGCACGTGAATCCGGAGTCTCCGGGCGAGGCCAGTCTCACCTTCTCGCCGATGGCGTAGTCGTGGGGGGTCTCGAGCGGATCGGGTTCGGGCGGCCGGGTGCCGTCAGCGACGGAGATCGGGGCGAGGGAGGCAGTGATGTCGCCCGCGATGACGTTCTTTCCCTCGCGGTCCCGCGTCGCGGCCCAGGTGGAGGTGGGGGTGAAGTTTCCGGTCGCAACATCGTCGGTGGTCACGGTGTGTGTCGCGGTCGTGCACTGCTTGGTGGTGTGCGCGGCCAGGTTGTGCCAGCGGCAGTTGGGGGCGCCGGTGGTCAGCACACCGGACAGGTTCGAGGCGACCGGGAAGACGGTGAGCGCATCGTCCGTGTTGTTCGTGTAGGTGAAAGTGACGGTGATGACGTCACCGGCGTAGACCGTCTCTCCATTGGAGTCGGTTCGCGAGGCGGTGACGGTGATCGGGGTCGAGTCTGCGTCGGTCGCAGAGGTAGATGCGCCGTTCGCGGTCGCAGTGTCACTGTCTGGCGTAGCCAGCGCTGGGGCGGCCAGGGATGCGCACAGGAGTGCAGCACCCGAGGCGGCGGCGAGGGCTCGCCCAAAGTGGCGGAGGGTCATCGTTGCTCCTTCCGGGACGGGTTGTCAACATGCGGCTGGCACATTGGGGCTGGCCGGCCACAAGATTCATCATACAAATTTAGATGCTCGCTAACCAGTTGTATGAGAAATATCGTCGCAGCAATGAGCAATAATTACTTGCAAACCCGCCGGATCCTCCCGTCCGCTTCCTCTCGCCACTCGATCAACCCGCACAGAAACTAACCACTCCCCTATCCCCGGCGCTCCGCATGCCCGTACGCCTGTCCAACTCCACCCCTGAATGCCTCGCACGGCGCCGCCGCCCCGCACCGGCTCCCCTGCGGCGGCTGCGATGTCCCACCAACGAGGGGCGAGCCTGCCCAACCGCGAGGAATACTCAAACCGAACAGAAGCGCCCTGGCCTCGTTCCGAGAGTGGAACGAGGCCAGGGCGCTATCGCGCGAGGAGAGCGAAGGAATCAGCGCGCGGCGCTGCCCTCGGTGTAGTCCTCGTCGGAATCGGTCCAGCCGAAGGCCTTGCGCAGCTTCTGGCCGGTCTTCTCGATCGGGTGGGCCTCTTCCTCGGCCCGCAGCGCCTTGAACTCCAGCGCTCCGTTATCCTGGTCGGCAATGAACTTGCGGGCGAAAGTGCCGTCCTGAATGTCGGCCAGGACAGCCTTCATGGCCTCCTTGGAGGACTCGTTGATGACGCGCGGACCCGAGACGTAGTCGCCGTACTCAGCGGTGTCGGAGCACGACCAACGCTGCTTGGTGATGCCACCCTCGTTGATGAGGTCGACGATCTGCTTCATCTCGTGGCAGACCTCGAAGTAGGCGATCTCGGGCTGGTAGCCGGCCTCGACCAGGGTCTCGAAACCCGCCTGGATCAGGTGGGAGACGCCGCCACACAGGACAGCCTGCTCGCCGAACAGATCGGTCTCGGTCTCCTCGGTGAAGGTCGTCTTGATGACGCCCGCGCGGGTGCCGCCGATGCCCTTCGCGTAGGACAGGGCCAGCTCCCAGGCCTTGCCGGAGGCGTCCACCTCGACGGCGACGACGTCCGGGGTGCCCTTGCCCTGCACGTAGGTCTCGCGAACCTTGTGGCCGGGGCCCTTGGGGGCGACCATGATGACGTCGTGACCGGCGGGAACCTCGATGTAGCCGTAGCGAATGTTGAAGCCGTGCGCGAACAGCAGGGCCGCACCCTCCTTGAGGTTGGGGGCAATCTGCTCGGCGTACACGTAGCGCTGCACCTGGTCGGGAAGCAGGACCGAAACGACATCGCCCTCGGCCACGGCCTCGGGGACGTCCTTGACCGTCAGTCCGGCCGCCTCGGCCTTCGCCCACGAGGAGGACCCGGGGCGCAGGCCGACGACCACGTCAACTCCGGAATCCTTCAGGTTGAGCGCGTGCGCATGACCCTGCGAGCCGTAACCAATGACGGCAACCTTCTTGGACTGGATCAGCGACAGGTCTGCGCCGTCGTCATAGATGATCTCTGCCATTGTCATTTCTCCTTCAGTTGATCCGTGATCGAGCGCGACCCGCGGCCTATCGCCACGGCGCCCGATTGGACGAGTTCGGTGACGCCGTAGGGCTCAAGTGCCCGCAGCAGCGCCTCCAGCTTGGATAGCGAGCCGATCGATTCGATAACGACCGACTCCGGTTGGACGTCGACGACGTGCGCGCGGAAGAGATCCACGATCTGCAGGACCGAGGTGCGACGGGTTTCGTCTGCCTGGACCTTCATGAGGAGCAGGCGTCGTTCGACGGATTCTTCAGGTTCAAGCTCGACGACCTTGAGGACGTTGATGAGCTTGTTGAGCTGCTTGACCACCTGCTCGATGGGCGCGGAGTCGGCGTCCACGATGATGGTCATGCGGGAGATCTCAGGGTGTTCGGTCTCCCCCACTGCCAACGACTTGATATTAAACGCGCGGCGGGCAAAGAGCGCGGCGACGCGGGTGAGCACGCCGGGCTTGTTTTCGACCAGCACGGCCAGAGTGTGTCGATTCGTCATCAGTCTTCCACCTCCCAGTCGGGCGCCATTCCCTTGGCGTAGCGGATCTCGTCGTTGGACACGCCGGCGGCGACCATCGGCCACACCATCGAGTCTTTCGAGACTCTGAAGTCGATGAGGACGGGCCGGTCGTTGATGGACATGGCCCATTCGATGGCGGCATCCACCTCGTCGATTGAGCGCACGGTGCGCGCAGCCATCCCGTAGGCCTGGGCAAGCATCTCGAAGTTGGGGATCTGTTCGCCCTCGCTCGGATTCAGCGTCGTGTTGGAGTAGCGCTTGCCGTAGAACAGGGACTGCCACTGGCGCACCATGCCCAGCACCGAGTTGTTGATGAGCGCGACCTTGATCGGGATGTTGTTGACCGTGCAGGTCGCGAGCTCCTGGTTGGTCATCTGGAAGGACCCGTCGCCGTCGATTGCCCACACGACCTTGTCCGGAGCCCCCACCTGCGCTCCCATGGCTGCGGGAATGCAGTAGCCCATCGTGCCCGAGCCGCACGATGAGATGAAACTGCGCGGCTTGTCCAGCGTGACGAACTGAGAGGCCCACATCTGGTGCTGGCCAACGCCCGTCACGTAAACCGCATCGGGGCCGACGGCGTCGGAGAGCTTCTTGAGGACCTCCTGAGGGGCCATCATCCCATCGCCCGGCTGGGTCCACCCGATCGGATACTTGGTCCGCAGGCGGTCGAGGTAGCGCCACCATCCGGAGATGTCGGCCTTGCCCTCGGACTGAGCCTGGGCAATATGTTCGGAAAGGATCGGAAGCGCGGTCGCCAGATCGGCGACGATCGGAATGTCGGCGTGCCGGTTCTTCGAGATCTCTGCCGCGTCGATATCGATGTGGATGACCCTCGCGCGCGGCGCGAACGAGTCGAGGCGGCCGGTGACGCGGTCGTCGAAGCGTGCGCCGAGGGCAACGATGAGGTCAGCGCGTTGGAGCGCACCGACCGCGGCGACCGTGCCGTGCATGCCGGGCATGCCCAGGTTGTGGCGATCGGAGTCGGGGAATGCTCCGCGCGCGGTCAGCGTGGTGACCACGGGCGCGTTCGTCAGCTCGACGAGGCTCGCCAGGGAGTCGGTCGCTCCCGAGCGCACGGTTCCTCCGCCAACGTAGAGCACCGGCGCCTGCGCGTCGGCGATGGCGCGTGCCGCGGCGCGCACCTGCTTCATGTTCGGCTTGTCTGCGACGCGGTAGCCGGGAAGATCGATGACCGGGGGCCACGAGAAGTCCATCTCGGTCACCTGCGCTGACTTGGTGATGTCCACGAGGACGGGGCCGGGTCGGCCGGTTCCCGCCAGGTGGAAGGCCTCGGCGAGGCGCGCCGGAATCTCGGCGGGATCGGTGACGAGGAAGGAGTGCTTCGTGACGGGCATGGATGCGCCGACGACGTCGGCTTCCTGGAAGGCGTCCGTGCCGATCAGGGAGGCGCCCACCTGCCCGGAGATCACGACGATCGGCACGGAGTCCATGCACGCGTCCCCGAGGGCCGTGAGCACATTCGTGGCTCCGGGTCCGGAGGTGACCAGCGCGCAGCCGGTCTTGCCGGTGGCCAGCGCATATCCTTCGGCTGCGTGGCCAGCGCCCTGCTCGTGGCGCACCAGGATGTGGCGGATGGTCGTCGATGCCATCAGGGGGTCGTAGGTCGGCAGAATCGCGCCGCCCGGCATTCCGAATACGTCGGTCACTCCGAGCGCTTCGAGGCTCGCAACGATGGCCTCGGCTCCGGTCATGCGGGTGGTGGTGCAGGTCTCGCTCACCATTCGTCCTCTCAATTGTTGGGACCGTCTCAAAGAAAAAGCCCCGTCAACTCCGAGCGTCATCTCGGATGCGGGGAGCAGGCGTGCGACCCATCCTCTCGTTACGCGGCAGGCATCGCACGCCCGGGTACGATGACCAGGGCGACAATTCCAATCCCGCGAACGTTCAGCATGGCTTTACCGTATCGTTCCCGGGCGAGCCGCTCGCGATCATCTCATTGTTCGGACCGTTCCTCTTAGCAGGCGACCTAGGACCATGTGCTGGCACGAGGGGGACGCACAGCTGGTTTAATGGACCCATCCCTAGTATCACAATTCACACAACGGAGTTTTCATCGTGCAACAGGTCTTCGAGATCTTGAGCCAACAGCCCGTGCTGTTCCTCTTCCTGTTGATCGGGATCGGAATGGCTTTCGGGCACCTGAAGATCAAGGGCATCAGCCTCGGCGCCGCCGCGGTCTTGTTCTTCGCCATCGTCACGGCCGCCTGGGCTCAGTCCTACGGAATCGAACTGAGGGTCACGCCGCAACTGGGCACCCTCGGCCTGACTCTCTTCACGTTTGCCATCGGCATCAACTCGGGCGCTTCCTTCTTCCACAACCTCAAGACCGCCATCGGTCCGATCCTCACGATGGTGGCCTTCTACGGCATAGCCGCCACCGCGGGTCTGTACATCGGCAAGGCGATGGGGATGGATGTTCCACTGATCGCCGGCACGTTCGCCGGTGCGGTGACGAACACCCCCGCGCTGGCGGCGGCGGGCGAGGCCAGCGGAGACCCCGCGCGCGCCACCGTCGGCTACTCGATTGCCTATCTCTTCGGTGTCATTGGAATGCTGGTCGCGTCGATGGCTGCCCTGCACTACGGGCGCAACGACAAGGACACGCCGTCTCCTCTGGCCAATCGGACGATCAGGGTCGAGCGCGACGATCATCCTTTCGTGGGCGACATCTACGAAAAGCTCGGCGAGAAGGTGTCCTTCTCGCGCCTGCGTCGAGGCGAAACCGGCCCTATCACACGACCGGCAATGTCCGACACACTTGACCCCGGAGACCTGGTGACGGTGGTGGGGCCGCGCGAGCTCGTTGCACGCGCAGCCACCGAGCTCGGGCACGCGTCCTCTCACTCGCTCATGCAGGACCGCTCCTACCTCGACTTCCGGCGCATGACGATCTCCAATCCGAAGATCGCGGGGCGAACCGTCGCATCGCTTGCCCTCGCCAAGGATTATTCGGCGACAATCTCGCGCGTGCGCCGCGGCGACGTTGACATGGTCGCCGAACCGGGTCTGGTCCTGCAGCAGGGTGACCGTGTCCGCGTCGTCGCTCCGACATCGAAGATGAAGGAGATCACCAAGTTCTTCGGCGACTCGACTCGAGGCCTCACTGACCTGAACCCCATCGCGTTGGGCCTGGGAATGGCCATCGGCATCGCCATCGGTGAGCTGCCGATCCTCACCCCGTCGGGTGAGTACTTCTCCATCGGTTCTGCCGCCGGCACCCTCATCGTTGGCCTCATCTTTGGACGAATCGGTCGCATCGGTCCCGTCGCGACGGCGCTACCGTTCACGACCTGCCAGGTGCTCGCCGAGGTTGGGCTCCTGATCTTCCTCGCGCAGGCTGGCGCCAAGGCGGGCGGCCAGATCCTTGAGGCATTCACGTCCGGCGACTGGATCCGTATCTTTGCGTTGGGCGCGATCATGACGCTGATCATGGCGATCGGCCTATACGCCACCATGCGGTGGGTGTTCAAGATGGGCGGCACGAAGCTCGCCGGCCTTCTCGGCGGCGCCCAGACACAGCCCGCCGTGCTGGCATTCGCCAATGGCCGCACCAACGCCGATCCCCGCGTGGCGCTCGGGTACGCCCTCGTGTACCCGGTCGCTATGGTCGGAAAGATTGTCGTCGCTCAGATCCTCGGCGGCATGTGACGCAAGCTACGGCGGCGGAGGTTTTCGCACCACCCACGGGCTCCGCCGCCATGCCAGCGGGTGGGGACACCCCACTCCTCCCCCGCCCGCGCGAATGGGGTCGGCCCTCCGGGTCGGCCCCATTCGTTTGTCCTCACTCACTTCCCCTCTCCCACAAGTTTGAGGCCGCGACCGGTCTCCCGGCCACGGCCTCAAACCCGTCGCTGGTTCCTAGCGCGCGAGCAGCGCCCGCAGTACTCGGGCGACGATGACGCCCCCGAAGACAATCGCGATGTTGCGACCGACTGCGCGGATCTCCTCGCGATTGATCTCGTACTCGGCGCTCACGCGCGGCGGCAGCACCGCCAGCTCTATCTCGACTCTCATGCGTTCTCCTCCTCGTACTCCCATAGGTTGGGGACTCGTTCCTGCTTTTCGACGAGCCAGTTCTTATCGGTGAGCATGCGCGAGAGCGCCAGGCCCATTCCGATGGCGACGATCGTAAACATGACCGTCACGAGCGCAGCGATCGCGTCGTCAATCTGCGCGTTGTTGAGGTAGGTGAGTGCCCTATACAGCGGGACTCCGGGGATCATAATGACGACGGCGGGAACGGAGAGGGTCACGCGGGAGAACCGCGTCTTGCGGGCGACAAAGACCGCGAGCAGCCCCGCGGCGAGCGCCGCCAGTCCGACGGCTGCGGGAACGGGCACGTGCAGCTGAAGGGCGAGGCCGATGCGTGCGGTGTTGATGACGGCACCAATCATTGCGGCCGCGAAGCACACCCGGTGTGGGGAGTTGAAGAGCATCGCGAAACCGTACGCCGCGACAAAGCTCGTCGCAAACCTCAGAAGATAGTGGAGCCAGGGCGCCAGGGCAACTCCGTACTCGGGGGTGACCGACCAGCCAAAGATCGCAGAGATCGCCCATACGGCGACTCCCGCGGACATGACGAGCATAACGACGTAGACGAGTCGGCCGACCCCGCCCTGGAAGTCCTGCCGCACGAGATCAATAAGCCCCGTGACGAGGGGGAAGCCGGGGACGAGGAACAGCAGCGCGGAGATGAAGCCCGCCTGGTGCGTACTCTCTAGGCCGAGGAAGTGCTGGGCGGGTGCAACGAGGAGGATGTAGATCATCGCCGCGAGGGCGCCGCACGCCATCCACACACCAAAGTGGTTCATGTGTCGCACGAGCATCTGACGGCGCAGCGCCTGGCCGAAGAAGGAAGCGACGGCCACGGCGGAGCACTCGACCCATCCGCCGCCGTTGAGAAACGCGAAGGCCGCGCAGGCAAGGCCGGAAGCGAGCGCGTTGGAAAACCAATCGTACAGTCCGGGGACGCGCGCGATCTTGTCGAGCTCTTCCGAGACGTCCTCGACCCGCACGGACTTACCCTTCAGCGAGGCGACGTAGTTGTTGATGCGGTCGATCTTGTCCGCGTTGACGCCCATGAGTCGCTGCTCGGCCAGCTCGGTGCGGAACGTCCCGTTAGCGTACGCGGTGGCGACAATCTCCGTGTACGTCACCTGGGCGCGGTGCTCGGAGATACCGACGGCCCTGGCGACGTCCGCCATCGATTTCTTCACACGGTAGGCGCTGGCTCCAAAAGACAGGAGCATCTGTCCGAGGCGAAGAACGACCTGCGACTGATGAGCAAGGCGATCGTGGGCCGCCATGCGGTGGGCGAGGACCTCGTTGCTGCCATCGTGGCGTTGATGAGGCCCTCGCGGGAGTACAGAATTGACCATGGTTATAGCATCCCACGTGCCACGCGAAAAGTGAGCGACGTTGGTCCCCGCGTGTGTTGTGTTTGTGGGTGCGTGTGAGCGGACCGGGGCGCCTCCCCTTTTGGTGGGGGGTGTCCCGGTCCGCTTGTTTGGGTGTGTTGTGGCGGTGTCCTACTCTCCCACAACCTGTCGGTTGCAGTACCATTGGCGCTGCCGGGCTTAGCTTCCAGGTTCGGAATGGAGGCTGGGCGTTTCCCCGGTGCTGTGACCACCACAAGTCTTGTTGTTCAATCCGCGCCCCCCCTGTTTGCTGCCCCCCTGGTTTTGTGGGGGGGTTTGTGGGGGGTGTGGGTTGATCGTGGTTCGTATAGTGGTTGCGGGCGTGTCCCGTACACGCCCCCCGTTTGGGGGGGTGTGCGTGTTGTTTAGTGTTGGCCCATTAGTACCAGTCGGCTCTCGAGCACCTCGCGGTGCTTCCACCTCTGGCCTATCAACCCGCTCGTCTGGCGGGGGCCTCTCACCCCACTGGGGGCGTGGAAACCTCATCTTAGAGCAGGCTTCCCGCTTAGATGCTTTCAGCGGTTATCCCTTCCGAACGTAGCTAACCAGCCATGCACCTGGCGGTACAACTGGCACACCAGAGGTTCGTCCATCCCGGTCCTCTCGTACTAGGGACGGCCCTCTTCAAGTTTCCTGCGCGCACAGAGGATAGGGACCGAACTGTCTCACGACGTTCTGAACCCAGCTCGCGTACC
>ERZ773003.1234-NODE-1234-length-15619-cov-13.621113_pt1 | contig 15619 bp, 14 predicted proteins | sample MGYA00580668_ERZ773003 | MGnify/ENA primary metagenome ERZ773003 (study PRJEB29015, sample SAMEA2738002) | human oral metagenome | biome: human oral; feature: human-associated habitat; material: dental | place: China | collected 2126 ... | reverse complement strand
GTTTTTCGACTTTTTTAGCCATTTTTAAATCCTCCTTTGTGGTTTTGGCGGTAATTAGAGATTTTTACCTCCCACAAGTATGCTTTACACATACTCATCTATTATACACTATTTATCTATAATTGCAAGAGAAAAGTTTATTTTTTAATCGACGTAATCTCCGCCTTCAAAGCCGTAGTATTCTTCAAGACTGAGTCCAGTCTCAGCAATTTCTTTGGCTTCTTTTCCGACATAACGAAGGTGCCATTCCTCAGCCATATAGCCTGTTTCCTTTTCCTTACCTTTAAGATAACGGACAACAAAACCATAATCAGCCGCATGGTCCAAGAGCCATTGGGCCGCTTTTTCTTCTGTCACCAAATCACCATTTGTCCCAATCACATCAAAGGCCAAGCCTGTCTGGTGCTCGCTATAGCCGGGACGGGCAGAGTAACGGTCAGCCGCTGCTTTCCCATCTTGATTGACATAATCTTGATAGAGTTTGGTCTGAGTTTCATAACTTCTAAAACCACTGTAATGGTCACTGATTGGGAAACCTGCCTCTTGCATCGCTTTGATGAGTTTGAGCAACTCTGCTTTTGCTGTTGGATTTTCCCCTGGATTGTAGTCTTTTGACAAAGGATAGTGTTTATTTGCTACGATGATTTCATCGTATTTTCCCTGGATGCTATAATAGTCACCTTTATTGACCACTTCTGCTTTTTTCTGGGTGGCTTCTTGAGACTTATTTCCGACTGTTCCATCAGCTTTGGCTGTTTGTTCTGTCTTAGCTGAGCCATCTTCATTTTTTGCTTTTTCTTGTGAACAAGCTGCTAGACTCAAGGCTAGCAAGGCTGTCAAGACAAGGTATCTTTTTTTCATTTCTACTCCTTTATTTCTAATAGTTTATCTACTTCTGACGATAAACGTTTGACTAATTTTTCAATCTCGTCAGGTTTTGCTTGGCAGGTTTCTGCTGTCATTTCTTCAAAGGGAACCCACCAGACTGGACCACGTCCCTTGAGGCCGTGACCATTCATGTCACCTGTTCGTCTAGGGAAAATGTGCCAATGAAGGTGGGCATCTCCATTGCCTAGAAGCTCGATATTCATTTTCTCAGCAGTAAAGGCCTTGGCAACCGCCTCTTGGACCAAACTCATTTCTTCTAGAAAACGGATTCTAGTTTCCTTCTCTAAATGGTGCAATTCCGTGACATGTTCCTTGGCTATAAAGAGACTATAGCCTGCAAAATACTGGTGGTCTCCAATCACAAGATAGCCTGTTTCCAACTCTTTGACAAAATAGGGATTTTCTCCCTTCTTGATGAGCTCAATTCTCTGGCAAATAAGGCACATATTAGTCTACCAAATTGCTCTTAAGGTAAGCATCGACCATACGCTCTGTTGCGACTACTGAGTCAATATGAGTACGTTCATAAGAATGACTAGACTCGATACCAGCACCGAGAAGGGCATGTCTGACTTCTGCACCTGCGGACATGGCTGCTGAAGCGTCCGAACCATAAAATGGATAGATATCCAGCTTAAATGGAATATCTTGTTCTTTCGCCAAGGCAACTAAGTGTTGACGGAAGTCATAGTGATAAGGCCCAGAAGCATCCTTGACACAGATAGACACTGTATATTCGTCTGTTTGCTGATCATCTCCCATGGCTCCCATATCCACAGCCAGATATTCGACTACCTGAGCAGAAATATTAGAATTAGCACCGTGGCCCACTTCTTCAAAGACTGAAAAAGCAAAATGGGTTGTTACAGGCAACTCAACCTTCTCCTCCTTATAAATACGAAGGAGATTGAGCAAAATTGCTACACTGACCTTATCGTCCAAATGACGAGACTTGATAAAACCTGTCTCTGTCACGACAGTTCGTGGGTCAAAGCTGATAAAATCACCGACCTCAATTCCCAAGGCACGAGTTTCTTTTTCATTCCTTACTTTTGCGTCCAAACGTACTTCCATATTGTCTTGCGTGCGTTCTGCAGTTCCTGCATCCTTATAGACATGGCAAGAAGTTTGGTGGATGAGAATAGTTCCTGATACTTTTTGTCCTGTGCTAGCTATGTGAACGGTACAGTTTTCTCCTTCAATCATGTTCCAAGGAAAACCACCGATACGGTCCATTTTGAGACGGCCGTCTGCTTTGACAGCACGGACAATAGCACCAAGCGTATCTACATGGGCAGTCACATAGCGGTGTTCTTTATCATTTTTACCTTTAATGGTTACATTGACACCACCCTTAGCTGTACGAACCGGCTGGTAACCAAAACCTTCTAGAGTCTTGACTAAATAGTCCGAAATCTCACGAGTGAAGCCCGTTGGCGACGCAATGGCTGTCAGTTCTTTGATATATTCTACTGTTTGATTCATTTCTTCACCTCTTTTGCTACCTATTATAACACATTTATCATCGGATAAAAAAAGAAAATCACTCCTGTAGACTTGGCTACAAAAGTGATTTTAATGATTATTCCATTTCAAAAACATCGCTTTCTTGCTTGTTTGGTAGAACCAATGAGAGCAAGATTCCGACAACGGCTGGTACTAACCATGGGAGTGATGCCTTGGCAAAAGGAAGAGCGTTGACAAGATTCGCAAGAAACTCAACCTTAAACGAGCTTCCTAATACGCTTGCAATGGCAATAGCTGTAACAACAGCAATTGTCAACTGCATACCTGGTTTTGAAAGAGCTACAAATTTGTTGACAATGACAATCATAACGATAGCAATCGTGATTGGGTACAAGATAACCAGTACTGGAATTGAATACTTGATAATCGCATCAAGACCCAAATTAGCAATGGCAAATCCAATCAAGGTAAAGGCTGTCGCATAAACCTTGTAGCTGATTTGTGGGAAGCGTTCATTAAAGAACTCAGCTGTTGACACAATCAAACCAACTGTTGTTGTGAAGCAGGTTACGGTAACCATAGCTGCAAGGAAGAGTTGAGCTGTTGAACCAAAGATTTCTTGAGTCGCTTGTGACAAGATGTAAACACCTGGTGTTCCACCCTTCATCGCTTCAGCTGGTACTGGGAAATGATTTCCAAGGAAACCTAAACCGATGTAAAGAGCGCTGAAAGCAAGGGCAACAACGATCCCAACCACCCAAATAGTTGAAATGTATTCTTTCTTACTTGAAAATCCAAGTTGTTTCAAGGTTTGAACTGCGATTACGCTAAAGGCAACTGAAGCAAGGGCGTCCAAGGTATTGTAACCTTCTAGGAAACCTGTCCCAAAGGCAGAAGCTTGATAAGCAGCTGAAGCAGCTTGAGGACTTGTTCCACCATATTTGAAAGCTCCTAAAACAACTAAGATAACGATCAAAATCGCAAAGACTGGCGTTAAGATACGGCCGATACGGTCCAAGATTTTTGATGGATTAAGCGAGATTAAATACGCCGCTGCAAAGTAAAGCACGGTAAAGACAATCAAGCCAAGCCCTTTATTTGCATCCGACAAAAGGGGGCTAATCCCTACTTCGTAAGCCGTTGTAGCAGTACGTGGAATAGCAAAGAATGGACCGATTGACAAGTAAAGAGCTGAGAGATAAAGAGTCGCAAACCAAGGCGCTATCTTTGTTGAAATCTCGTAGATATATCCTTTAGGATTTAGCGTTCCAATAATAAGGGTCAAGACGGCGATACCGACGCCTGAAAAGACAAAACCTGCGATGGCAGGAAGAAAATGTTCTCCAGATAGAGCACCTAGAGAAGGTGGAAAAATCAAGTTTCCCGCACCAAAAAATATTCCAAACAGGAGTAAACCTGTTAGGGCACCTTTTTTAGCCATGTAAATCTCCTTCATATTTATAAAATACTGACCTAGTATATCATGAATAGGAGTATGAAAAAAGCTTCACGAAGTAAATATTGAATGTTTTCAAGATTCTTAAAAATGAGAATTATCTAAAAATAAAATTCTCCTACCTAGTCCACACCAAGTAGGAGAATTGAAAATTTTTAAAGTTCTTCAAAGGCCATCATACCACCTTGGACATTGATAACCTCATAACCTTGTTCAGCTAGAAATTGACAAGCACGCGCCGATCTCATTCCAGATTTGCAAATAACATAATGTAACTGATCCTTGTCCAATTGATCATAAGTATCAGCTAATTGACTCAGAGGAAGATTCTGAGCACCTTCTAAATGAAGAGCTTCAAACTCATCCACTTCTCTCACGTCCACTAAAGAAAGTTGGTCATTTTGGTAAAGATGGTAAAATGCGTCAAAGGTAATTTCTTTCATTCTTTTTCTCCTAATACTCTTCGAAAATCAAATTCAAACCACGTCAGCGTCGCCTTACCGTACTCAAGTACAGCCTGCGGCTAGCTTTCTAGTTTGCTCTTTGATTTTCATTGACTATAAAATAGTTTTAATTCTTTTTTTCAAATCTGGCACCACTTCTGACTCAAACCAAGGATTTTTGGCCATCCAGATTTGATTTCGCGGTGAGGGGTGTACCAGTGGAAAATAGGTTGGCAAGTAGTTCTGGTAATATTTTACCCGTTCTGTCACCTTGCCACTGATTTTCTCCTGCAAATAGTAGGCCTGGGCATATTGCCCAATCAAAAGGGTCAACTGAATATCTGGTAATTCTTGCAAGAACTGCGGATGCCATTTTTCGGCAAAACCCGCTCGTGGTGGTAAATCACCTGATTTGCCATGCCCTGGAAAGTAAAAATCCATAGGCAAGACCGCAAAATAACCTGAATTGTAAAAGGTATCTTCATCCACACCTAGCCACTCCCGCAAGCGGTCACCACTCTTATCTTTCCAGTAAAGGCCTGCTTCTTGGGTTTTAAGTCCAGGTGCCTGACCGATGATATTGATGCGAGCAGTCTTTGGCGCTGCAAAGAGAGGCTCAATGCCACGCTCTGTATAGCTGACATTCTGCGGATCCGCCATGATAGCCTGCTTGATTCTTTCGATTTGAGACATCTACTTTCCCTCCAAAAAGAAGTCTAAGCATAAGATCTCAGACTTCTATCGTTTTATTTGATCAATTCGTAAATAGCTTCGGCATAGATTGCTGCTGCTCGGAAGAGATCATCCAAGGCGATAAATTCATTAGCTTGGTGCATGGTGTCAATTGAGTCTGGGAACATGGCTCCGTAGGCAACCCCACGTTCGAGCAAGCGACCAAAAGTACCACCACCGATGACTTGCTCATGACCTTTAAGTCCAGTTTGTTTTTCATAAACATTCAACAAGGTTTGCACAAGTGGATCTTCCATTGGCACATAATGAGGGGTGTGACCGTGTTCAGAAAGGCTAACAGCAGCAACTGGCAAGTTTTCAAGAATTGACTTGATTTGCTCTGGACTTGTTCCTTTTGGATAACGGATATTAAGGGCAATGGTATTATCAGCACTTGTTTCGTCAAAGCGGAAGACACCTGCATTCATAGAAAGGGCACCCATCTTTTCATCCACATGGGCAATCTTGAGATTTTCACCTTCATGGTCGTTCAAGAGAATTTTACCAGCAATATCAAGGTAGTCTTTTGCTGGTCCAGCAAAGTCGAACTGGCTGAGGAATAGGGCTAGGTAAGTCGCACCATTGACACCTGAAGCAGGCATAGCACCATGGGCTGATTTCCCAATGATAGTTACCTTGTATTGACCAGCTTCTTCGTGAATTTCTCCTCTGAGCTTGTGTTCTGCAACAAAGGCATCTAATTTAGCGTGCAAGTCAGCCAGGTCACCTGAAACGACTGCTGTTGCTGATTCAGGTACCATATTTTCACGCAAACCACCTGTAAAGCTATGAAGACGGGCAGCGCCTGCATTTTCACCTGCAAAGTGGAGGTATTCTGTGATATTTCCTTTTTCACCGTTGATGATAGGAAACTCAGCGTCTGGAGAAAAACCGAAGTCTGGTTTTGCAAGTCCTACATGTTCAAAATAGTAGTCCATGTCTGCCCAGCCTGATTCTTCGTCTGTTCCGACAATAAAGCGAACTTTCTTAGAAGTTGGAAGGCCCAATTCTTTGATGATTTTCAAACCATAGTAACAAGCTGTTGTAGGTCCCTTGTCATCAGAAGCACCACGCGCATAGAGACGATCATCTTTGATAGTTGGTGTGTAAGGATCTGTGTCCCAACCACTACCAGCAGGCACCACATCCATGTGGGCAAAGATTCCGAGAACTTCTTCTCCATCACCAAACTCGAAATGTCCTGCATAGTTATCAACATTCTTAGTTGGATAACCATCACGGTCTGCGATTTCAAGGAATTTCTCCAAGGCTTTTACTGGACCAGGACCAAATGGATGCTGAGCATCCGCCTTGCTATCATCACGTTCTGAGTTAATTTCCAAAAGGCTAAACAAGTCCGCCAAGAGGTCTTCTTTGCGTTTTTCTACTTCTGCTGTAAAATCAATTGCTGTCATAATATCTTCCTTCTATCTTTTCTCGATGATTTCATCTACTGGCAAGCGGTAGCTTGGTTCTAATTTTTCGTCCGTATAACCTACTGTAATCAATAGTTCTGGGCGGAAACGGTCTTCGATTTCCAAAACTTCGTTAACTTTTGATTTGTCAAATCCAAGAATCAGATTCGATCCGATTCCTTGGTCTGTAAGAGCGAGAACCAAATTCATAGCAACCAAACCTGCATTGAGGGCTAGGTAGTCGCTGACTTGTTGTTCATTGTAACGGGCAAATTCAGCAGGCAAATTCTTCATAAAATATTGAAGCTGCTCTTCAGAAAAGTTATTAGCACCACCGACACGGGCAATCTTGCGGGCGCGTTTGGCTAAGTCCGTATCTGTAAAAAGGGCAATGGTTACAGGTGCTGATGATACCTGCTCAAAGTTTGAACCATAAGCCAATTTTGCCAGTTCGGTATTTTTCTCACGCACAACTACAAATTTCCAAGGCTGGCTGTTGTGGGCGCTTGGTGCCAAAGTTGCAATTTCGATAGCCGTACGCACATCTTTTGGATCAACTGGCTTATCAGTGAAATGCTTAGTTGCATGACGTTTTTTATTTAATTCAAGAAATTTCATAATCGATTTCCTTTTCTAATTCTACTGCTTCCATTCTACCATAATTTGAAAGAGCTTGCAGGGATTTTTCATAGTATCTCTTGGTCCAAATTATTCTTTTTTAAAAACCAAAATATAATTTTTATAAAAACCTAAGGTAGCAACTGATAAAAGCATCACATCAAAAATGATAATTGCAACAGATAGTCCAGATGATAAAGCAATTTTATGGCCTGCTGTATCTGTAATTCGTTCTAAATGAAAATTTTTAAATACCAAATACAGATAATAGATGTTCAATAAACTCGATATATAACCAATTAAAATCTGGGATTTCAATTTTGTAAATATCCATAAACCTAACAAAGGAATAGCTATTATTAATAAGGGAAAACCAAATAAGATAACCGTCAAAAAAAGAAAAATTGGTCCATTCCAAATCCACAGACAATAAAGAAGGCAGAGATAAGAAATTACATATACTGTCCCTAATATTTTATTGCTTATTTTACTCATTTTTTCTCCATTCTATTATTCCTTGTTCAGCAACTTGAGCTAATTCCTTTTCTTCCTGCGGGTTCAACTTTCTTTGCACAGCCTCTGCTACTGCTCTTGGTACTCCAACTTCGACAATCTCATCCACACTGGCTTCCTTGATTTTGGTCAGAGACTTGAAATGCTTCATGAGATTCTGCTTGCGTTTAGGTCCTAGACCATCAATCCCATCCAATTGAGATGAAAAGGAATTTTTAGAGCGCAGTTGACGGTGGAAGGTAATGGCAAAGCGGTGGACCTCATCTTGAATGCGTTGGAGGAGGAAAAATTCCTGAGAATTACGAGATAACTCCACCACCTTCAGAGGATCTCCAAAGAGCAATTCATGGGTTTGGTGCTTATCATTCTTTTGCAGACCTGCAATGGGGATATCCAAACCCAGCTCCTCTTGAATGACTTGCTTGGCGATATTGACTTGACCTTGTCCCCCATCGATGACAATCAAATCTGGAGGAGTCAAACCGTCACGCTGTACTCGACCATAGCGCCTGCGAATGACTTCTCTCATACTGGCATAGTCGTCTGGCCCGACTACGGTCTTGATTTTATACTTACGGTAATCTTTCTTACTAGGTTTTCCGTTGACAAAGACAACCATGGCTGAAACAGGACTGGTCCCCATGATATTAGAGTTATCGAAGGATTCGATGCGGACTGGAGTTGGGATTTGGAGCAAACGACCTAGATTTTCAATAGCTCCTTGTGTCTTTTCGACAGATTTTTCTAACAAATTGAACTTCTGCTCTAGACTGACACGGGCATTTTTGATGGCTAGATTGACCAGCTGCTTTTTCTCTCCACGCTGGGGTTTGAGAATCTTGGTATTCACCAAGGCCTTAACGGCTTCTTCGTCAATATCCTGTGGAATCAGTACCTCATTGGGAACTAGGTGAGATTTTTCTTGATAAAATTGTCCCACATAGGTTAAGAAGTCCTCGTCCGGATCATTGTAGTAGGGGAAAAGATTGACATCGCGCTCAATGAGCTTGCCCTGACGGACAAAGAAAACCTGCACACACATCCAGCCCTTGTCCACATAGTAGCCAAAAACATCGCGATTTTGGAGATCCTTAGCCATGACCCGTTGCTTGGTTCGAAGCGTTCCAATGGCCTGAATCAGGTCACGGTATTCTGCCGCACGTTCAAATTCCATAGTCTGGGCTGCCGTTGCCATCTTTCCCTTGAGGTCATCAATAATTTTGTCATCTTGCCCTTTTAGGAAATCAGAAACCTCCTGAGCCATAGACTTGAAATAGTCCTCATCCTTCTTACAGATGGTGTGGGCCATACATTGTCCGATATGGTAGTAAAAACAGACCTTAGATGGTGGATTGGTACACTTACGAAAAGGAAAAATCCGATCCAGCAACCGCTTGATTTCATTGGCTGCGCCCACGTCTGGATACGGTCCAAAGTAGAGACCTCCGTCCTTTTTAACCTGACGGGTGATAATCAAACGAGGATAGCGCTCATTAGTGATTTTGATGAAAGGATAGGACTTATCATCCTTGAGCATGATATTGTACTTGGGCTTGTTTTCCTTGATCAGATTGATTTCTAGGAGAAGTGCCTCAATATTGGACTCAGTAACGATAAATTCAAAATCCACAATTTCAGACACCAGAGCCTCTGTTTTGGTATCATGACTTCCACGGAAATAAGACCTCACGCGGTTACGCAGATTTTTAGCCTTTCCTACATAGATAATGGTGCCGTTTTTATCCTTGTGAATGTAGCAACCAGGGCTGGTCGGCAAGAGCTCTAGTTTTGATTTAATCAAGTTATTCATAGTTCCATTATAGCAAAAAAGTAGGGAAAAATAGTCCCCTACTCATTGGTCTCATATATTTTTCGGAGGTTTGCAACATCCTCTTCCTGGATACCATAAAAGGAACCCGCAGGTTGCATGACAGACTTCTCATCTGTATGGTCCAAGCCAATTGCATGACCCAACTCATGTTCTGCCGTATGGACAATACGCTCATGGGAATAGCCATAGTTAGGATTGGACAGATAATAATGATTCAACCGCACCGTGACAGACAAGAATTGTCCCGTTAAGAGATTAGTCTGACTTTCCGCCTCTCCTGCCACAGGAGTGCCTCCCTCATTCATCTCCGTAGCCATAATATCTGCCTTGCTGGAGTCAGTCACGAGTTCAAAATGAAAAGCACCCGTTTGATTCCAATTCTGGATTGCTTCTAAATACGCCTCTTGAAAGCGTGAATCCATCTGGGGATCTAGATAAATACGAGCAGAAGCCTGTGGCCACCTTCCTTCAGAGTGTTGGTGGCTATCTGTCTGGTTCAACTTAGGCAGTTGCCCTGTTTTTTCCCATTGGTCGATACTTTGTTGACCAATTTTTACTGACCGCTCTGCTTGCTTTAGCGCTCCTTGAAAATCACCGTTCAGATACCAGAGAAGTCCAAAAGCAAAAGCACACAAAAGAAAAACTATCCAAACTAGACGCCAAAACAAACGCCACACAAAAGAAAAGAAAGCCCCTATCAAACGAAAAATCCAGCGCATGTCTCTCCACCTTTCTAGCAAATAAAGTCTATTTTACTAAAACAAGCTGAAAGAAAGCTAAATTATGACAATCTCTCTTCTAATTTGAAATCAATTGGCAGAGTTGCTAGAAACCGTTCCAATTGTTTTTCCCAATAATACCACTCGTGAGTTCCAGCGCTATGGCTATAGGTCACATCAAATCCTATTTTTTTGAGGTTTTTCACTGCCAGATTATTGGATGCATACAAGAAATCCTGTTCACCACACCAAGCCCAAAGCTTGGTCTTTTTATCCGATTTTTTAGCCAGACTTTCTAGAGAATAGGGACTAGCTGTCCAGTCTTTAATCTCCCCAAAAACACCTCTCCAGTAGGCTGGCGTTCCCAGTTCTTGGCTTTCAGGAGAAAAATCTTGAAAGCTAAGGGCGCCTGAGAAGCTAGCTGCATGAGAAAAACGATTTGTAGCAAGAGCCAGTTTGAAACAGCCATAGCCTCCCATAGAGAGGCCAGCGATAAAGGTCTTTTCACGCTTGCTAGTCATATTAGGGAAGAAGCGTTTCAGAACCTGTGGCAATTCCTCTGCTAGAGCTGTGTAATAGTCAAAACCATATTGGGTATCGGTGTACCAACCGTTGCTGGTATTGGGCATGACAACGATGAGATTGGTTCCTCGAAGCAAGCGTTCTACATTGGTCCGCTTGAGCCAGCTATTATGATTACCAGACATCCCGTGCAAGAGGTATAAGACGGGAATATCTTGACACTCTGGTTCTTCAACTCGATTGGCATCAGGATAGAGGACATTCACCCCCCACTCCATATCCAAAACTTGTGAGTAATACTCGATTTTCATTACTGCCATATTTTTTCCTCTATTTTCCTATAAGAAAAAGCCGAAACTCGACTTTCTCTCTGTTTATTTCAATAATTATTTCGCTTCCATGACTACTGGTAAAATAGCTGGACGACGCTTGGTCTGGTCAAAGAGATACTTGGTCAGATTATCACGAACCTTCCCTTTAAGATCTGCCCAGTCAAAGTCATCTCCTTGCAGATAGTCTTCTACAGTTTGGTTAATCAATTCTGAACTTTCACGGAGAATATCGCGACTCTTCTTGAGATAAACAAATCCACGCGTGTGAACACGAGCCTTGGCCACAATTTTCTTCTCACGACGGTTAACGGTGATTGCTACGATGAAAATACCATCCTCTGAAAGGACCTTACGATCACGAAGAACCACATTACCAACATCACCAATGGCATTCCCGTCAATCAAGACATCCCCTGCCGAAACCGAGCCAGCTGGGACAAAGTCCCCATTCTCATAAGCCATGCTGGTTCCCTTTTTAGGAATGAAAATGCGTTCTGGCAACATCCCTACTGCCATAGCAGCCTTAGCATGGGCATCCAACTCACGGTATTCCCCTTGAATTGGGAAGAGATACTTGGGTTGCAAAAGGTTGATCATCAACTGCAAATCACGCGCATTCCCGTGGCCTGACACACGCAAGCTTTGGGTGATCAGTTTCACAACCCCGCCAGCTTGGTAAATCATATTTTCCACACGCGCCATGACTGCTTCTTTGGCGATAGATGGAGTGGTTACGATATAGACTAGGTCACCGTCCTTAATTTCCACATAACGGTGGCGCCCAATCGACATCTTGCGAAGACCATTGATAGGCTCACCCATACGACCTGTCTCAAGGATAATCAACTCATGGTCTTCAAAGCGAGACATATCTTTTGGCTTAATCAAAAGACTTTCGTTAGCTAGGGATAATTTCTTGAGGCGAATAGCAGTACGGACAATATTTTCAATATCAAATCCCGTCAAGACCACACGACGGCCTGTTGCATCCGCAGCATCAAACACCTGCTGGATACGAGAGAGGTTGCTGGCTACCGCTGCGACGATAATACGTCCATCCCAGTCCGAAATGGTTTGAGTGATTTCGTCCCCAACTTCACTTTCGCTAGCCACTTGGATATTACTGTCTGCATTGGCTGAATCACTGAGAAGCGCTAGAACTCCGTCACGACCAATTTCTGCCAAACGAGCGAAGTCTGTGGCATAAGATTCACTAGCTGTCTGGTCAAATTTGAAGTCACCTGTATAAACGATGCTACCTTCAGCTGTCTTCAAGACAACACCCAGACTTTCTGGAATAGAGTGAGTTGTACGGAAGAAGGACACCACAGTCCCTCCAAAATCAATCTCCGTATCTTCATCGATGACATGGAAATCGTTAAATTTCTTAACTGTGTCATTTCCCTTGACAAAGAGTTTGGCCAACTCAATGGTCAACTCAGACCCAAATACAGGTACCTTGGCTTCCGCCAAGAGATAAGGTAGAGCACCAATAGCATCCGCATGTCCATGGGTCAAGAAGACTCCAGCAATACGGTAGCTATTTTCAAAAAGGTAGTCCATATTTGGAATGACGACATCCACCCCTAGTTGTTCATTTTCAGGGTATTTTAGACCTGCATCCAAAACGAAAATAGACCCATCGATTTCAGCGATATACATATTTTTCCCATTTTCACGCACACCACCAAGTGTTGTTAAACTGATATTACTCATTTTTCCTCCGAAAGCTTAGTTTATCTTGATTATAGGGTTGCTTGCCCTCTTATTCTAAAAGCACTATTACTTTTAGCCGAATCTTTTCCTACCATTATACCATTTTTTTGATGATTTTCAAAATGAAGATTTGTTTTCAAAAAAGAGCTGGTTGCCCAACTCTTTCCTATCATCTATTCTTTTTCCATCAAAAAGTCATATATTTCTTGCACAGTACCCAGCGCCATCATTTCTTGGTCTTTGACGGTTTGTTTAAGATTTTGGTAAATCTGACTTTCTCCGATTTCCCTCTTTGGTGCCTCTTTATTGACTGTCATGACACCATCTTTGATCGTCACAAAGCCTAGCTCTTCAAATACTTGAATCATTTTGACCAGCAAGATTTGTTGGATATTGAGATAAGTAGCCAAATCCTTCAGTTTGTAGCGAATATCAAACTCTGGGAACTGGTAGATAGTCTTGTACAATTTGGCAAACTGTTCTCTAGTCCCATACCCTGTCAGATAGTAGGCCTTGTCAATATCATTCTTGAAATAGACAGCAGAGAAATTTTGTTCCTGAAAAATGGTCTTCAGCTGAGTAATATCCTCAGGTATGGTTTTTACAACAACCGCGTCACTAGTCGCTAAATCTGGCAGTTCTCCAGCAAAATCCAAGACTGGAACCCCTTCTGGCAAGACTGCATTCTTCCCACGAATGTTAAAAAGTTGAACACCCTCCACCCGCGCATCCACCATCATCAACTGGAGGGCAGTTTGCCCATTCCATTGGTTGACAGACAATTTGACTGCCAACTCTAGGTTCTTGGTTTGAGAAAACTCTGTTGCCCATCTTCCTTGGCCAAAAGCTACCACTTCAAAACTAGCTTCACCCTTAGAGATTTTCAGCTTGAGATGGGCATTGCCTGCCCCCATGGTACGGGCACTTTCGACTTGAAAATCCTTGATATAAAAGACAGGTTTCTGATTGTCCATTCCAAAGGGAGCTAAACGTTCAAAACTTTTGACCGTTTCCAAGCTAAGTGTCTCCAAATCCAATTCTTCATCTAGATTTAACTTGTTCTTACCACTAGCAACTGCACCTTTTTCACGGACATAATCTTCCAATACTTGAGATAAATCTGAAAGTTTCTCAACTTCCAGCGTCATGCCAGCTGCGCCAGCATGGCCACCGAAAGCGATAAAGAGGTCGCGATGAGGAGCCAGAGCCTCAAAAATATCGACCGCTTCCACACTACGAGCACTACCCTTGGCACGACCGTCCTCTATATTAAGAACGATAACTGTCTGCCCTAGTTCTTCCAACAAACGACCAGCTACGATTCCTAGAACCCCAGGATTCCAACCTTCCTTGGCCAAGACTTGGACCTTCTTCTCAGGATCCACCATGGTCTTAGCTTCTTCATAAATAGACTGAACAATTTCCTTACGCTCTTCGTTTTTCTGATGAATCATGAGGGCAATCTCGTGGACTTCCTCATCATCAAATCCAGTCAACAAATCAATGGCAGGATTGGGATCATCCAAACGACCCAAGGCATTCAAACGAGGGGCAATCTGGAAACCAACCGTTTCTTCTGTTACTTCGTTGGCAGCAATCCCAGCCATGTCCAGCATTTCTTGCAGACCAATACGCTGAGTATGCCCCAACATTTCCAGACCATATTGAACTAAGATACGGTTTTCATCCGTCAAACTCACCATATCTGCAATGGTACCAATAGCGACCAAATCAAGCAATTCCACTTGCACTTCTTCTAAAAGGGCACAAGCCAGCTTGAAAGCAACTCCACAACCAGCCAAATATTTGAAAGGATAATTCGCATCCAGATGTTCAGGATGGACAATGGCATAGGCATCAGGCAGGGTTTCAGGCATGGAATGGTGGTCAGTCACAATAACATCTACTCCCATAGATTGGGCCAGTTCAATAGCCTCATGACCCGCAACCCCATTATCCACCGTCACAATCAAGGAAATTCCTTCTTGCTCGATAAAATATTTGTAAACACTGGAATTAGGTCCATAACCGTCGGTAAAACGATTGGGCAGATAAACCCGGCACTCAGCACCAAGCTGTTCCAAACTTTCCTTAACAATAGAAGCCGCGGTCATGCCATCCGCATCGTAGTCTCCATATATGAGAATATTTTCCCCTTCTTCAATGGCCTGACGAATCCGTTCCACTGCCTTATCCATATCATGGAGCAGATAAGGGTCATGCAAGTCCTCCAAGGAAGGTTCTAAAAACTTCTTCAGACTTTCTTGGTCCTGAATCCCTCTTTCAAATAATAAACGAGCCACCTCAGGACCCAGCCCAGCCTTCTTGGCTATTTTTGTAAAATCCGCATCCTCTACCTGCGGGGCAAACTGCCATTCATAAGTAGGTGTTATCAAAAAGACATCCACTCTTTCTAAGAATTCTATTGCTTCATTATAACATGATTTAGGCTTTTTCTCTATCCTGATTGCTTTCTACAAAAATTTTACTAACTTTTTTCTGATATGATTTGACAAGGTAATTCTTTTGGTGTAAAATCATGTTATAAAATCTAACACAAAGGAGATTCCTTATGGCTTTAGTAGAATTTGAACACGTCGAAAAATATTACGGAGACTATCACGCTCTCCGCGACATCAATCTCCGTTTTGAAAAAGGGCAAGTCGTTGTCCTACTCGGACCATCTGGTTCTGGGAAGTCCACTCTTATCCGCACCATCAATGGTTTGGAGGCTGTTGACAAAGGAAGTCTTCTAGTAAATGGTCACCAAGTTGCCGGTGCCAGCCAGAAAGATTTGGTACCTCTTCGTAAGGAAGTCGGCATGGTTTTCCAACATTTTAACCTCTACCCCCACAAAACAGTGTTAGAAAACGTAACACTCGCACCCATAAAAGTTCTCGGAATTGATAAAGAAGAAGCTGAAAAAACAGCCCAAAAATATCTGGAATTTGTAAATATGTGGGACAA
>ERZ773003.1231-NODE-1231-length-15664-cov-320.960664_pt1 | contig 15664 bp, 12 predicted proteins | sample MGYA00580668_ERZ773003 | MGnify/ENA primary metagenome ERZ773003 (study PRJEB29015, sample SAMEA2738002) | human oral metagenome | biome: human oral; feature: human-associated habitat; material: dental | place: China | collected 2126 ... | reverse complement strand
GACCACACTAACATTGTCTTGAAAAATGACAACGGCGTGCTGACCACTGTCGGCGGCAATGAAGCAAACCGTATCCGCGTGTTCGTCAATCATGACAAGCAGTATGACGAGCTACTGGGATACGGCGTACCAAATTAGACTACAACCCCTCTAAGCCAACATTTACCTTTAGCCAAGATATTTATCGCTTGCGCAAGAAAAATCCGCCCAGCGCGCAGGCCGCCACGATACTGACTACAGTAATTTTCCAAAACATCAGCGGATCATTAGCGCCAGGCACTGGCACGTTCATGCCGAACAGCCCAGCAATCATCGTTGGGATAGTCAGCGCCACGGTGATTACCGTCAGCAAGCGAATTGTCTCGTTCAGGCGGGTGTCCATCACCGCCCGGTAGCTATCGCGTACATTAGTAATGGTTCGCAGCAAACTCTTACAACGGGCAATTACCTGCTCCAAATCGATCGACAAATCCTCGACATCCTCTTTATCATCAGCCCGTAGGCGCAAGCCGCTGGTCGCCAACAATTTCTCGACCGCCCAGTTCATCGGGATGAGTGCGTCCAGGTAGTCGTTCAGCTTGCGCTCGTATTCCGCCAGCGTAGCAATATCTTTAACCCGCAGCGTATGAATGTTATCGGTAGCCGCTCGCATTTGGCGGTTAATCGCTGCCACCCGCCGCTGATATTGCCTGGATATCGCGTCAATCATGTCAACCAACAACTCAACTGGTCGGTCGGTGCGCGAACGCGCTTGGTCGATAAACGGCTGCCACAACCTGCCCAAGCTATCGCGAGACAACGTTACGGCATAGTCCTTATTCAAGCAAAACAAAATCGGCGTAGTAAAATCATTAAAGTCATCGTCGGTATCTGGCAACCGGGCGATTAGATACGTCCAATCGTCGTCAATCTCCAGGCGCGGCACCTCATGCGGATCAAGCGCGTCGCTCAGCAAATCATTATCAAGTCCCAATGCCAGCAGCTCGGCCAGCTCGTCCTCGCTCGGCCGCTCGCAGCGCACCCACGAACCCGCCCGCAGGCGTTCCAGCGGCTTGATTTGCTGATTCTTGGTACTTGAATGAAGATATTGCAGCATTCCCTTTTTATACTATAATTTACTGACATTTTCAATGATTTTGGCGTCCTGCGGGTAGAAAATCTACTATAGCACTTTTATGAAAGTCCTATAGCAAATTGCGAACTACCCAACCTTTCTCAAAAGTACCGTGTTGGTTTTCTAAAAGTAAGCTGTTGGTTTTGAAAAAGTACCACGTTGGTTTTGAAAAAGTACCACGTTAGTTTTGAAAAAGTACCGTGTTGGTTTTAGCAGCAGCCCAGCACCCCTAATATATTACAAATGCTATACTATATCTATGCCTGCCAAAAAATCACTAAGTAAACCGCCAGCGAAACCACCGGCGAGCAAAACCGATAATCCTAAATCGGCTAGCAATAAAGCGGCCAAACCCAAACATGCCCGCCGCACAGCGAAAGCAAAAACCAAACCCACCAAATGGCGAAACGCGCTGATAGCGATATTGTTATTGACGGCAATGGCAACGGTTTTATCAGGACTGGTTTACGCATACTTTAATCAGCTGTCGACGCGCCGCCCGACTGCTTTGTCTGACGAGCAATACTATTTCACTGATTCGCGATACTCCGGCATTCGTTCTAAATTCGTAACGCGCCAAACTAACCGCGAGAAAGTTTCGATTGAATATCCGCTGACGAAAAACAATAAGATCAATAAAACCGTCGCCCAAGCAATTGACCGCGCTGACAGCGATTTCCGCTATGCTGCCACCAATATTCTGACGTTCGACCAGCCGCTGACTGAAACGATTAGCTACCAAGTGACGCATAATAATTCGCTAGCTTTATCGATCATTGTCAATATCAAGCAAGATATGCACGGCGCGCATCCGGTGTCGCTGACGCATTTTTGGACGTTTGATAAAAAATCTGGCGAGGTGATTACTTTGAACGATTTGACCGAGCAATCAGAGAAAGCGGCTGGAGAAATCGTGGCGGCCGCCCGAAATAATATCAAGGAAACTATCAAACAGCGCCAGCAAGCAGAACTGGATCTCAGTGAAACGATCACCCAGGAAACTCTATCAAATTTCGTTATTACCGATGGCGGCAATAGTCTAGCTTGGCCAATCGGGCAGGCGTCGCTGCTGCCGTCAGCCTACGGCGAGATGACGATCAAAGTGCCGATCGCTGCCGTTGCCAAATATCTGCAAAATCCAACAGCCCGGAAGCTGGCTAATATCCCCAAACCGCCCGAACCAAAACCAGCGCCAGCGCCCGCTGCACCAGTACCCGCGCCAACCACTGGCAATAAAGTGATTGCCCTGACATTTGATGATGGCCCAGGCCTGTACACCGCGCAGCTATTGGATATTTTGGATCAGCATGGCGCTAAGGCCACCTTTTTCTTGATCGGCAGCAAAGTCTCCAGTCAAGCCAACGTCGTACACAGCATCCATGCGCGCGGCCACCAACTAGGCAATCATTCGTGGTCGCACCCGGAACTGCCTAAATTGCCAGTTAACCAAATTGCCGGCGAAATTGACCGTACCAATGACGCCATCAAGCAAGCCACCGGCGTCGCACCGACTATTTTGCGCCCGCCCTACGGCGCGGTCAACGGCGTTGTCTTGGAGCAGCTTCGCCTGCGCGGTATGTCGTCAATCTTGTGGTCGGTCGATACCCGCGACTGGGCTGACCGTAATAGCGAAATCGTCTGCTCGCGCGCCGTCGCTGGCGCTCGCCCCGGAGCTATCATCTTGATGCACGACATTCACCAAACCTCAGTTAGCGCCGTACCGTGCATCCTCAGCGCGCTAAAGCAGCAAGGATATTCGTTTGTGACGGTACAGGGACTACTCGGCAATATGGCGGCGGGAGCTGGGTATCCGTAAAACCAACATGTATTACTAATCTATAGACTACTTTTTATCTTATCTCGTATACCCTGAACTTCTTTCTTTAGAGACTCTATATAGTCACTAAATACCTCTTTAGCCATCTCAGAACCACCATCCTTCTGGAGATCTTTGATTTCAACATCTTTTTCCAATAACAATTCTATTATTTTGTTAAAAACTCTCTTTAAGTTTTTTTGAGTATCTGGCTCTTCAGTGTCTATGATTATCTTATCGTCGCTTGGAAATATAAATTCTAACTTACAAATACCATCTTCCTGAAAAAGTCTTGTTTTTATCTTCACTGTTTCTGAACTATCATTACTTGCCTGATTCATATATTTCCCCTCTATTCTTAAACGCTGCTTCTCCACCTTCAAGAGTACGCATACTTTCTTCCCTCCAGGACAGCTCATCACTCTCATCGTTAATATTTAATAATTTATTTGTAAATGGGTTACCTACGTATGTCTTATATTCCCCTTTATCATATTTTCGATATATAGAGGTATACGGCAAGGTTCTGACGGCTATATTAGCATTATGTGTCGCTATAAAGACTGTCTTTTTTGCCCTACCAAGCTTGCTTATTTTCTCTCTAATGACATTATCTATATATTCTCCCCCTAGACTTAACTCAGGCTCATCCAAGACATAGAAATCCGCCTTGCAATCTAGTGCCCGCTGAATTGCAATTATCGCCTTCTCACCGTTAGATGGAGAATATTCTTCTCCATCGTCATTAAGGGTCGGGTACTTTCTTAACCCTACAAACACGTCTAGGCTATTAATTTGATCAAGACTAGCCTTGCACTTATCAAGCGTATCTTCTATATCATCGGAAGACACTTTGCGTTTCAGCTTATTCAAATTCTCTCTGGCGTCTTTTAGTTTTTCTATTTTAACATGGGAACTATCGTATTTCTCGTGCCCCGTTTTACCAAGCATACTCCACTCCTTTTGGATATATAAGTCGCCTTTATCACCCAGTTCACCTATCCTAAATGATTCAGTGTATTTTTTATCTTTTAGACTAAGAAAGCCTGTAATTTTATCTAATGACCGCTTAAGTTCAAGTTTATTCATAGCATATTGCGTAAATCCTGGAGAATCAGGCTTTGATGCTGTATCAGTTTTTTCAGACACCTTTCTATCAATGAATTCAATTGTATAGTTATATAGGTACGTCGTATATTTTAAAACTAATCCATCCTTAACTTTCTTATCTATTTTGTTATAGAGGTCATCAATCACCCCTTCAAAACTGGTCAATTCATGGCTACTTACATAGCGAGCAGCTATTTGCTTTATGGATTGTGCACATTTCTTGTATTCATCTCTATCCTTAATAACCCCTTCTAGGCTTTTACTATCATAATCATCAAGCAGTTTTGTGTCGGATAATTTGAGCTTATTTTTGGCTTCACGTGTTTCGGCTGATTTAGCATAATCAGCATAGAGCTGAAGTGATGTGGGCGTTTTGTCACTCCATTGCTTTATGTATACAAATTCTTCTTCACATGCGTCCATACCCAACTTACTAGCAGTTCTGTCCATATCAGAAACATCAAGAAGTTTATTAAAATAATCATCTTTCTCACTAGCAATATACGTAGATACTTTCTTGCCACCCGCCTCAGCTTCTATTCCCACGCTTTTAAGAATATTGGTTTTACCAAGACCTTTGTCTCCAAAAAGTATATTCACTTCATTGTATAATTTGACTGGTATTGTAATACTAGGATCGTCTTCTTTAGGTCTGCCTGTGTACTCATGTCTGGGGGTTTTATTTAACATTGTCTCTATGGTTGACTTATCTCTATCTAGAAAAAGACAAAAATGTTTAAAAGTATCAATTGGAAGTCTTAAGCTCGATACTTCACAACCACTGTAGTTATCCCAATCTCTCACATCACTACCAGTTATGGCGTTGAATCCATGACTAGTAAGAATCCCTGCGGAACGAATATTTGTATCCTCTACTATAACTCGAGATGATCTTTCATCAAGCCTCTCTTTGAGATACACCAGATTGCTCTCTGATATGGCGGGTCTTTTACTGCCAAAATGCGGGATATAGAGAATATTCTCGCCTGAAAAATGATTAATTATATTATCTAATTCTATCGTGAAATCACCAGACTTACCATTAGTAAGCTGTTTTACTTTTTCATCAAACATATCTGTACAATCTGGGTCTCCTACTAAAATAATATGGAAGTTATTTCCATCATGAAGAGCATCTAATTCAATCCCAGGCCATATTTGAAAGTTACTATCTACATACTCAACAAACTCATCGTACTGTTTTTTATCAAAAACGTCATGGTTTGTTATCGTAACTATGTCAACGCCCGCATCTTGTATACTTTTTGAGAATATTTCCTTTGTTACCGCACGAGACTCCGGCTCACCACTGCGAATCTTTTTAGTATGACAATGAATATCTATTTTCACTATTGTTCTTCTTTTTAGCTTATCTAGTTTGTATTATAGCACCCTTGAATCTCTATGTATCATCTGTAATCTCAAACACCTTATATTTCGAAGTCGTGCCGCGCACTAATTTTACCTTTGATGGCGCCACGCTAAAATGTTTTGCCAGTAATTTTACCGCCGCCAAATTCGCCCGCCCCTCAATAGCTGGCGCCTTGGTGTAAATCGTCAGCGAGCCATCATCGCCAAGCACTACCTCTTCGCGGTGGCGGGAGTTGGGTTTGAGCTGGACGGAGATTTTCATACAATTTGATTATTTCTAAAACAAAGACTCGTCGGTATACACAAATTAGCCGTCTTAATACTTATCCAAGATATTCAAAATAGCGTCTGAAAGCTCATCAAATTCTTGCTGAGCCTTCATAATATTTTCGCGAGAGCCAGGCTGCGTTGCCTCTGCCTTATTAGGATCAATGTTAAAAATCGCGACGCCCGATTCGTGAGTAATTGCTGGTAATCGACCATAGTCCTGAATATCGTGTAGCGAGTTCCGGCTGCTGGACGCAACCAGCCCATTCCGACAATGGCGTTCGCTTAAGAATTTTTGAACTCGTTCTGGAATTTGATCAATCCACTTGCGATGGTCTTTGATTGGTTTTTGGCCATACACATTGTACGAATTCAAGATATAGCCGATAAACAACCCTTCGCCACCCAGTACAAATTGGCTTTCAATACCGCCACTTAACGCTTTACCAGTATTACGCCAGTTGATTTTCCACTTTTCAAACATGATACCAAGGTTCTCAATGCCCTGCAGACTAAGCGCATCAGGCATTAGCGGTACGACAAAATAATCGCTGCCGAGCAAGATTACTCGATTCAGCAGCCCTAACGTCGGCGAGGTATCAATCACAAAGATATCAACTTGATCGCTCAAGCCTTTTTCGCGCAGGAAACGATCTATTGCGCTCGTTTGGAAATAGCCAAGCTGCTCGCCAGCCGCAGCTGAGTTGTAGCCAGTCGATAGAACATTCTCATAATCGCTTAGCCGCATGTCGCCGCGCAGTAAATACAGGTTCTCGGGCGCGCCCTTAGCTTGCTCAAATTGTGCCGCCAAATCAATATCCGACCCTCCCTCAATCACTCCGCGCAGCACATCATAAATAGTCTTACTTATCTCTGAGAAAATCGTATTCTCGTAATATTCTTCGCCAAGCGCCAACCGCGTCAAATTACACTGCGGATCAAGATCAACCAGCATCGTCTTATAACCCTTGTTAGCAAACTGCACCGCAGTGTTATACGCCAGCGTTGTTTTACCAACGCCGCCCTTATTATTAAAGAAAACCAGTTTTTTAGAGCGAGGGAACTTCATGTAATAATTTTAGCATAGGGAAGAATTTTCTACGCATTAACACTACTTTTATATTTTAGATTCAAAAAGAATGGGGTTTGTACTTAAGAATCTTCGTCGTTACCTTTGAAAAATCCCCTAAGTCTATAGATCATTTTCTCAAAATTTCCTTTCAAAATCTGCTCTACTTGATTACGGGCTTTCTCATTGTAGTCAATCTTACCAACTTTATCGCCAGCACTATTTGATAAATAAATGAGACCGCTGGCAGCTTCAATGACGTCTTTTCTCGATGGTAGCGCAAATAATAAACGAACGAACCTTAATCTTATTAGTATAAAAATAGTAAAATATTTCTCTTCTAAATCACAGCTCAGCTGTCGAAACTCTGATCGCGCTTCCTGCACGAGATGTTCATTTAAATCAGAGTTATAGATAACATTTGCATAATACTTTAAACGATTCCGAATTTTTCCTTTTACCTTTTGATATTCCAATATTTGGTCAAATACAAAATTCTTTAAGAGATATGCCGCCGATGCAACAATAACGCCCCAATAAAACTCATACCCTACAAAACTCATACCCTAACTCCGTGAACTTTAATCCCTAAAACGATATCACCCCCAACTCCCGCGGCAAAATATCTTGCACCTCCACCGAACCTGCCACCAAATGATAGCCGTGCAAGTTTGACGGCAAATCGCGCTCGGCTGAACGCCACTTAAATGGTCTGTTTTTATCAAAATAATCCAGCAATTCCGCGTTCAAAAAATGGTCGCGCGGCAGATCCACCGAACCGTCCTGATTGACAACCAGTGCTATCGATAAGCCCGACGTCACGCCGTCCTCATTTTTGGCATACGCCGCCGTCACCAAATGAACCAGCGGCTCAAATTTTAACACTGACTGATCGCTCGCCTCCACCTGTGCCTGACCACGACGCGCTAGCTGCTGATTGATTTTTGTTGTCAATTTGTCAACACTTGGCTTACCGTCGCCCTCGCGGCAATAGTCGCAACCATCCGCCGCCTCGACATATTCCAGCAGCAAATCCATATCGACGTCAGTGTCCTTAACGCCATGCCGTGACAGTTGCTCCACCATTTCATGCAGCACGCCCAGCAAACTATAATCATTGGCACTCCTGGCAGCATCGCCAATGCGGATGATGGCGCGAGCGATAGTAATGGTTTTACTCGTCTTATTCACACATTCTCCTGAAGCTATTTCACAGCTCTTTATCAACATATTTACACCCGCCAATCATCAGGCGTTGACTTAGCGTAATCACGCATACCAATTGTCTCAAAATGTTTCTTGGCACAAGCAATTTTATGCAACTCGTCTTCGCGCTCACCGCCATTTTTCGTCTCACGCACCATATATACTTTTTCTACGCCATTGACTTCTTTGACAATTGCCCAGTCTGGATTGTAGTCACCAACTGGCGTCGGTATAGTAAATTTCGACGGTAACTTGAGGAATAGTTTGATATCTTCACGACTGTCCAAATATTCGGCAAACTTTTGTTCAGTCGCCGAATCCAGCGCCAATCTATCTGTCACTGTTTTTTGTTGATTCTTAACTTGATACAGTCGATCAATAAATCGTTCGACTTCTTCATCGCTATCTTTTTGGAAATTGCGAAGTTCATAATTACGCTCACCCATCTTTTCATACTCAACGCCGTCCACCACGACCTGCGCCAGTACCGACTTAATTGCACTCTTCACCATCTGCACATAGTCATATGGGTTTTTCAAGAATTCATGCAGCCGACCACTACCGATCAAAATGTCAACAATTGTTCGTCGAGTGAGACCAGTGCTATCCTGTAATTCAGAGATGATATCCGGCAGTTCAAACGTTCCCGCCAAGTCATGCGTTACTTCGCCAACCATACCATCATTATGAACACCGCCACGCCTCAAAAGCACCCTATGTCTTTGCACTTCAATTCTCAATGGTTTAAGCTCAGGCTTGGCTTTAATGGCATTGATGGCCGCCATAATAATCTGACCGTTATCAAATACCACATGGTACGTCGTTTTATGTGAAATTCGCTTCCACAATTCCTCAAGCAGTGGACTATACAAAACTTCTTTATTGGGACAAATCTTCTCTTTTTTACGTGCATCCTTAACAAATTTATCAATCTTACAGCCCTCAATAATATCGACCACCTCGGCATGATATTTTTGCAAATCGCCAGGTAGATCAAGTGTAAAACCAATATTATTCGGCGTGAAATTGGCCAGCACTCGACCCTCGTCATCAATCATACTGCGGCGCCGCAAACACTCCCAGACCTCATTTGATTTCTGATGTCCCAACGTACTACTTGGATCATCATGTAGTGGTATCCGTGCAAATTCACTGCGCCGCACAAAACCAATCTGAATACCAGCTTTCTTATATTCCTTTTGTAAGTTATTCGCAAAATCACGATACGATTCATTAGCAACCACCATCAACTGATTAACCTGTTCGTCAAACACTCGCGTACCGTCCTGACGCACTGGCAAGCGCAAACCCCGCCCAATCGTCTGTCGGCGATCATTTTCACTGCCGCTCTCGCGCATCATACAAATTTGAAATACGTTCGGGTTATCCCAACCCTCTTTCAGCGCTGAGTGGCTAAAAATAAACCGTACTGGATTTGCCTGGTCGAGCAGTTTTTCTTTGCCTTTCATGATTAGGTCATAAGCCGACTCATCCTGTGCATTGCCCTTACCCTCTTTACTATCGACGAAGCTCGTTTTACCGCCCTTACGCATCTCGGCAAAGTATGCTTTTCGAACTTCACTTGGATCTTCAGGCATGATATCTTCGTAAAAACGGCTCTTTCTTCGCTCTTCCTGGTACAATTCATCAAACCAACGTGCAAATTTTCCGTCAACCATATTGCCGTCAGCGTCATACTCTAGATAACTCGCCACTTTATCGACAAAAAATAGACTCAGCACTTTAATACCTTGGTCGCGCAGTAAATATTCACGCTTAATATGCTCGGCGATGGTCACACGAATCATCTCACGCATAACCTGGTCTTCATTGCCGCCCCAATTTTCACCAAGCATCAGGACCCCTTGCGATCCAACTTCCACACTCGCTGGAACCGTCGAAATTTCATTGATAGTATAACCTTCATAAATACTATTACCAGTACGAATATCCAGCTTGTCATGATGATTCACCCACAGCGGTTTTCGTCCGACCTTACCGTTTTTGTCGCGAACCAGCACTTCAACATACGCTTGAAGTTTCGGCATGTTGCGCACATCAATCAGTTTGATATACGGCTTAGCATCGCTACCCTCTTGCTGTGCATTTGCCACCACGATGCTTTTCACCAACTTCTCTCGGTGAGCATCAACTGGATCAAGCCGATACATCATATTGTACTCGTGAGTATGCGTGGCACTATAACGCAAGGTGCACATCGGGTTCAAATCATTAATCGCGCTCGTCGATAATTCACTCTCCATATTTTGTGGCTCGTCCATTATGACAATCGGATTGACAGCAGCCAGATATTCAATTGGCGCAATACCATTTAGCTTATCACGCTCTTGATGAATTACTCGCGTATTCTTATTACCGCGAATTGCATCAATTGTCATGACCATAAACTGCGTCATAGTACTAGTGGCATAACTTTGCACCACCTCTGGATTTTTGCCGTCATACACCGACGCTTCGTACGGACTATACCCCATCTCACGCGTGAAATGCTCGCGCATACTGTCGAGGCTGCTTTTCACGCCCTCTTTGATGGCAATGCTCGGCACGATGATGATGAACTTTGAAAAACCATATAATTTCGCCATTTCCAGTGCTGTGCGTAAATATACATAGGTTTTGCCAGTACCTGTTTCCATCTCAACGCTAAAGTTCATACCATTCAGCTTTTCAACCGGAGCGATACCGTTGTCGTTTTGTATAGACTTCACATTTTCTAATATCGCGTCATCATCAAGTAGTAGATTATTGCCAATTGCACCAATTTCATTAAAAAGTCCAACCTGGTCGCCATACACTGATCTGGACCGTAAAACTGCATCAAATGCGTCGGCACTGTCAGGCTGTCCTTCAAAAACACTAGTAATAGCACTGATAGCTTGTAACTGGAACGGCTGGCTGGAATCGTATTTAATTTTCATGATTTAGCCTTTTTATCTCATCATTCATGAATATATTATGTTGCTCCTCCGCCTTTAAGATTGAATTATAATGCCTTCTTGCATGTTCAGCTAATTTTATAATTCGTTCCTTCTGTGGCATTTTTTGATCTATTAAAAAAGCATTAAGACTCTGTAGGTTCGCTATTAATACAAGTTGTTGTTCTGTTGCATAATCTCGCTGATTACGACCAGCCTTAGCTAAAGCTGGGTTCTGTCTACGCCATTATCTAGCGGTCTGACCAAAAGCCAACCGATTAAGCATATCTGCTTCGTCCGTATACACATACTTTTCTATCACACTATGGCTCAAGGATGGAATTAAATTATCCCTTATAGAGTCAGTGTGTAATTTATAATTCACACTAGCAAGAACTCTTCTTGAATCCCAGTTAAGCTTCTTTTGCTCAATAGCCTTTAGCCTCTGATACTCAGTAATAATTAGTAATCGAAACTCTGGACTCAGCCAAGTACCAAACTCGAATGCGATATCACGATGTGCATAAGTACCGCCATATCTACCCGCTCGTGCCACAATACCTTTCGCATTTACACGCTCAACCCAGTGCTTTGCGGACATTGTAAATCTGTTTAAGCCTGCGATATTTTTAATTTCCTCGAATTCGAGGAAATTAAAATCTGGATTATTATATCTCTCCCAAACACCTAAAAAATCTATAGTATTCTTGTTGCGCAACCAATTGTCTATAACTTTGTCTGCTCCGTAAGCCTTTGCCATATCAGTTAGACAGATATAATCTTCACCGTCAATTTTTGTAACTTTAACTCCTTGATTATTAATATCAAGTGAGTTATTTTTAGTTGTCTTATATACTGGAGCCATCTTACACCGTCCACAATTCTACATCATAGCTTTTGCAGGTTTGGACCAGATTGGTTTTGAGCTGGTCATCACCCTGGAACGCGTCGTCGAGGATGACAAATTTACTTGGAGTCAGGTCAGCGATAATGGCGCGTAATTGCTCCAAAGTTGGCTTAACATGCTCATTGAGATATAGCACTGGTTGACCCTCTGACGAATTGCCTTCAGTCATAACTTGGTGTACATGAAGTCCATCGACATCGACGGTTTTAGTCCGCGTAGTCAGCGGCAAGCCCATTTTCAAAAGCACTTCCACCAGCAAATCTTCCTCGCTCGCATTGTCATTACTACTTTCGCGCATCAGGTCCAGGCGGGCTTGTAGTTCTGTCAAATCGCCCGTCGGCGTACTTTGCCACTTGGTGAAATTGGTGTCAGCCAGTTTGTAAGTGCGATATCCAACATCCAGCGGCGTCTCACGCTCAGCCAGCTTGTCAGCAAAGTCAGTCTTAATCTTTTCGCCCGCCCGATTGATACGTTCACGAGCAATATCACTAATCTTTTTATAGCCAGCCTTAAACGCCTCGCTCTTTTCATCGGTCGGCTCAGGCAGCTGCACCATGATGTGCTTACGATTACCGCCATCTTCGGCATTGAGTTGCATGACGGCATGAGCAGTGGTGGCGGAACCAGCGAAGAAGTCGAGGATAATACAATCATCATCACTTAATATATTCGCTAAATACATGACCAAACTAGATGGCTTGGGAAAATCAAATGGAACATGCAATTTTCTAAGTTCGTTAGAACCAAGAGTATTCTGGAAATCTTCGCTAAAACTTTTTGGCAAAAGCCCAGTGCTTTCCCTATCTTTTAAATAGAGCTTTGTGTAAACATTCCAACGAGCTTTTTCACCAGTATCATCATCTAATAAAGGAGATGTCGACGTTTCTTTAAACACAAGAATATTATTTTTTATTCCCTCTTTTAACTTAGCCTCACTCCATCTCCAAGGCATATTATTTGGCGTATTTACTTTTTGTCCGTCAGGAGTCATTATAGGATATCTAGAGCCTCCATGCTTTAAGGCTGCTTGGTATAACCCGATTTCTTTATAGCGACCCTCCTTATCTATCTTATTATAAGATTTCATCTGCTCGTCAGTAAGTGGTGTCGAGAATGGTTTTATATAATTTATATTACGAGAAAAGCCAACAATATAATCTGTACACGGGGAAAATGTTGTGCCATTATTGCTTGATTTTTTTGTTATCCTCGTAAAGATTGGTAATTGATTGGCTTCGCCAAAAATTTCTGACATCATTCTTTGAAGATTAGTCAGTTCTGTATCTCCTATACTCACAAATATCACCCCGTCATCCGTCAACAAATTGCGCGCCAGCTTCAAGCGTGGATACATCATATTCAGCCAATTGCTGTGATAACGACCAGCAGTTTCTGTATTGGTACTGATCTTTTTGTTACCCTCGTCTACCTGCTGGCTAAACTCCAGGTAGTTTTGCAAACCTTCTTTAAAATTATCCGGATACACAAAATCTTTGCCGGTATTGTACGGCGGATCGATATAAATCATCTTGATGCTGTTGTGATACTGCTTTTGCAGCACTTTCAGCACCTCGAGGTTATCGCCCTCGATGAAAATGTTGTTGGTCGTGTCCCAATCTTTGCTCTCGTCCTTGGCAGGTCGGAGCGTCGCAGTCGTCGGCTCCTGTGCCGCCCGAAGCGCCTGCTTCTTGCCTGGCCAAAACAACCCAAACCGCTCATTCGGCTCGCCAGCATCTTCCGCCAGCAACTCCTTCAGCTTGACAACATCCACCTTACCATCCGCAATCGCCTCCGGCACCAGCTCCTCCAGTTTTTTGGCTAGATCGGTGCGGAAGTTGGGAGAGGCGGATGGTAATTGATTTAAGTTTTGATTTTCATGATTCTGCATATTATTTTATTCCTAATACCTCTATTTATCACTTATCTCGTATTATATCAATTTTTGCGATGCTTTTCTGCATACTCATGTATCAACCTACGGGCCTGATGCTTATTAACTTGTAGTAAAAACTGCAATCTACCCCTTAGTTTATCAGACGGTCTAGTTGAACGTTTAACCTGCCTCCGCAGACGAGAGAGCTTACTATGTCCAACTGTCAATCTACCGTCGTTAGAGATTATTACACCAGTAACACTCCGTCCTTTTTGTCCTTTTTTCACTATTCCACTGTCCTTATCAGGATTAATTCTGTAGTGCGTAGAGTTTAGTATATGGTTAATTGTCGATCTATGCCTACACAGTTTGTCGTATGAGCCGGATATAGTGATATCATCAACCCAAATTGAAAATTTTAGTCCGTTTTTTCTACAATAGTCATCGACTACACACGACATCTTCTCAACCGCAAATATAGCTATACTCATGCTAGTTGGTGAACCTTGCGGAACGTGCACCCCGTGCTGAGAATTCTCAAAAGTAGTCAAGTGCGCAAGAATATTAGCAGCTTCTTCGCAATAATTAAGCTGGTATCGAAATATATGGAAGACGTCGACATATTTGATAGAAGGAAAGAAGTCTTTAATGTCATACTTCATGAGAGCAGGCGAGGACGCATGATATTTTGCATTATCAACGACAGAATATCCCTTTCTGCCACCCATTACTCCATATGGTAGCCTCTCCATCTGTGGCTGCAAGACCGTGGTGTTAATTTTTTTAAGAACTCTTTTAAGATATCCATGAGGAGGCTCAATGGTTCTAATCTTAACCCGACCTCCAGCCGTAATTTTCTTTTTTTCGAACGGTACATAATAAGACTGTCTGTCGGCCAGCAGGGCCAAGAGTTCTTCCTTAGGAATTTTAAGAATATCCCTACACAATTTTGTAGTTGTAATACACTTCTGGTTCACCATGATTCACCATTAATTATTGGGTGTTAATAGCAAGTCATGGTGCTCTACCTATTTCATAAACATGAAGATCAGTAGAGCTAGTGTAGTGCTGTCGATCTGAATGGTCAGATTCTTATAGCTAATGACTAGCATATCCTCTCCTTTCCTTTAGTTCGGCTATTTCGCCGCTGCGCATTTACGAAAAGCAAAACTAAAGAGTAGACAAATAGCCAACACTACACAACCAGGAGGCCATCCGCCGACTGAGGATAACGCTGCGCACCTTTAATAGGTAAACTTAATATTCCACATCAGCGTGTGCCAGGCCCGTTATGGCATCAATGACGCCGGCGTAAACGCCAACAAGCTCTTCGCAATAACGCACAAGAAAAGGTTAGGAATGTACAGGACAGATTTGGCACAACATACCGTACCTGTCTCAATTGATATTATACCACAACAACCTCAATGACCGCACGAACCAGCACACCCTTCTATAACAAAAACTAAAGCGAAAGGCCTATAAAAATATTCTCCAGAATATAGCAAATGTGGAGAATGCTTTTTGTCGCTAAAGAAATAAGCAGCGACCACAAAACAAAGAAACCTGTCAATAGTTTTTTGATAAAAAATGTATTCAATTTTTACAGATGTAAGCTGTGGATAAAATACGCTTATGCTATTGACAAAGCGCTGAAACTATTGACTTAATTATAATCCTATGCTACAATAGTTATGTTAACGTACCATGTTGTATCGATTAACCCTCGAAGTGTCCTCTTGGGCACTTCTTGTTTTTTATAGAGATCTTATCGCCCTGTCACGTATTCTACTAAAATTCCGATATGAATCGACTGAATAAGAAGTCACAATGATACTTTCCGAGTTTAAAGAAGCTCTCTTGCTCACTAGCGGCGACAAAATAACCACAAAATCGTGTTCTTCTAACCACAAGTATAACCTGTCGCCTTTAATATGCTCAGCCCAGAATGCAGTCACCTCAGGCTGTTTGTAGTTATCGAGAATAGCGCGCACC
>ERZ773003.1228-NODE-1228-length-15669-cov-5.018893_pt1 | contig 15669 bp, 23 predicted proteins | sample MGYA00580668_ERZ773003 | MGnify/ENA primary metagenome ERZ773003 (study PRJEB29015, sample SAMEA2738002) | human oral metagenome | biome: human oral; feature: human-associated habitat; material: dental | place: China | collected 2126 ... | reverse complement strand
AGTTGCCTGATCAAATATGATAAAAAAACATGAACATACAACCTTATTAGCAATGGAGCTATCGTAGATGAAAGAGCTTTAATTTGGGAGTGAGTTAGCCTCAGAACTGCTGCTTCTATTGCTGTCTCTGCGAAAGCAACAGAAAGGGCAAATAACGAAAAAGCTACTGATTACAGTAATCAGAATTTTATCAATTCTCCAAAATATCAGGAATGTTTACAAAACCTACCCGCAAGTCTGAAAAACAAACTTTCTTCACAGCAACTTGCTACACTTATTAGCAAAACAGAATCAAGACTCGATACAATCATAAAAGAACAAAAGAAACTCTGATGGGAACTTGAGCAAGATGAACCTATTTCTAGAATTCATTTTGGATCATGACTTATGGAGGGTCATTTTATCAATCGTCAAGGGACAAAAAAGGATATAAAAATTTGGGAAGATAAAGATTCATTTAAAAATGAAGATAAAGATTCATTTAAAAATAATGCTCTTTATGATATCTTGGACAACAATGAATGACCATACAAAGACTATCTTACAGCAAGGATCAAAGCAAAATGGGCACAAGCAGATCATCTCACAAAAAGAGAACAAATCTTTAATGGATCTCCTGAAAATAAAGAAAATCCAAATTTAGCCCAAGCAGTAGAAAAATTTAGCTATGGACTAGATATGCTTTCTCAATTGGTAAATAAAATCGAAGAAGAGGACTGAACAAGTAAAGAAGTTGCAGCGCTGAAAGTAGCAATCAGAAACTATAAATACAGTCTTGAAAATACCGTTCCCTCACCTCAGGAACTTGATGAAGCTAAGAAGAAATTGGGAGATCTTTTTGTTGCGTATAAAAGTAATGATTGATCTTTTTCTACGATGAAAGATACAACTGCGAGAGAAACTGTTGCAAACCTTCTTAGTGGAGATAAGACGAACGCACAGAGAAGTATCAGAGAATTAGGGAAACATCTCAATGTATGGTGAAATACGAAAACAACCTTTCTTAGAGATGAAATTGCGAATAATGAAAATATCAGTTTTGGGAAGCTTGATTATACAGAAGCATTCCAAAAAATTGGAACTCATCTTGAAATCGGAGAAAAAGACACAGAAGCACAAGTCCAAGAGAAAACAAAACTGATTGATAATCTCTATAATTGTGCGAATGCTCAATCTATATTTTCCCTTTTGCAAAATAATGGGTTGATACCAGCAAATGCACCATTTGATGAGGAAATGATTTTGTTTGAAACGGGAACATTTACTAGGTTATCAAACGATCCCTTGTTCCAAATCTCCTTGGTTCGACAAGTTCCTAATGATGATGAAGAATTTTATCAAGTCCATTTAGCTATTTTCTATAGGCCGACCAGTAAGAATGCAGAGTTCAGCGAGTCTATCTGGGACGAAGATCTTGATGAGAATATCTTTGACTATATTCGGAACTCTGAGGTCTTTGCCGATGCTAAAGAAAAGGAATACCTCAAAGTAAAAATTTATTTAGATGAAACTTAGTAAGGAGAAATCATGTTTAGTTTTTTTAAGCGAAAAAGAAACAAGTGGTTCAATCAGGAGTCACATGACAAGGCTAAAGAAAATCAGACTGTTTCTGAAAAGAAACTTGATTTAGAAAATGATGGAACAAAGATGGATTCTGAACAAATCCTCCATTTTGATCATTTAAACTTTAAATTGGCCGTCATTCAGGTCTTAATGTACGATTTACAAGTATTAAAATCATCTTTTGATATTTATGATTTTGCTGATCAATACAGTGAAGAAGAGATTGATACTGAAAGCATGGAAGTTATAAGACCTGCTCTTGAGTATTTTGAAGCCTTATCTATTCCTAAGAAATATGCTGAAGAGGTCAAAGAAATTTACATGGATGGTGGAAATGAGATTTATATGAATATCATTCCGCAATGGGATGGAGAAGATGGAACATTTGAATTAAATGAGCTCAGTTTATCCGAACTGCAACAATTTCCAAACTTGAAAGAAGCAACTATTTTAAGCAGCAATTTTGATAGCGTGAAAGAAATCTTCGATGTGGCTGGTATTGAAGTGGATCTATTATAATTTTAGTTATCAAATCAATTCATGTTAAAACAATAATTGGGTCACGGTTTAAAAGGAGTATGAAAATCAATGGATGCCAACACACTTAGAGTTGTGAAAATAGATAAAGAAGTACTTTATGAATTTATCTATGAAAACTTTATAACACAGCAGGAAGAATTGTTAGACATATCCAAATCTGAAGTGATGAATGATTTTGCAATAGATTGGGAAAAAGGGGAGTTTCTATTTACTGCGCATAGACAGGAAAACATGGCTGGAGAATTGATTTCTTTACCAGAAGGACTAAATGCGGAAACATTACTGGAAAACTTGTCTGTTACAACTGATTCTGTACTTAAATCAAATCAAATCTATAAAGATTATTCATTTGACGATTTGAGCAAATTTATTTGATGAGAGTATTTTATATCGCAGAGGTTGCAGATGCTAGAGTGCGGTGAGTTACAGTTAATTACAAGAGAAAAGTGTGAAAAAATACAATTCAAATCTGAGTTTACTCAATCTAGTGTAACTTACTCGAATTTAAATAGTCAAACTAGTGTTGAAGAAGTGAAGAGTTTATTATCCACTCATACTATCTATCATTAGAAGGAAGCAAGTCAAAGAATTCAACTTATAAAAGTCCCTTTATCGTAGAGAATATGGATTAGATAGCAAGGAAGAGGAAAAAATGAAACTATTTAAAAAAATTTCCTGTCTATTTATTATTATAGTTGGCGCCCTTCTACTAAGTGCCTGTACCTCGCATAAAGAAGACAAAGAGCGACTGGTTCGATATCTCAATAACGTCTATGGGAAAAATACTTATGAGATGAAAGAAGACCCAAAGCATTCCTATTATTGGTTTGTGACATTGAAGAATTATCCAAATATTTCCTTTACTTGTAGCGTGTCCCATGATTGGCTAGCAATGGGTTCCCCTTTTATTCATTCTGATTTTGAAGAAACATTCTGCACAAGAGCCCTTGCGGAATATAAGGAAAATCATAATCTAGGTGATGATGTCCTTTCCTATCTGCATCCTGTAAATTTTGTCTATTCTACTGAGGTTGAAAATTTAGATCAGCTAAAAGAATCCTATGATAAAATGTTGGACTTTATCAACTATACTAGCCTGAAGTATCCTATTTTAGCTGAAACTGATTGCTTCGGGGTACGAATGGATATCAGTGGTATTCGATTAAAGAGCTCGAGGAGGAATCTTGATGGGTCAATCGATACCAGTATTTATCGACAAGTTTGCAACGCAGAAAATGGAAAATTAAACATAACATCTTTTGAGGAAATTCGTCAAGAATTGGAGCCCCAACTGCGAACCCATCCTGAGAATCCTAATGGATTTGTATTTGTGGTAAATTCGACTTCTTTTGTACTGGGGAGTGATACGCTTGATGATTGTTTAAATAAGGATGTTGAATTAGAATCCACCACAATAGGGGAACTCAAAAAGATTTACTTACAACCTGGAGAAGTCAGTGAAAGCTATATATTATCTAGAGTCTATAATGTTGGAAGTCTATCTTATTATACAAAATTTAAAATTCAGGTGAAAAACCTAAGAGCGATAAGAAATGTTCTCTTTTAGAGGGAACGTTGGTGAAGGCTGTAGTCTCTGATCCGCCAAGTATGTATATCGGTGATGTCTATTATGAATTTGATAAAAGAAAAGAGTTAACCTCTGATTTATATGATATGCTTGGAATAAAAAAGCCCTCCACTAGCGAAGAGGAGAGCGACGGAGTTCCCTATAAAAATATAAGAGTTTTGTTTAAGATGAAGGTCTATTTCAAAGAGATAGATAGCGTTACCTTATCTTATCAGGAGTAGTTGATTTTTCACTCCCAGATTGTATGCTGGACTCTTACACCGTATCGATTGGGGGACTGATCACTATTAAAATTCGCCACAAATTGATAGCTGTTCCATAGTACATAGTCGGCAGTTTGCAGCCTCAGACTGAAGTAGGTATCATGCTTCACTTCTTTAGCATCAGCAGGTTTTAGTGAAAAGATATCTGTTAAGTTTCTCGTTTTAAAATCAGTGATTGTGAGTTTGGAGAGGTCTTGGCTGTTGATTTTAACTTGGGATAGTTGCGGGCTGTCTGCTGAGATTTCATAGTATGTGACGACGCAGTTCTCGAGTTTATCAGAGTCTTTCCACTTTGGTGTAATGCTCATCAGACCGTAAGATTGACCATCTCGGACAATTTCGAGCAGTTCTCCATAATAGAAATGGTCATTGCGTTTGTTTACAATCTCGCTCTCAGGATTTTTTCCAGTAAAGCTGAATCCCTGATCCAGTAATTCTGAAGCTCTTGTTTCTCCGACCACCACACTGGTCTTGTCGATTTGAACTGGAATAGGTTGGGCGGGGACACCAGTTATCATGATACAGAACATAAAGATTAAGGTGGTCAAGCAGATAGCACCAATGACAGCATTGGTTGATGAATAGCGGTGATGGTTTTTCCTTGGACGCTTTACTATAAATAACATTAAGTTGATAAGATCTCTAAACAGCATACTCGCTAAAACAATGGCGAATTGAGCCTTTAAACAAGTATAAAGGGCTGCTGAAAAATTGTCCATTTTAACATACAGTGCCACTAAAGTGAGGATATTAACCAGAACAAAATAGGAAATAAATAGGTTTACTTCTTTGAGAGCGTTCCTATTAGTGATATCTTCATATTCAATATGGTAGCGTCCTTGAAAACCTTGCCCAAACTGATACATCCACTTAGGAACTTCTTCGCCAGCGCTAACAGCACTCGCCAGTTTAAAATAGAGATAAATCGTACAGACTAAGAATAGGAAAAAAATAAAATAAAAAGTCAAAGCAAATATAAAAAAGCCCATCGCTATTCTCCTTTTCAAACTATAATCCACATTTTGGATACACCTTTATTATAACACTTTATAGGGAAAACATCTGAGGCTACTATTCATCAGGTAGGAATTACACCTTAGCGATAAAAAATAAATATTGTCATTCAACATAGAAATTTTGGAGGAAAAACAAATGGGAATGATTGCTAATTATAGATATATCAATGATCAGTATTTACATCAAATGAAAAGTTTTAATACTGAAGGAGATGATCAATTTGAGATAGTAGAGGAAGTAGAACTCCTACTTGATATAGATAAAATGTGGGATGTTCTCCATTTTGTGTTTACAGGGGTTAGCACTTCAAATCCTAGTGAAAATGATCCTTTGAGCGGAGCTGTTTTGGGTGTGACAGCCCTTGAAAATGTTGCGGAATATATTGCTTATACAGAAAAATCAAAAGTGTCAGAGATTTGTTCGGCTTTGGAAAACTTTGATATGGAAGAAGCCATGGCTCATTTTAGTATGCAAGCTTGTAAAAATGCAGACCTTTATCCTGATATTTGGGATTTTGATGACGAAGAGGAAGAAATTAAAGAAGAAATTTGCGATTATTTCCAAGCGATGAAAGAGTTTTACCAGAAGATTTTAGAGCTCAATGGGAACGTCATGGTTACTATTTGTTAAAAGGTTTATCAAACGTTTCTAAAAGAATAAAATAGTTTGAGGCAAAAAATGGATAAAGAAGATTTACAAAAAGCATATCTTGACTTGGAAAAAGAAGGCTTTCCTTCTGCTAAAAGAATCAAATTTGTAGCTGATTTGGGTAGTTCAAAAGAAATCGCATATCATTACGAACTGATTTGCAAAGATTGGAATGAAGGTAGAAACCTGCATTTAGAAGGTAGCTTTGATAAACATGGAAGAGATGGATTAGAGTTTCTATTTGAACAGTTGGATGAAGTTAAAGATGAAAAACAAAGTGTATTGACTGCGTATCTTATAGCGGAAATCCTTTCTAAATCAAAACATCGAGATTTTTATAGCTCATTTTGTGACCAACTGATTTCTATCCTTACTGCACTTTTAGATATAAAGAATCCTATTCTTCGTCAAAAGGTGGTCATAGCTTTAGGTTGGGTAGGAACAGAAAAAGAAATTGGTCTTTTGACAAGACAAATGCTTGATGATGAAGACGCCCTTTGTCGTGCATGGGCAGCAACAAGTCTCATGCAACTGTCCTTTCATAGGGTAAAAGCAGAAATTATATCCAAAAAAGCAAAGTCCAGTTTTATTCAAGCTATTACCGAAGAAAAAGACCCCTATGCTTGTGGTTTGATGATAGAATCAACTCAACTATTATTTGGCAAGAGGTGGATATCATCTTCTGCGGTAGAAAATATGGAGCTTGAAAAAATAGAAAAGGCTCAAAAATCCGCTATTAGATTCCTAAGTAAGTTTTAAGGGATAACCATATAGAAGTATTGGAAAGTTTATTGACCGAATAAGTATTTATAGCTCTCAAATTGAGAAATAATACAGCTCTAAAACTACAAAGAAACATATTATCAATATCAGCACCTGAAATGTATGAATGTTGTGGTCATCATTGTTTCTTTCTACATAGTAAGCCTGCAGTAAACTGAAACTACAGGTTATTGTGAACAGGATTTACTCTTGTTATCGGGTGATTTGATGTCTAGGCTCTACAGAGACTTGGAGCAGCTAGATAAAAAAGCTCAAAAGGTTATTCAAGATAACTGGCCTGATGAAGTCTTAGCAGAATACCACGCGCGCGACGAGTTTGCAGATGTAGAAGATTATCTTGTAAAAGATGGTTCCGTTTGTGGCTATCTATTCAGATGTCTTGACTTTAAAAAATATCATCTCTGGGTAGATGCGGATTAGGAAACTAGTGTAAGCTGGCCAAGAAAGGTTCAAATTATAAGAGAGGATGATGGCATTGGAGAATTTAGAGGCATCTAAGTATTTTCTAGGACAAATGACTGGGTTCAAAGACTTATTAGCCAGTAAGATCAATCAATTGGATAGTATCGATTGGATTCATAATAAAGGAAGCGTAAAAACTTGCAAAGCTGATGAAACGGGTCGAAAGATGAGATGTAAGGTTGGATTGGGATATGGTCTAAAAGTCGAATTATCGCTTAATGAGGTTGAGCTGATTTGGGATGAGTTTCAGAAGTTTTTTAAAGAAAGCTATTTCGAAAGGATTGAAAGAAATAGAAACAATGAAGAATTAGGAAGATACGAATTTATTGCAAGGACTCCTAAAGGGGATGAAATTGAATGCAGCATTTACCTAGCTAATGAGTGGAATATTCCTCAGATTTCGATTTCAGGCTTTGTCTCTTCTCGCTATAAGAATTGCGATTTTAGGAAGTAATGGAAAAGATGGGTAGAAAAGGTGAGATATGAAGCACTTAGACCGGGACAATATGCAAAAAAGCCTTGAGGCCTTGTATGTTTTGGATGATTATTTAACAGATCCTTCAAAAGACTATTTGAGATTGATACGAAAGAAAGTAACGGACTTCACTAGCCGATACAGCATTGATAACGGTGCTGGGGATTCTTTGGATGTGATTTTTACAGAAGAAGTGGTCTTGATAAAGGGATTTGATCATGAAAATGGTCTCAATCAGTTTGCAGCTGACCAATGGAATCAGAACATTATCGACAGGATTTATGAAGGTATTGATGAAAAATGGCTGAATCTTTTAACTTTAAAAGAAAGAGAAGAAACAACATTTTGTATCTGGTATGATGGTACCATTCATCAAAATAACATTGAGAATCATAATGGAGGAACCTGGTTATTGGGATACACCTTTGATACATACGATAGGTTTAAAGAATTTGTGACAGAATATTATTCTTTTGAATTTGATGATAAGTTGTTGAAAAAACTCTATACTGATGGTAGTCTGTCTGATAGAGAATTAGCAGAACTGACACATGAATATCGAGGTTAGAAGAGATGGAACTGACGTTAAAAAGCACCCCTGAAAAATACAAAAAAATGGTAGATGAACTTTTACCTCCCTTATTGGAATTATTACAGAAATTAACCTTGTTGGAAGAAGAAATCTATGAACGCAACAAGGAACTCGATGCTGAAAAAAGGCTACTCAAGATACCTTCACATCAGATTCATCCCAAGTGGAATGAACTGATGGACGAATACCATCAACGCTATCTGGCACTCATCGAAGACCATGTAAGCGAAAAATGCTTTTCAAAAGGACCTAGAAATTCCTATGGCCATCCAAGTGAGTATGCGTATTTAAAGGGCGAGGATTTTTCCGTTCAGTTTACCATGCGAAAAGAGGATAGTGCGACAGTCATACTATACTATGAGGAAGCTTTGGAAATGAAACATAAGTTTATGCTTAGGTTGATTGATGAGAGATTCTATGGTTTTGGTGATGAAAAAACATGGTATGTCGATATGCTCTGAACACGAGCTTTATGTCCCCTTCGCCAATAATCACAAATTATCTAGACTGCAATTCCTTGAAATTGGAAATCTAAACAATGATTTTTAATTCGTTCTCCAAGCTTTAGACGAGGTTTTATATGAAAGGCAATATGCGAAAGGATTACCTCTATTGGTATCTACTCTACAGATTTGAAAAGGAAACTTTCAAGAATAATGCTCTGGAAGAGATTGATCAAGTGACCAAAGAAAGAATCTGTCATCAGGCAACAAAAACCACCAGACGAATTAGTGTATTTGTCGGTCTGGTCTATTTGATTCTGTTTTTCTTGATAATTATCTGGCTAAATGCGAATTGTTCCCAAAATCAATTTTTTCTATGGTATCAAGGCTACATAGAATCACTATTTCCATTGATCAATGGTGATTGGGGGAGTAGTTGGATTGAGAAAAAAGGGACGATATTATGGATTGCTATCAAGGCTTTCCCCATATTTGTTCTTAATGGGGCGCCCTTTCTTTTGCTTGTGCTACTGATTGCGAATAGAGCTTTGAAAAAGAATTTAAAGGTTGAATGTATCAACTAAGGAGAAAATTGAGATGGGTAGAATAGTTGTAATCAGTTCGCTGGCTTTTCTTGCATTGGCATTTTTGGGGATTGGGCTCGGAATGTATTTCTTCCTCAAAAGGCTGGTAGTGAATGGGAAATCCGTCTTAGATGAGCCAGTGAATGAACAAACTCGTACAGACAAGATGGGGCTTGGCGAGCTTTTGGTTTATTTGTCTATGATTGCGCTTGCTGGTGTTTTTGTAGTCCAAATAATGAGTAGGGGTGGAACTGGTAATGCTATCTTGGCCAGAATTGTCATCCTACCGCCGATTCTGGCACTTTTTAATGCCAGAAAACGCACGGGCAAAGCTATGATTGCGCTTGTGGTTTCTTTTATGGTCACATTATTTGTTATGATTGCATACGGTCAGATCGGTTCACCTCCCAAAGCGCCTGAACTAAAGATAGATGACAAGTCGATCACGCTAACACAAACAAGTGTGAGTGACCTTCTAAAAGAAGGTTTTGACATCTACATCAGGGAGAATGACAGCTTTAGTAACGATTATGATGAGGCTCTTTCTGCTGGGAAAATCAAGAAATATCAGGCTGATAAGAGTATTTTTATCGAAAAAGGTTTTCATCGAGATAGTAATGCTGTGTCGTATGCTCCCTATCTTCTTGGCAAAGATGGTTTAATCCTTGGAAGCATTGCATTATACGGAGATGAAATAAAAGAAACTGTCTTAGAGGACTGTAAAATTATCCAATTTAAGCTGGATGAAGATCGTATCAAAGCAGCAAAAACAAAAGCGATTTCTTACAAGCTGGATGGTGTGGATTTACTAGCTAGGTTTGAAGAAGGGAATATGCGAACTACTTTTGGTGATAAATTATGGTCTGTCCCGCCTGCCCATCCTCTAGATTCGACCCAACTATGGTATGGACTTCAGTGGAAAAGTCGTAGTGACCACCTGTTTTGGAATGAATATTTCTCCTTAATTCGCTTGGATGAAAACTACCATATGATAGATTTTGAGCTAGTTGGAGAAGTAGCGCGTGATGATTAGTGAAATAAAGACCTACTAAGTTTTTTTGATGTTATTCTATTTGTACTTTGGTCAGGATTAGTATATAATCTATCATAGAGTCATTTACCAACTAGGAGAAGAATCATGGAATTAAAAGATTTTACTGAAAAAGAACAGGAAATGATAAAGCAAGGACTGACAACATCTGAAATTAGCGATAAGGAAACCGCTGCGAAAATCCTTGCCCTAGTGCCTCAGGAATGGATCAAACGCATCCCATTTTTTGTGAGAAAACACGCAACAACTCGGACAATAAAGCGAATTTCTATCGAACATCCAGAACTTTATGCTATTGCGAAAAGAAATGGTGAGATTCCTGAGAAGAAACGAGAAGAATTGCGCCAAATTATTACAGATATTTTCCAAGAAAAAATGAATAAGCATAAAATCAAATAACATTCTTTTATAAAATAGTTGCTATAAGTCTGTCTTACAAAAATGTAAGATAGGCTTTTTAAATGTAAGATAGGTGTACGATTATACGTAGAAATGTATGCTATACTCTATGTAGATCAAAAAGAAAGAGGTTTATTATGAAAAAATGGAATGCGACACAGTTGAAGTATCTGATGGTGGCAGTAATGGTTCTAGATCATATCCCTCATATCACAGGGATCGTTTCTCCTCTGTGGGAAGGTATTTTCCACGCCTTAACCCGTTGTGTGGGAGTTTGGTTTGCTTATATGGCTATGGAAGGATTCATCCATACTCGAAATCTTAAAGACTATCTTATCCGTCTCTGGAGTGGGGCGCTTATCATGTTTGCTGGAAATAGCCTACTCAATGCCCTATTTGCAGCTAAAGGAGTAATGATCAATAACAACATTTTCCTGACTCTAGCCATCGGTGTCACCATGCTTTGGGTTGGTTTTCCCAGAAAAGAATTGGATAAAAAAGAGAGGTTGTGGCGACGAATTGGAGTTGCTGGGCTTTTGATTTTCGGTTGTCTTTTTACTGAGGGTGGTATCACCGTGCTACCATTTCTCTTGATTAGTTACTCTTGTCGGAATCGCAAGGGATTGCGAAATCTCCTTTATACACTCCTTTGGGCCTTCCTATTAGTGACTTCTATCCATACCTATGATACTTGGTACCAAACACTGGAAATGATGCTTTACAATTCTGACTGGCTCTTTATCACCGTATTTCCTTTTATGGCCTTGTATAATGGACAGCGAGGAAAAGAAACTAGTTGGAGTAAATATTTCTTTTATATTTTCTACCCAGCGCATCTATGGATTATAGCCTTGATTGCTTATTTGCTTAAGTAGATTCAATACTCATTAGCTCCTTCTTGCTTAAAATGTGAGAGGAGCTTTTCTGTATCTGGAATTCCTAACAAAACATGTTATAATAGTTTTAGAAAGGACGAGGTTTATGGCGAACATACTTGTAGTTGAAGATAATAATGAAATCCAGGAAATCTTAAGAACCCTTCTTGCAGAGGAACACGAGGTGATTCAAGCATTTTCTGGGACAGAAGGTATCATGCAATTTGACAAAGGTGGCATTGATCTCGTTTTGCTAGATATCATGCTTCCTGGAAAAAATGGCGACCAAGTCTTGCAAGCCATTCGACAAACTAGTCAGACTCCAGTCATCATGCTCACTGCTTTGGGTGATAAAAAGCTCATCAGCCAATACCTACTAGACGGCGCCAATGATTATATAGTAAAACCTTTTGATTTAGATGAAGTTTTTGCTAGAGTCACTGTGCAATTACGCCAAAGTGGTGAACATCAGTCAGAAAATCGAAGAGAAATTGATAACCTCGTAAAAAACTTAAAAAACATCCAGTTCGATGCGGATAGTTTTGAAATAAGCAATTCTACTGAAACTATTCGCCTTGCAAAGAAAGAGTGTCAAATTCTCCAAATGTTGCTCCATCATCCTAAAAAAATCTTCACCAAGGAAGAACTCTATGAGTTGATTTGGGAAGAAAGTTACCTGCCTGGAGACAATACGCTCAACACCCATCTAAGCAATCTCCGTAAAAAACTGCATCAACTGGATCCAAATCACGAATACATCGAAACCATTTGGGGAGTTGGTGTTCGATTAAAAGGAGACAAATAATGAATTACATTTTGATATCAATATTGCTCCTTACTAACATTATTTTGGCGATTTCTTTGATTCGCTATCATCTAGCAGTTAGAGATTTAAGTAGACAAATTGAAGAAAAGATTCGCTCTGGTAGCATGAAGAGGATCGGGGTAAATTTCTTTTCAAAGACCATTTTGCGTCTACATAACCAAATTGAGAATCTATTTCAAGAAGTGGAGCAAAATCAGCTAATCATGAAGCATGAAAAACGCACCCTAGATATGGCAATCAGTAACATCGCTCATGATATTCGGACACCTTTGACAATCGCTTCAGGATATACTCAGCAACTAATAAAACATCCCGATAATAGTCCAGAAACCTTAAACAAAATAGCCCATCATCAGGATTTGGTTTCCAAACGTTTGGAGGCTCTCCTCGAATACCGTCATTTGATGGAAGGAGCAGTCAAACCGAAACTGGAAGAGCTTGATTTATCAACTTTTATAACGAAAAAGACTTTAGCTTATTACGACGTTTTTCAATCTTCACAAATTGTTCTTGATTTTAACGTTGAACCTGAATTGAAAACGACGACTGATGAGGACTTGCTTGATCGAATTATACAAAACCTCCTTGGAAATGTTCTCAAGCACGGCAAGGAGAAGGCTCGACTTTCTTTGAAAAAGGAAGAAAATAGGCTTGTTTTGGAAATTGGTAACCTAGTCAAAAAACCTATCAAGAATATAGACAATCTCAGTAATCGTTTTTATTCTGAAAATATGTCAGATACCGAAGAATCTTCTGGTTTAGGTCTCTATATTACCGAGGAATTAGTTCATCTTCTTGGAGCGGATATGAAGCTAGTTGCTGATGGAGAATGGTTTTCGGTCTTTATTTATTTTTAACAGAAGAAACCTCCTCTATATCCTAGAGGAGGTCCTTTTTATAAGCTTTTCTTCTTGAAAATAATCAGTCCACTGAAAGAGAAGAAAAGTATGACAATTACGCAAACCGTGATGGTATAGAAAATAGATTGACTATTAGTAGTCATAGCATAGGCAAAATCTAGAATTAAATATCGTAGAATTTCAATGTCTGGGAAAACAAGCATTGGCATAGAAAGGATGATAGAGCTAATCAGATAACCAATAAATACGGCAAGATAAGAATGAGTTAGGTAGAGAATAAAGGAAATAATCGAAAGCCAAGCGAGAAGGCAGAGAAATTGAAGGGAAATCATTAAGAGGAGATTGGCAATAAAACCATCAGGTATCGTACCAAGTCCGTTTAGTAGAGTTGAGGGAACAAAAGCAATCACAAGGCTGGCGATGAGTTGTAAGAGAGCGATACTTGCTAGTACAAAGGATTTAGCAAGGAAAAACTCTGTACGAGAAACGCCAACAGTCAAACTATTTTTATAGAGTTTGCCGATTAGATCAACTCCTAGAACGAGACATGCTAGAACAATGCAGAGAAAAACGAGGTTTGAGCCGTTATTAGACGCGTTGATTAGAGCTTCTATCCCATTCCAACCATGGGTAGGAGTCTCTGGTGGTGTTGTATTTACTGACATTAATTGTCCTGTAGCCCCGATAGTGGCACCCATTAGCAAGAGGACAAAGAGAATGAATTCTGTAATCCAGAATCCTTTGGAGCGGAAAAGACGGTAAAAATCTGCTTGAATGGTGTGTATCATGATTTTTCTCCTATTCTACCAATTGTGTGAAGTATTCTTCTAGGTTTTGACGGGCAAAGTATATCTCATCAATAGCAACATCGGCCAAAGTTAGTTGCTTAAGAATCTGTTTGACATCTTGTTCATTACCAAAGATATGGATTTCATTTTCAGGGTTTACAACCTTAAACTGGAGCTGGATTTGTTCTTTCAATACCTGACAAGCTCTTTCTTTGTCGCTTGTTTTAAGAACAATATAATCCTCACTTAGTGTTTCAAATTCAGCTTTACTGATTTCACGGATAATCTTACCTTGATCCAGAATTCCAAAGCGGTTAGCTAGGAGATAGAGTTCCGACAAGATATGGCTAGAGATGAGGATGGTTATCCCTTTTTCTTGATTAAGCCGTTGAATCATGTGGCGAAATTCTTTGATACCGATTGGGTCAAGTCCATTGATAGGTTCATCTAAGATCAGGAAGTCTGGTTTGGAGAGAAGAGCAATGGCGATGCCAAGCCTTTGTTTCATTCCTAGTGAGAAATCACGAAAGACTTTTTTCCCTGTCTCTGACAACCCAACATAGTCCAAGGTCTCATGAATCACCTTATCAGCATTTGGAATATGACGTATCATACAATAATATTTCAGATTCTGGTATGCTGTTAAGTGATTATGGGCTACAGGTGATTCGATAACTGAACCCACTCGAGATAAAGCCTTGGTCCACTCATTTTGTTCTTGACTAGAAAAGAGGGAAACTGTACCTTTGTCCGCAAACAATAATTGTGTAATGATTTTAATAAGAGTAGTTTTACCTGCTCCGTTTTTTCCAATTAGACCATAAATATCTCCCTCTTTTATGGTTAGACTAAGATCTTGAAGAATAGCTTGTTGGCCGAATTGTTTGGTCAGTCCATGAATTTCGAGTACTGTTTTCATGATTTTCTCCTTTTGATTTATTTTTCTAACTTTAGTATAAGCTATAGAAATCAAAGAAACATCAAGTAATTCTAAAGAGTTTCTAAAGTTTTGTAATTCTTAAAAAAAACAAAACCCAGTTGACATGAACTGGGCTTCTCAATTATAAAATATACTTCTCAATGGCACGCGCAACGCCGTCTTCTTCGTTGCTGGCTGTTACAGCATCGGCTAGAGATTTGACCTGGTCACTAGCATTTCCCATAGCAATACCAAGACCGGCAAACTGGAGCATTTCAATGTCGTTATTAGCATCACCCATGGCCATAATTTCTGACGGCTCAATCTTCAAAATCGCTGCTAGTCGAGAAAGAGCAGTAGCCTTTGTCGTTCCAAGTGGCATCGCTTCATAAATGACAGGCTGCGAACGAACTCCACTGAATCGTTGGCAGAGTTCCTTGGCAAAACGCTGCTCAAAATCGTCTGTTTGTTCTTCGGTGCCCAAAAACATACCTTGGAACATACGGTACTTACCACTGGTAGCTTCTTCAAGGGAAATTTCAGTCAGGTCTGAAAAAACAAGTTTGGCATCATTTTGAACGATTTCATTAGGCTTGCCACCGAGGACAAAATAATGTTCCTCATCGAAAAGAGTCAACTGGACGTCGCTTTTTTCAGCTAGTTCATAGAGGTATTCAATATCAGCTGGGCTGAGTTCTTGCCAGTCAACTAGACTCCAGTCACTGGTCTGGTGGGTTGAGCAACCGTTATTGACAATGACATACTCGTTCTGGAGGTCAAGTCCAAGTTTTTTATAGTAGGGGAGGACACCAAAAAGAGGACGACCTGTACAGAGAACCAATTTGACCCCTTTTTCAATGGCCTGGTGAATGGCAGTAATGTGGGCTTGAGGGATTTCCTTGGCTTCATTAAGGAGGGTTCCGTCCATATCCAAGGCTAGTAGTTTAATCATAAGACTTCCTTCTTTATCTTTTGGTATTATTATAGCATATT
>ERZ773003.1209-NODE-1209-length-15787-cov-2.775172_pt1 | contig 15787 bp, 10 predicted proteins | sample MGYA00580668_ERZ773003 | MGnify/ENA primary metagenome ERZ773003 (study PRJEB29015, sample SAMEA2738002) | human oral metagenome | biome: human oral; feature: human-associated habitat; material: dental | place: China | collected 2126 ... | reverse complement strand
GGTAGAGCTATATAGGATGGCGAAGAAAGCTATATAGCTTTGGATCGATTCCTATATAGCTTTGTGAAGTGACCTCTATTAGGTTGTTGCTCCGTGTAGGGATAAAAGTTGTGGACGAGTAGCTGATAAGCTTGATCTACGTACGTGGATCTAATATCTACGTACGTGGATCTTTGGATTGACGTGCCTGGTCTTTAAGACTACGTGCATAGATAAATGAAAGCCACTATGGGAAGACGCTTTTCTCTTCACAAGAAGGACACTGTTTCCTCCGCTGGATAAGAAGAATACTCGCGATTAGGCGAAGAACTTATGTGTCTCTTCGGAGAGGTATATCGGGGAGCTGGGTGCGCGATGCCTTAGCACACGAAATAGAGGACTGGACTCGTGGCAACAGTCTCTATTGTCTTACCCGCCGACCACTATTGGTTCGTATGCCGAAGCCGTATTGCTTTCTCTTGGTCGTACTATAGTTCCGTTTAGTACGTTCCTATTGATGTGTCTATCGCTCTCCCGATGTGTTTCATACATTGAGATATAGGGGTAGTGGATAGCTTGCGCTCTTTCGTGCTTTCTTGGAGGCGCGTGAGACGGGAAAATTGGGTAAAAAGTGAAGAAATTTCCGATCAGTATGCCATCGCTTTTTGACGGAGTTTGTGCCTCTTCGCTGGTCGAATTATGGTAAAATGTGGCAGAATGACGTGATGGAAGAGGCTGAGTAGGTGGAATGTTTCGTTCGTTAAAAATCTCAGGAAACAAGGCCTATTTTCGAAGGTTCTTTATATAGCTTTTTATCTATATTTGCTACCGCAATTCGCACTAACACAACAATGCATCAACTTTGATTATGCTAACTCGATTACGTAGTCTATTCGTCGCCCTGATCCTCGTGATCATGGGTGCGATGCCCGTGTGTGCGCAGACTATCCAGGCTAAAGGTAAAGTCATCGACAGTGAAGGTAAGGCCCTCGCTGGCGTCTCTGTATCCGCTAAGCAGGACAAGGCACTGCATACCACCACGGCATCTGACGGTACCTTCTCAATTCAAGTAGCCGAGAAGACGATCCTTGTCTTTACTCTGACAGGGAAGCAAACTGTAGAGCTGGTAGCTACGACCACGCCCATGCAAGTTACTCTCCCCAATGCAGCCCCTGAAAAGAAGGAGACCACTACGGTCGTCTCTATGCGTCAGGCTACATCGGTGAAAAGCGTCTACTATCCCCTGTGGGTCATCGATGGAGTGATCTACAAGGAAGACAAGGACTTCAACGTCGCCGACCTTGCATCTCCCGAAGCTAAGCGCCTCATCGCAGCTGCTCTGCCCGGTCTCTCGGAGAGCGACATCCAGAGCTTCCAGGTCATCAACGACGCTTCTGCTACCGCTCTCTATGGTCAGCGCGCCCTCGGGGGGGTTATCTCCGTCCGCACGAGTAAGGCTGGGCAGGGGACTAACTCCTTCACTTATCAGGCCGAGCTTACTTATCGTGCCATCCCCTCCTATCGCGAGTATAATATCCTGAACTCTCAGGACCAGATGGCCGTCTTCAATGAGATGGCTAATGGTAAGAGCCTTGACAACGAGGCTGTCTTTATCGCCTCGCAGTATGGGGTCTACGGCCACCTCTACAATAGCATCTATAATTACAATGATCAGAGTGGCGAGTACGGTGTACTCAATACCGATGCAGGTCGTGCGGCTTACCTCCGTGCTGCTGAGCTCCGTAATACGAACTGGTTCAAGGAGCTCTTCCAGCACAGCATTCGTCATCAGCACACCCTGACCTTCTCTACGGGTACGCAGAAGGCGAACTACTATGCTTCGATCAATGCTAACCTCGACCCAGGGTGGAATAAGTACGAGAACTCTCAGACCTACTCGTTCAACTTCAACGCTGACTTCCGCCCCTTCAAGGGCTGGAGCTTCGGTATCCGCTCTACGGCCTCCTACGGCAAGGTGCACTATGGTGGTGACTGGCGCCCCGGTAGCTATGCTCCTACTGCCAGCCGTACGCTGGATCCCAATACCTTCTATGCGTATGACTACACGCCGTTCAATATCAAGCACGAGCTCCAGCACAATACTCGTGACTACAAGACGGCTAACCTCTCTCTGCAGGCTACCATCAACTGGCAACCCATCACGCAGCTTCGACTCTCCGCCCTCGGAGCTCTCCGCTATCGTGACCAGTATGGCGTGACCGACCGTGATGAGCAGGCTAACGCCTCTCAGGTCTACCGCAATATCAGTAAGAGTATCATTCGTAGTAATAGCGACTACCTCTACAAGCCTCTTGATGACCCCACGGCTCTGCCTCAGATCGTGATGCCTTATGGGGGGATTCGCAATTCGCAGAATGTCATCGATGAGCGCTACGACGGTCAGCTCAAGGCACACTACAATGACACCTTCGGTAGCAATGGCGAGCACAACCTCTCGGCTGTCGCTGGTCTCGAAGTCTTCGAAGAGCGTCACCTCAACGAGTGGTTCGATGCCTATGGGGTCAACTATAACCTCGGTTATATGACTACCTATTCGCCTCTGCTCTTCACGAACCTGCGCAACAAGAGTAAGCAGTACTACTACATTCATCCCACGCTTGACCGCGGGGTCTCTCTCGTCGGTAATGTCGACTACACCCTCCTCGGTCGCTACCGTGTGAATGCTTCTTACCGTCGTGAAGGGACGAACCAGTTCGGTCGTGCTCGCACCATCCGCTATATCCCCACTTGGAACGTCGGTGGTAACTGGTCTATTGATCAGGAAGCCTTCTTCCCCAAGCTCAAGCCCCTGTCTTCGCTCTCGATGAGCCTCTCCTACGGGATGTCGGGGACGATCCCTTACGTGCACAATGCACTACCTCGTCTGAAGACCCTCCTTCCCTTCTTCGGGGATGCTAACCTCATCGAGCCTGGGGTCTATATCAATGAGCCTGCTAACTACGACCTGACCTATGAGAAGATGTATGAGTTCAACTGGGGCCTCAACTTCGGTCTCTTCGATGAGCGTATCTCAGCAGGTATCACGCTCTTCAATCGTCAGGGGCGTGACCTCATCGACCAGGTATTGCCTCAGGGTACTGGCGGCTTCGTCGATGAGCTGTATGGGAATGTCGCTCAGATGAGTGCCAAGGGGATTGAGCTCTCGCTGACTACGAAGAATATCCAAACCCGCGATTTCTCATGGTCTACCTCGATCACCTACTCGCGCAATACCAATAAGGTGACGCGCCTCAATACCAGCCCCTCAGTGACGAACCTCACGGATGGTGCTGCTCGTCAGGGCTACCCTCTGAACTCACTCTTCTCCATCCCCTTCTACAAGCTGGACGAGAACGGGCATCCTCGCTTCTTCCTCCCTAACGGTGCTGATGTCCTGCCTGATGGCCGCCACATCACCAGCCCTAAGCGTGGTGGACAGGTCGCTTGGACGGCTTCTAATCCCGAGGAAATTGACTATCTCCTCTACTCTGGTACTCTGACGCCTACCGATCAGGGTGGTATCAACAATAGCTTTAGCTTCAAGAACTTCCGCCTCGGTGTCTACGTCTACTACTCCTTCGGTGGTGTGATGCGTCTGCCCCAGCAGTTCGCTACGAAGTACAATGACCACCAGGTGATGGGTAAGGAATTCAACCGCCGCTGGCTGCGTGCTGGTGACGAAGAGCGCACGAACGTCCCTGTGATCGCTACGGATGCTCACCGTCAGGCTAACCCCTACCTGAGCAATGCCTACACGAACTACAATAAGTCGGATGTCCGTGTCGCTAAGACCGACTATATCCAGCTGCGTGATATCTCTCTGAGCTATACGGTACCTAAGAGCTTCGTAGATCGCCTGCGTCTCTCTTCGCTCGCTCTCAAGTTCCAGGCCTCCAATGTGGCACTCCTCTATGCTGATAAGAAGCTCAATGGTGCGCTCCCTTACAGCTATGACCCTCACTCCTACATCTTCACCGCTACTGTCGGGCTTTAGTCAGATAGTATAAAGGATCTATATAGAATGAAGAAGTTATCATCCAGCCTACTCGCTCTGGCTTTGGTCGCAGGCTCTCTCTTTGGAATGAGCTCCTGTGGGAAGTTCCTCGATGAGAATTCCGATGGACGCTACGTCGATGGGAATACTCCTTATAAGATCAGCCGCTTCCTGACCTACGCTTATCCCTTGGCTTCACTGGCTCATATCTCGGAGCTCTCCTCAGATAATACATATGAGGATGAGACGCGTAACCTCTATCGAGAGGAATTCCAAGACCTCGCTGTCTACTGGAAGCCTATCACGACGAAAGATGGTTCCGCTTACTACGATGGCCCTCTCAAGCTATGGGAAGCCTCCTACTACGCTATTGCTCAGGCTAACGAAGTGCTGACACTTATCGAGGAAACCAAGGACTACGGTGACCGTAATATGGCCTCTCGAGGTGAAGCCCTCGCCGTGCGTGCCTGGTCACACTTCCAGCTGGCAAATGTCTTCTGCCTCCCCTATAACTTCGATGGTCAAGGTGGTGTGACGAACCTCGGTATCCCCTATGTCGCTGAGCGCGTCACGACCATCCTCCCCGACTATCCTCGTGGTACCCTCAAGGAGACCTACGAGAAGATCGAGAAGGATCTGCTGGAGGCCATCCCTCTTCTGGAGAAGTACAATATCTACCAGAACGATATCCGTCGCTTCCACTTCACCGCTGAGGCTGCCTATGCCTTTGCAGCACGCTTCTACCTCTACTATAACCAGCCTGACAAGGCTAAGGAGTATGCAGATAAGCTCCTTGGGAGTACCCCCGCATCGCAGCTGCGTGACTGGAAGGGTAACTACACGGGTATCGACGCTGCTAATGCCAATGCTAAGGCGCTGGCTTACTATCGTCCTACCAATGCAGCAAACCTCCTGGTGACTTCGCTCCACACCAACTACCAGTTTACCACCACCAGTGGTGAGGCCTTCACGAACTCTCGCTATACGCACTCCAATAAATGTGCTGCTGACGAGACCCTCTGGAAGAATATCTGGAACGTTGGTCGTAACCGTGACGAGTACAACTTCGCTCCCTATATCTACGACAAGGTCTTTATCGATAAGGTCTATCAGCCTAAGTTACCTGAGCTGACCTCCACTCGTAGCGTCGAGGTCCAGCTGACGACGGACGAAGCTCTCATCAATCGTGCAGAAGCTAAGATCCGTCTTGGGGATCTCGCTGGTGGTCTCGCTGACCTCAATGTCTGGACTCAGGCTTACCTCCGTCCAGGACTTGCCAAGCGTACCTTCACGCAGGCAGAGATCGAAGCTTACTACAATGTGCTTCCCTATGCTGACAAGACGACGCGCTCGCCTAAGAAGCATCTGACGAAGGCGCACTTCAAGCTCCATGATGGCTCTACGATCACTGAGGGTACCGCTACGGAGGCTCTCCTACAGTATGTCCTGCAGTGCCGTCGTATCCTCACGCTCCACGAAGGTCTTCGCTGGCAGGATATCAAGCGCTTCGGTATTGATATCTACCGCTGGAAGAAGATCGATGCAGGTGCAGACACCTACGAAGTACCTGCTGATGGTGTACTCCTCGGCTCTGATCTCCGCCATGCTATCGCTCTGCCTCAGCAGGCGATCACTGGCCAGATCCAGCAGAACCCACGCTAATGCTTACAGCTATGAAACTATTCAATAAGATCATTGCACCGCTTCTTCTCTCGGCGGCTCTGGTGAGTTGCGGGTCTTCTTCTGACGAGGTCGATCCCAAGCGCCCGATCTTCTCACCGCTGGATACGACGACGATGACCGAGGTCCAGAAGTATGTCCAGAACTACTTCGGGAAGAAGTTCAATGTAGATATCCGCTACAACTATGAGGACCGCTTGGCGAGTAACCTCTATAAGCTCGGGCCAGCCTCTGAGGCTCAGGCACTGAAGTACCTCAATCTCATGCGCTATACCTTCTTCGAAGTCTACGAGAAGGTAGCTCCCAAGGGCTTCGCTGAGCGCCATACTATCAAGCAGCTTATCCTCTTCGGTACGCTCGGCTATGGCCCTACGCAGAACCTCCTCGGGGAAGCGCCCTTCGGGATGATCCAGGTCTATGATATCAATCAACTCACCATCCCCTATTTAGGCGGTGATGACTTAAGTGGCTTCTACTACTACTATGAGCGTGCTCGAGATAACTATATCCAGACGCTCTATCATGAGTCCGCTCATACCCTCCACCAGGATACTCCAGTCCCAGAGGCCTTCCTGAAGCTGACGATCTCAGACTATCAGCAGGACAATGCGTTCTCCTATTGGCATGTCCGTGGTATCTCTTCGCTGACTGCAGGCTTCATCTCGGACTATGCGAGCAAGAGCCCCGAGGAAGACTTCGCTGAGCTCTATGGTACCTATATGGTGCTCCTGCCTGAGGAATGGGAGAAGCTGATGGTCCAGGCTGACCACAAGTATAAGCCCGACTCTCGCTATACAGGTCGTGAGATCCTGGAGCGCAAGCTGGCCATCATGAAGGAGTATCTGAAGGCTAACTACCACCTCGATATCGATGTCGTCCGTGCAGAGGCTAACCGTCGTATATGTGCTAAGGCTGCCCTGCCCTCTGCGAAGTACTACGAGTTTGTCAAGAATGACTTCTCGATGCTTCCTCCCTCTTATTATTCTACTATCCCTAAAGATTAGACTGCTATGAGACGTTATTTTGCTTGGGCTCTCGGAGCCATGGCGCTCTTCTCCTCTTGTAAGATGTACGACAATCTGCCTGAGGGAGATGATAAGCCAGCACTCTATCTGACGAAGGAGATGGGGAAGCTGACGGACCTACTGACGGGTAATGCCAACGGCTGGCGTCTGGTACTCCTCCCTGGGAGCTACCAGTACGGCGGTATCAACATTGCCTTCAAGTTCCACAAGGGTGGAGCAGTAGAGTCCTATTCGGAAGATCTCGATGAGGTCATTCACTCCAGCTACCGTATCTACAATACGGCTGGTATCCGCTTGACCTTCGATACGCGCAATCCTGCTCTGGGTCGCTACGCAGAGCCTCGCAATACGCTCCTTCAGGGGCTTGAGGGGGACTTCGAGTTTACCTTTGGGGATGTGAGTGCTGACCAGGATACGATCCAGCTTATTGGGGCTTATAGCCGCAATAAGATGATGCTCGTCCGCCTCAAGGAGGATGCAGAGTCCTATATCAATAAGGTCAAGGATATCCGTAATGCCGTCTATGGCAAGGCTCTTTCCACGACGACCATCGGAGGGCAGGAGGTCAAGATGTCGGTCTTCGGACTCATCCGCCAGCTCCAGGTCAAGGTGGGCTCTGCTGAGCCTCGCCTCATCCCTATCAACTTCTCTTCAGAGGGTATCGAGGTCATCGGTGCTGATGATCTGATCGACGATAGCGATGCTTCGCAGGGCAAGGTCGGGCAGATCGGTACGGAGATCCTTCACCAGATCAAGGTCGTGAAGGATGGCTCTATCTATCACGCTCTCTCTCCCTCGGGACAGAAGATCGCGATCCAGTCGACTGACTACGACTTCACGAAGAGCAAGGTTCGTGCCTTCTTCTACGAGTACTGGTGTGGCGATGCTGTCCGTGATGTCATGAACCGTATCAACGGTGCCAAGTATCAGTCTGGCCCCAACGCTGGGCAAGACAGCATCGTCGGTGATATCTTGAATGACTACTATACGAGTCAGTTGGATGAGATCGCTTACATTGGGCGTACTGATGGGGGCGACCACAAGATTTCTCTTCGTCGAGGGGGCAATTGGCTGAGCTATTACCTTGACTTTGCTCCTGCCAGCGATGACCCTAGTACGATCTACATCCGTAAGTTCGTACAGAACGGTGATGATTGGCGCTACAATCGTAATGCCATGCAGCGTATGATCAATGCGCTCGCAGATAACTCTCCCTATAAGATCTCGGTGAACCACTACAACGGGAACGATGAGTACCGCATCACCTCTGTAGCGAATACTAAGTTCTGGATGAGCATGTCTAAATTCTATGATCCTGGCCATTCGATCGATGAAATGCCCGTCTATCTAGATGGGTCTAAGTACTAATCAGATCTCATAGAGGACTAATCTATTCCCTTTCTCATCTTACGTGCCTCGGCCTTTCTCCGCAAAGGGGGAAGGCCGATGCCTTTTATTTGCTCTGTCAGAGTGATGTCAGCGCTATCGAAATTCAATGTAGTAGGGGTGGGAAATCGGACCAGTACTGGTCAGCGAGTGAACCAGTAGTGGTTGGTAGTAGTAACCAGTAGTGCTTCGTATCGTGACCAGTACTGGTTCGTGCGTGAACCACTACTGGTCGAAATGCCATCTTATATTGGTGCGCACAGGGCGACTATAAGAGGGGCGAGTCTCCGCCGTGATGGTGCTGGCTCATCCCTTGCTCTTGTCGGGATTTCCCAGCGGAGGAAAGTAGACGATTCCAAGTATGGAAAATTCATTTCCCTCCTTGGGAGCGTTCGCTTCTCATGCTGAGGGAAAGTGCCTGCTTCCTCTGAGGGGAGGAGCTACATCGGCTTCCTTCCCATACCATGGTCATAGGGGAAGGTAAGATAGACCTATATTGGTCGCTGGGTGGAGCTATATAGGTCGCAAACGCAAGCTATATAGGTTTGCACATTGACCAATATAGGTCGAGTCAGTGACCAATATAGGTTCATGCCGCCTATCCGTATCGCTCTCTTTTAAGGGGGCGTATTAGTGTGGGGATAGAGCTCTTGAAGAGGAGCTAAAAAGCCGAGGGGCAGGAGATGCATATCTCCTGCCCCTCGAGCTTTATTGGGGGAATGGCGTAGGGCGCGAGTTACAGCGTGAAGGAGGCTTGACCGATGAGGTTGCCATCGGCGAAGAGCTTGACGCGGTAGGTGCCACTCTGCAGGCTCTCTTCGACGGGCCAATACATCGTGACTGCGGTGTCTTCGCCGTTGTACTCGATCTCGCGACGAATCGAATAGGGGATCTGCTTGCCTTCGAAGGGGAAGGTGCCAGCCCCAGGCTTGACGAGAAGCTCCTCGTTCGGCTGCGTGATGCGGCAGTAGAAGGTCTTCTCCCCGACGGCAGCGGTGACGTTCTTTGCTACGGTGAAGTGGATCTGGATGTTCACCGTCTTCTCGAGCTTCTTGCTGAGCTTGCCACGCTTGTCCATGGGCGTGATGGAGATGCGCGTCGCATCGAGCTTCGCAGCGAGCTTCACGCGGTCGGAGAGCTGTGCCTTCTCGTTGGAGAGCTGCTGCGCCTCATTGGTCGCACGGGCATAGCTGGCGCGTACCTCGCTATTCTCCTGACGCAGGCGGTCGTTGGCCGACTGGAGGGAGTCGATCTGTATGACGTAGTTCTTGAGGACATTGCGCAGGGTAGATATCTCTTGGGTGAGCTGGCCGATGCGCTTGGCGCTGGTGGCCTTGTTGCTCTTGAGCTCCTTCTGCAGCTGCTCGACCTTAGCACGCTCGGAGAGGAGCTGGCTGATGAGTGAGTCGGTAGCCAGGGAGATTTTCTGCTCGCCCATACCCTGAGAGAGCTTCTGATACTGGATGTCGTACTCGGAGGCGAGCTTCTGCAGCTCCTCCTGCATAATCTCCTTCTGCTCGCTGGCGAAGAGGTCCTTCTCCTCCTGGAGCTGGGCGCGCTCATTGCGCAGGACGAAGTAGAACGCTGCGACCAGAGCGATGATGACTGCCGAGGCGGCGATGATGACGTGCTTGACTTTCATTTATGCTTAGGGGTTTGTGGCGCGTACAAAGGGGGCGAAGGACTGACCGCCCCAGGTCGTGGTGAGTGCGGGGAGCTGGGCGATAAGGGCCTTGAGCTCGTCGCTTTGCTTGTCCTCCTCCGAGAGTAGTAGGGTGGGGCGGACGATGAGGGTGGGGACGGAAGTGCCCTGTGCCCAGCTGAGCTCATAGTGTAGCGGATAGAGTAGCTCACGTAGGCGATCGCTGGCCGTGCTCATAGGGAGCTGGAGGCCGCGAAGGAAGTCCTCCGAGCTGGGAAGGCGAAGGAGCGTCGTAGACGGAAGGGCTTCGCCACTTGCGCTGAGGAACGAGATGCGGGCATCGACCTGCGGAGAGCTGACGGTCTCGATGAGTGTCGTGAGCGGACCCTGACCGCTGGTGAGCGGAAGGAGGCGCAGCTCTGCCGTGCCTACTGGGCTGGTCTGCAGGCGCAGGCTATGCTCTGAGACGGCGAGGAGCTTAGCACCGAGGTCAAGCTCCATGGGGAGGCTGAGCGCAGAGTCTTGTGCGAGGAGTGTGGCCAGCTGGGTGCGGCGGTCTTCGTCCAAGAGCTCAGTCTGCCCGAGGGCCTTGATGATGGCGGCATACTTCGTCGTCTGCGCGTTCAGTGCGAGCGAGGAGACGAGGAGTAGCGCGGTGAAGAGGAGGGCGCGGAGCTGCTTCATAGGGCGGCACGTAGACGGACAAGGCGCTCCAGCAGGCCTTCGAAGAGGTCAAGAGGGAGCATGTTAGCCCCGTCGCTCTTAGCGGAGGCGGGATCGGGGTGCGTCTCAAAGAAGAGTCCATCAGCACCGACAGCGATGGCAGCCTTAGCGATCGTCTCGATGAGCGCAGGCTTGCCACCGGTGACACCGCTGGCTTGGTTGGGGCGCTGGAGTGAGTGGGTGACGTCCATCACGGCAGGGAAGCCGGTGGAGCGCATGGCGGGGATGTTCGTGAAGTCCACGACGAGATCGGAGTAGCCGAAGCTATTGCCACGCTCGGTGAGGATGACTTGGTCGTTGCCACACTCGGTGACCTTACGTGCGGCGTGCTCCATGCCCGAGGCGGAGAGGAACTGCCCCTTCTTGATGTTCACGATCTTGCCCGTGCGTGCTGCCGCTGCGATGAGATCGGTCTGACGGCAGAGGAAGGCGGGGATCTGCAGTACGTCTACATACTCAGCAGCGAGTGCAGCCTCCTGCGTCTCATGGATGTCGGTGACGACAGGGATGTCGAAGGTCTCCCGTACACGACGTAGGATGCGCAGTGCCTTCTCGTCGCCGATGCCCGTGAAGCTGTCGACACGTGAGCGGTTGGCCTTGCGGTAGGAGCCCTTGAAGATATAGGGGATCCCGAGGCGGGTGGTCATCTCGACGATGCGCTCAGCGATGAAGAGGGGCGTGTCCTCGTCTTCGATAGCGCATGGGCCAGCCATAAGGAAGAAGTTGGGGCCAGCGGTAAGGTCTTTATACTGGATCATAATGCGGTAGGGAGAATGGGACGGGCTACTTCTGCTCCCACGCCTCGAGGTACTCTAAGGCCTGGCTGAGCTGCTCCTCACGGGGCAGTAGTCCGTCGATATAGTGAAGGGTGAAGCCTCGGCGCTCCATACCTCTGAACCACGTCATCTGTCGCTTGGCGAACTGATGGATGGCCGTCTCTAAGGCGGTGAAGAGCTCGTCGCGGGTCAGCTCTCCGAGGAGATGCTGCGTGACGAACTTATACTCCAGCCCGTAGTAGATGAGGTCTTCGGGTACGATGCCCGAGTCGATGAGGCGCTGGACCTCCCCGATGAGATCGCCTTCGTCAAGGCGCTGACGGAGGCGGGCGGTGATGCGTGCCCTGCGCTCCTCACGGGGAAGGGTGATGCAGAGGATGAGGCCCTCTATGGGCTCGTACTCGGTGTGGTCAGCTCCTGCGAGGCGCTCCCGCTGGATATAGTCCGCGATCTCGATAGCACGGATAGCGCGCTGGGGCGAGTCGAGGTCCGTATCATTGTGCAGGGGGCCGTAGGAGGTAAGACGCTCACGGAGAGAGGCGAGCGAAAGCCCTTGTAGGCTCTCTCGTAGCACTGGATTGGGCGCTACGTCGGGTAGATGATAGCCTCGGAGGACGGCTTCGGCATAGAGCCCTGTGCCGCCACAGAGGATGGGGTGCTGGATGCCTCGCTCGCGGATGGCAGCATACGCCTTGTGGAAGGCGTGCTGCCATGCGAAGAGGTTGTACTTCGTCCCCGCAGGGACGATGTCGATGAGGTGGTAGGGGATGGTCGTCCCCTCATAGGTGTACTCGGAGAGGTCCTTGCCGGTGCCGACGTCCATACCGCGATAGACTTGGCGCGAGTCCGCACTGAGGATCTCTGAGCCAAGTCTATGCGCCAGACGGACGGCCAGGGCGGTCTTGCCCGATGCGGTAGGTCCGAGTAGGGTGATCATCCGCGATCCTTGAGGATCACATCATGTGCGCCCCCTTCGACGATGGAGGTGCTGGAGACGAGGGTGATCTTAGCTTTCTGCTGGAGCTCGGGCAGGGTGATAGCACCGCAGCTGCACATCGTGGCCTTCATCTTACCGAGGGTCTGTGCGAGGTTGTCCTTGAGCTTACCAGCGTAGGGGACGTAGCTGTCGACACCTTCTTCGAACTTCAGAGCTTCGCTGCCACCGCTGTCGTAGCGCTGCCAGTTCTGAGCGCGGTTCGAGCCTTCGCCCCAGTATTCCTTGACGATGTTGTTACCGATCTTGAGCTTGCGCGTGGGTGACTCGTCGAAGCGAGCGAAGTAGCGACCCATCATGAGGAAGTCGGCGCCCATAGCGATAGCCAGCGTCATGTGGTAGTCGTGTACCAGACCGCCGTCGCTACAGATGGGGACGTAGATCCCCGTCTCCTCGAAGTACTTGTCACGAGCCTGAGCTACATCGATGATCGCAGTAGCCTGACCACGACCGATACCCTTCTGCTCACGAGTGATACAGATGGAGCCACCACCGATACCGACCTTGATGAAGTCCGCACCGGCCTCAGCCAGGTAGCGGAAGCCCTCTTCATCGACGACGTTACCAGCACCGACGAGGACCTTGTCGCCATACTTCTCGCGGATCCAGCGGAGGGTGTCGTACTGCCACTCAGAGTAGCCGTCGGAGGAGTCGATACAGAGGACGTCTGCACCCGCTTCGATGAGGGCGGGGACGCGCTCAGCGTAGTCGCGGGTGTTGATGCCGGCACCTACGAGGAGCTCCTTCGTAGCCTTGTTGGAGAGCTCGACGGGGTTGTCCTTGTGCGCATCGTAGTCCTTGCGGAAGACGAGATAGACGAGGTTGTCGTTCTCATCGATGATAGGCAGGGTATTGAGCTTGTGCTCCCAGATGATGTTATTGGCTTCCTTGAGGGAGATGCCGAGGCGACCGACCTTGAGCTTGGAGAAGGGGGTCATGAAGTCCTTGACGAGGGTATCCTCGGGCGTGGTACCGATGCGGTAGTCACGGCTGGTGACGATACCGAGCAGACGGCCGTTGGGCGAGCCGTCTTCGGTGACGCCGATCGTCGAGTGACCCATGCGGGCACGCAGAGCGAGGACATCACGCAGCGTCGCGTCGGGGCGGATGTTGGAGTCGCTCGATACGAAGCCTGCCTTGAACTTCTTCACGCGGCGTACCATCTCGGCCTGCTCAGCGATGGGCTGCGAGCCGTAGATGAAGGAGAGCCCGCCATTGCGAGCCAGCTCGATGGCCAGCGTATCGTTGGAGACCGACTGCATGATCGCCGAGACGAAGGGGATATTGAGGCTGATGCGGGGCTCCTGGCCACGAGCGAAGCGGACCAGCGGCGTGGTCAGAGAGACGTTCTGTGGGGTACACTGACGTGTCGTGAGCCCTGGGATAAGGAGGTACTCCCCGAAAGTGCGGGAGACTTCATTGACGAATATTGCCATAAGCTATATGGATGAAGTGGGTGATTACTTGAGGTGGGGGAGGACGTGGCCCATGCGATCCTTCTTCGTCTGCATGTAGAAGGCGTTATGCTCATTGGGCTGGATCTCCAGAGGAAGCGTCTCGACGACTTTGAGGCCGTAGCCTTCGAGGCCGACGCGCTTGATGGGGTTGTTGGAGAGCAGGCGCATCTGCTGGATGCCGAGCTGCTGGAGGATCTGAGCGCCGACGCCGTAGTCACGTTCGTCAGCTTGGTGACCGAGGTGGAGGTTCGCATCGACGGTGTCTAAGCCCTCTTCCTGAAGCTTGTAGGCGCGGATCTTCTCCATAAGACCGATACCACGGCCTTCCTGATTGAGGTAGACGACTATGCCACGACCTTCCTTTTCAATGAGCTCCATAGCCTTGTGCAGCTGCTCGCCACACTCGCAGCGCATCGAGCCGAAGATGTCGCCCGTGGCACAGCTGGAGTGTACGCGTACGAGGACGGGCTGGCCGTTAGCGACGTCACCCTTGATCAGCGCGATGTGCTCGAGACCATTGCTCTTCTGCTTGAAGGGGATGAGGCGGAAGTCGCCCCACTGCGTGGGCATGGCGACCTCTTCACCACGCTCTACGATGCTCTCCGTGCGGAGGCGGTAGGCGATGAGATCCTTGATGGTGATGATCTTCAGGCCGAAGCGCTGAGCGACCTCCCACAGCTGGGGAAGACGAGCCATCGTACCATCTTCGTTGATGATCTCGATGAGTGCGGCTACAGGCTGCAGGCCAGCCAGACGGGCCAGGTCAACGGCCGCTTCGGTATGCCCCGCACGGCGCAGGACACCCTTGTTGCGAGCACGCAGTGGGCAGACGTGACCAGGACGGGCCAGATCGCCTGGGGTGATATTGGGGTCAGCTAAGGCGAGGATCGTCTGGGCACGGTCATACATCGATACACCGGTGGTGCAGCCATTGCCGAGTCGGTCGACGGTGACGGTGAATGGAGTCTCGTGGACGGAGGTATTGTTGGGTACCTGCATCTCGAGCTCGAGTTCATGGGCACGGTCTTCGGTGATAGGTGCGCAGAGGACACCACGGCCGTAGCGCATCATGAAGTTCACCTTCTCGGGGGTAACCTTTTCGGCGGCGATGATGAAGTCGCCTTCGTTCTCGCGGTCCTCATCGTCGACGACGATAAGAAATTCACCACGGCGGAAGTCTTCGAGGGCTTCCTCTATGGTGTTTAGCTTGATTTCGCTCATAGATCTTGTGTGTGTATAGCTACCTGCCAGGAGTCTGGCTCGGTAGGCTGTGTAGTGGATAACTCAGGGGCGGGGCGATGGACTCCCTTAGCGGCTACAGCGACCTCTTCGGCAATCTGCGTGAGCACCGTGCGTGTCGTGCGAAGGTCAGCCTTGAGGTGGGTGCGTACTCGCGAGAGGAAGAGTCCAAACGGAAGAGATATGGGGAGGATAGCCCCAAGGATACGGCCCCAGCGCGGCTCCTCTGGGAGGAAGGGCGAGAGGCGTGTGGGCAGGAGAGGGAGGTCGCAGAGCTTGCTGACCAAGAGTCGTGAGGGCGTGTGGCGCAGGCTCTCGGTGATAGCGTCGAGCTCTTCGCTGAGGGCTGCCAATGCCTGCTGCTCGGCTCCGTGGCTCCAGATCTGCCAGATACGTCCTGAGAGCATGGGGCTGCGGAGGAGGGCATCAGTATGCTTGATGGCTTGAGCCACAGCGACGGCACCAGCCTCATAGTCGGCTTCTTTGATGATGAGCTCTTGATACTCGACCTTACGGACACCGCGGAAGCCGAAGAGCTTGCGGAAGAAGATCACGTAGGCCTCGACGTTGAGCGCCGAAGAGTCTTGGTTAGCCTTGTATGCGAGGAATATCCCGACGGGGAAGAGGAGGATGTTACTCAGCCACATCCCCAGCCAGATAGGTATCGACTCGCTGCGTAGCATGTTCGTGCCGAAGGAGTCGATGATGAAGTAGACGACGAAGAAGAAGATGGAGATGATGACGAGAAGGCGTTTCTGACAGAGTTCTGGAATAGTTATCTTCCCTTTGCCTATTCCCTTAGGAACGGATATGCTTATCTTGCGATTGGAGTATCTGGAGTAAATGAGGGGACGATCATCTATGGACGAGAGCCTATGTTTGAGGAGTTTAG
>ERZ773003.1208-NODE-1208-length-15816-cov-6.101009_pt1 | contig 15816 bp, 14 predicted proteins | sample MGYA00580668_ERZ773003 | MGnify/ENA primary metagenome ERZ773003 (study PRJEB29015, sample SAMEA2738002) | human oral metagenome | biome: human oral; feature: human-associated habitat; material: dental | place: China | collected 2126 ... | reverse complement strand
TGGATGACGCCGTGGCAGCGACCAAGGCAGCCTTGGCCGAGGGAATCGTCGCTGGTGGCGGTGTCACCTTGGTTAATTTGGCCTCAAAACTTCATGGTGGCTTGAGAAAATCGGGAGTTGATGACTCTGTTCACGTGGGAGCTGATGTGCTTTATAAATCCCTTGATAAACCCTTTAGGATTATTATGGAAAATGCCGGATTAAACCCAGATGAATGGTTGCGCGAACTTAGGAAAAATCCAGGCTTTGGTATAAACGTAATGAAGCCGGAAGTAGGTCTTGTAGATGTCAAAAAAGCTGGCGTTATCGACCCAGCACGCGTCACCAAAGAAGCAGTGCAGAACGCGGTATCTATCGCTTCAACCGCAGCAACCATGGGTGCGCTGGTCGTCGATGTGCCAGAGCCAGAAGCTCCAGCTGCGCCTGGCGGTATGCCGGGTATGGGGATGATGTAAGGTCATTCTGTTAGTAACAAAAATCCCGCCAGAAGCAGCGGGATTTTTTATTGGAGGAATTAACTAGCGAGGGTTTGAAAGATAATCAATCTCTTTAATGATATCCAGCAAGGCTTGAGCGCGACGAGCTTCGTCGGCAATAGCTATAGCCGCATCGTGCGCTGGTGCAATAAGGCTTTTATCATCAGTAGAGCGCAACAATAATAGGTAAGTGTCAAACTTTTCTTCTGGTGAAACATCAAGCTTATCAACTAACGGACGAAGTTCATTTAAAGCAGTCTGCTTAATACTGTCAAGCGTATGGTCTGTAGTTGGGTGTGATGAATCCGTGGATATCGTTGGTGTTGGATTTACGACCGCTGGATTTACAGAAGACTCAACTACAGGCTGGCTATTGTCTTCATCTGTAGTAACAGGGCCTGGTGAAATAGTTGCAGGATTAACCGTTGGGGCAACTATATTATTTGTTTCTTCAAATTGTAAATTATTATCCGTGTCTTGTGACACGCCAGCTAGTACCTTAGCTAACTCCTGGTCGTCACTGATTGATTGATTAGCTCGAGAATCCATCTATAACCCACCTTATATGTTAAATTGTTTAAGCTTATTATGTTATACTATAGCATGAGTGAATTGAGGAGTGCAAGATGTTAGATGATATAAATGTGATAAAACAGTATGACCCAGGAGATGTGCTTAGTGGTGTTTTGAATATTCCGGAGCAAGCACGCTATGAAGTGATAATTCACGAGGGGTCAAATCAGCGACGTGATTTTAAGAATATTGTAATTGCTGGAATGGGTGGGTCAGCGCTGGCGGCAGATATGGTCCGAGTATTAACTGCAGGTTGGTTGCATCTTCCACTAGAAGTAGTAAAGGGCTATGATTTGCCGGGCTTTGTTGGTGAAGAAACGCTGGTTATTGCGGTTAGTCATTCAGGTAATACCGAAGAAACATTGAGTTGTTATCAGCAAGCATTAGATAAAAAATCTTGTTTAGCAGTAATGTCAACTGGCGGAGAATTGATTAAACGAGCAAATAACGACAATATTACGTACGCCCAGATTCCAGCGGGCACTCAGCCACGCATGTCGACTGTTTATCATTTACGAGGACTGCTGAAATTATTACAGCATTTTTGGGTGATTGACGGCGATTTATATAATCAGGTGGCGGATAGTGCTGACTGGCTGGAGGGTGAAATTTCTCATTGGACGCCTGCGGTGTCAGAGGCAAATAATCTAGCTAAGCAGATTGCTAAAATGACAATTGGTAAAACGTTAGTTATTTTTGGTGGTGAATTAACTTGGCCGCTGGCTTACAAGTGGAAGATTAGTTGGAATGAATCAGCAAAGAATTTGGCGTTCTCTAATCAGTATCCAGAATTTAATCATAATGAGTTTATTGGCTGGTCGTCACATCCGGTAGAAAAACCGTTTACGGTCTTTGATGTTCGTAGCAATTTGGAGCGATCTAGGATCCGCGAGCGGATGGAATTAAGCGACCGCTTACTAAGTGGCAAGCGACCAAAAGCGCACGTACTGGAACTTCAGGGAAGGACGCTGATGCAACAATTATTGTGGGGGTTAGTATTGGCTGATGCAGCTAGTATTTATACAGCAATTCTCAACGGCGTTAATCCGGGGCCAGTCCGTCTAATTGAAAAGTTAAAGGCTGAGTTAAGTTAATATCTTAGTGATTCAATCGGGTCTCGTTTGGTGGCGCGGGCTGCTGGATAGACGCCAGAAATTACACCAATAATCAACGAAAGTCCAATTGATAAGATGGCTGTTTGCCAATATATGTATGGCGTGAGAGGAAGATATAAGCTTACTAAATAAACTCCGGCAATTCCTAATCCGTAGCCAAATATACCGCCCAGTAGTCCAATGATGGCTGCTTCGATTAAGAATTGGTTGATAATGTCCCAGCCTGTAGCGCCAACAGCTCGTCTGACACCGACTTCTCGCTGACGTTCGGCAACGTTGACTAACATTACGTTCATAATACCAACCCCGCCGATTAATAGAGAGATGATACCGATAACTGTGAGGATTATTGAGATAAACTTTGCTAGGTTAGATTTCTTTTCATTGATTTCATCGCCAGAAACAATTCGATAATTTTTGTCGCTATCGTGGTTTTTCTTCAGGATATTATCGGCAGATACTATGGCCGATCCAAGATGTTGGTGGCTATTGGTAGTCATGACAATTTGTTGAATTTGCGGCGTTCCTTGTGTGAATTTTTTAACCACCGAAAGAGGTGCAATGGCGGCATTATTAAAATCTATATCCAGGTAACTAACTGGATTTTCGATATTTTTTAATACACCGACAACCGTTAGGGGTTGATTGCGGATAAAAATAACATTACCAATAGATTTCTCGGTGCCGAATAAATCAATTGATAGCTGTTGACCAACTACAACTCCGCCCACTTCGTTGATAAATTCTCCATGAGCAATTTGCAAATTAGCAACATCTTTAAGAGACTCTGTACTGCCAATTAGCGTGGCGTTTTGAGTATCAATTTTACCATCACGAGCGCGTAGTTCAGTATGTAAAAAGGCAATAGGTGCGGCTTTTGTATTAGCTATTTTACTAATATCCTTAGAATCTTTCTCGGTCAGAGTGTTAACGGTGGTTGCGTTATCTGATTCTGTTAGTAGATTAGTGACAGCTTTTTTATTGCCAGACTTAACTATAGCAACAGGCTCACTGGAATATTTAGTGGTACCACCGAATAGTTGATTAATGCCACCAGTTAAGGACAGAACCATAGTAATACTGGCAATACCAATCGTCACACCCATGACTGTTAAAAAGGTACGTCCACGATTAGCCTTCAGTGCTTGAGTGGCGCTCTCAAAATGATTTCTTATTAATATTTTCATGATTTTTTTGCCTTCTTTTTAGTCGAAGATTTTTTATTCCTAGGTTTAACTTCTTTTTCGTCGTCTTCAATAAGTTTTTTGGTAAATTTACGCTTTTCTTTATGCTCGTCAGTGTCAATTTTACCGTCCAACATAGTGATGACGCGGCTGGCGTAATGGATCAGTTCTGGGTTATGAGTAACCATAATTATGGTGTTACCACGACGATGCAGGTCTGATAGCTCTTCCATGATAAGGTGACTTGATTTACTATCAAGGTTGCCTGTTGGCTCGTCGGCAAGGATAATTGATGGACTATTAACTAGTGCCCTGGCAATTGCCACACGCTGGACTTGACCGCCGGATAATTGATGTGGCATGTAGTATTCACGTTGGCCTAGGTGAAAGGTTTTTAGAATACGACTAGCCTCCTGTAGACGTTTAACTTTTCCGAGTCCCTTGTAGGTTAAGGGTAGTGCTACGTTTTCGATGACAGTTAGGCGAGGGATTAGGTTGAAATTTTGAAAAACAAAGCCAATGTGTTTGGAGCGAATTTTAGCGCGTCGTCGTGAATTTAGGTTATCTACAGCAACGTCATCTAGGTAGTATTCTCCTTCGGATGGCTGGTCTAATAGACCAATGGTATTTAAGAGGGTAGTCTTGCCACAGCCGCTTGGGCCCATAATAGCAATAAATTCGCCCTTTTTAACGGTTAGATCAACGTTATCTAAGGCGCGAATTTCAGCATCGCCAAAGCCAAATTTTTTGGTGACATTAACAAGCCTAATGCGTGGTGGAATTGCTTCTTTCATCTTTTCTTTATTATAAGAATAGGTATTGATAAGTGCAACCATAAGTGATAATAAAATTGTGGTATAATTATCAACAAGGAAGGATGCAGGAGTGGTTGAACTGGCACGCCTGGAAAGTGTGTAGGCTCTTCACGGGGTCTCCGGGGTTCGAATCCCCGTCCTTCCGCCACGGAGATATTTTTACCGACAGAATACATGAAACTGTCGGTTTTTAATTTGTTAAAAAATGATAGCATCTATTTTATGCCGATTTATTAGTTGGCTGCTATATCTGTTTGCGGTTAAAATAGGTTGTAAAATTTACCAAATTACTTGCAAAACACTATATATAGCGGCTATAGTTAGTATTGTACGCTATATGTATAGCGAGCCCATAAATAAACAAAAACACAAGCTATTAAGACGAGCTACCAGATGAGGTGCTGGTGGTTTGTTTTGGCGGGGTAAATTAAGGAGGGTATGTGAAAGAAATTAACGTGATTAAGCGTGATGGCACAAAAGAGCCGTTTGATGCTAATAAAATTAACGCAGCTATTTTGAAAGCTTGTGATGGTTTGCCGGATCAAATTTCTAAAGTTGTTCAGGTGGCAACTGAACTGCAATTAACTTTATTTGACGGTATTACCACTGAACAGTTAGATGAGGCGGTGATTCAGACGGTTTTACAGAATGTTAAGGATGATCCAGATTATGATAAAATTGCGGCACGTTTACTACTTAAAACTGTCTATAAGCAGATTCTAGGCGATTATGAAACAGCGGCAGAATTGAAGAAGCTTCATGCTCGTGAATTTCCCAAGTTTATTAAGGCCGCGGTTAAAGACGGACTGTTAGACAAGCGAATGGCAGATGGCCGGTTTGATTTGAAAAAGTTGGCAGCGGAACTTGACCCAGCAAGGGATGATTTAAGTAAATATTTGGGTGTGGTGACGAATAAAAATCGTTACGCTCTTCGTAGGCAGAATGGTTCGCCAATTGAAACGCCACAGTTTACGCACATGCGCATTGCTATGGGGCTTAGTTATAACGAAGCTGATCCGACTGCTGCAGCGATTGAGTTTTACAATCATATGAGTAATCTGGAATATGTTCCAGGTGGCTCAACGCGAGTCAATGCTGGCGGCTCCTTTCCGCAGCTTAGTAACTGTTTCTTGCTTAACGTTGATGACGATATGGAATCAATTGCTAAGGCGGTGCGTGACACGATGTGGATTGCCAAAGGTACGGGTGGAATTGGCATCGGTTTTACTAAGTTGCGGGCAGCTGGTAGCCCAGTTAAAACCACTAACACTGAGTCAACCGGTCCGATTCCGTTTATGAAGATGATTGATACGGCGCTGTTTGCGGTTTCTCGTAAAGGTAAAAAAGCTGGCGCGGCTGCGATTTACATAGAGAACTGGCATTTGAATTTTGACCAATTTGTCGATCTTCGCCAAAACTCTGGCGACCCGTATCTAAGAACCAGGTTTGCTAATACGGCGGTCTTTATCTCTGATGAATTTATGAAGCGAGTAGAGAAAGACCAAGATTGGTATTTGTTTGATCCTGCGGAAACTCCAGACTTGACGGAATTATATGGTGAAGATTTCTCGGCACGATATAAAGAATATGTAAAGATGGCGGAAGCTGGGAAATTGCGTACGTTTGATAAGGTATCGGCTCGTCAGCAATTTAAGCGCATCTTGACCAGCCTACAAGCAACATCGCATCCGTGGTTGACTTGGAAAGATACAATTAACGTGCGGGCGCTGAATAATAATACTGGCACAATTCATCTCAGTAACTTGTGTACAGAAATTACTTTGCCGCAAGATAAGAATAATATTGCAACCTGTAATTTGATCAGTATCAATTTATCGGCATTTCTGAGCGAGGATGAAACTTGGGACTGGGATCGATTGAAAGAGGCTTCACGGGCGGCGATTCGGCAATTGGACAATTTGTGTGATATTACCCAAACCCCAATTCCAGAAGCAATGCACTCTAACCAGCAAACTCGAGCAATTGGTTTGGGTATGATGGGCTTTTCTGACGTGTTGGAAAAGTTGGGCTATTGCTATGAATCAAAAGAAGCTTACGATTTAATTGATCAATTGACGGAATTTATTAGCTATCACGCGATTGACCAGTCAGCTGATTTGGCGGCGAAGTTGGGTAGTTATCCAACGTTTGCCGGCAGTGGCTGGAGTAAAGGATTGCTGCCGATTGATACGGTCGATAAGCTGTCTAAAGATCGTGGCGTTAAGGTAAAAATAGACCAAAAGATGCGACTTGACTGGGATGTTTTGCGTAAGAAGGTAAAGAAGGGCATGCGTAATGCAACTTTGATGGCGATTGCACCGACGGCCAATATCGGACACGTAGCAGGAACAACTCCTGGAATTGATCCACAATTTGCCCAGATTTTTAGTCGATCAACCTTGAACGGTAAGTTTTTGGAAGTGAATCATAATCTGGTCCGCGATTTGAAGAAGCTTGATTTGTGGGACAATTTGAAGGATGAGATTTTTGCAACACAGGGCGATATTCAGGATATTGACGGTATTCCGCAAAATATCAAGGATGTTTATAAGACGAGCTTCCAACTCAGTCCGTACGCGTTTATTGAAGTGGCGGCACGAGCTCAGAAATGGGTTGACCAGGCGATTAGTCGCAATATGTATCTGGAGACGCGTGATATTGATGAATATGTGAAGATTTATTCAGAAGCTTGGAAACGTGGATTAAAGACGACATATTATCTGCATGTTAAGCCACGTCATCAATCAGAACAAACGACGGTTTCAGTTGATAAAATTGCCGAACAAAAAGTTCGCACCAATAGTAAAGTACGCGGATTTGGATTCGCGAAAATTAATAAATAAGGAGGATATAAAAATGGGTATTTTAGGTTCAGGATTACGCGATGGATTGTCGCTTCACCCAATTCGTTACCCTTGGGCGTACGACCTTTACAATCAAGCAGTGGCCAATACGTGGTTTCCAAATGAAGTTCAATTAGTCCAGGACTTGGCGGACTTTGAAAAATTGTCAGATGATGAAAAACACGCATTGAAAACAGTCATTAGCTATTTGAATCCAAACGAGCTACTGATAAATAAGTCATTAGCGTTTGGCATTTATCCATACGTGAACGCGGCGGAGGCTCAGTTATATCTATCAAAACAGATGTGGGAAGAGGCTAATCACTTCATGACCTTTGAGTATATCATTGAGACCTTTCCATTTGATCGTGAGGAGATTTACGCGGCGGGCTTTGGTAAAAAATCATTGGCTGACAAGGCAGATTTTCAGAACAAGCACCTGGATGTGATGCTCGATCCAAACTTGGATATTTATTCGCTGGAAGGCAAGAAAGATTTTGTCAGGTCATTAGTGGCGTACAACATCGTCCTGGAAGGTATCTGGTTTTATTCAGGCTTTATGGTCGGCATGAGCTTCCGCCAGCGTAATCTGCTACGTAATGTTGGCTCGCTCCTTGACTGGATTACCCGCGACGAAAATCTTCACCTGACGTTTGGCATTAATTTACTTCTAACCATTTTGGATGAAAACCCAGAGTTGCAGACGCAGGAATTCGCCGAAGAGATTCGTGGCTTAATTTTGCAGGCGGTAGAGCTTGAAAAAGCTTATAACAAAGACATGCTACCAAAGGGTATTTTGGGCTTGAACGCTGATTACGTCAATCAATATGTTATGCACATGACGGACCGTCGTTTGCAAGAATTGGGCTTTGAGCCAGAGTATAATGTGCCAAATCCAGCTAAATGGATGGCAGCCGCTAATGACACGTTGGAATTGGTAAACTTCTTTGAAAGTACAAATACTAGCTACGAAGTTAATACCACGAAGTAATAAGGATGTAATTTTATGAACGAACTGGCAAAAGAAATATTAGATACTGTTGAAGTTGGCGCCCTGGCTACTGTTAATGCTGATAGAACTCCTTTGGTAACGCCACTACATTTTGCGCGACTAGACGATTCAATAATTTGGATATCAGAACCGACTTCGCGACATTCAGTAAACGCATTTCGCAGCGGCAAAGCGGAGTTTGTGGTTTGGGATGATCAAAAACGAGCGGTTTTCTTAAAAACTAATGTAGCTGAAGTGTCAGAATCTGAAAAAGAAGCGGCTATGGCGACCTATAAGAAGAAATTGCCTAGCTTTATGCCACGCTGTCAGAATCCGCAATTATATATTGCACCAATCGGCGAACTTGATGAAAAAACCACAACAGGAAGTTGGCTACACTTTATTGCATAAGCGCTATATCTAGCGTACAATTAGTTAAGTAACTACTAAATATAGGGGAAAATGAAAATGAACGCAAGTCAAATTATTACTGATGATATGACATTGGAAGAGAAATTGAGCGCTATTGATGCTGCCCTGAAAGCTGCTCAAGATGTGGCCGACGATCAAGCAAAGGCAAACGGTACTGTTGCTGCGCCAATTGATCCGGCGAGTTTGACTATCTGCGACGGTTGCGAGTAAGGTACGTCTAAGAAGCGCCTATTATTGACAATATAGAGTTATTTATTGTATAATAACGGGGTTATGGAGTCATCTGAAAAAACGTTTTTATCTGGACATCCTGTAGTAGAGAGAATTAAAGCTGCTGGCAAGGAACTGGGTTGGCAAAAGTCGGGTCTTCGATTGCGCCTTGGGCTTGCGGCTCTGATGGGTGTAATGCACGGCCGCGGTGAAGTTGATATATCTGGTGAAGATAATCTAATTGAGGCAGTAGAAAGAGCTAAGGAGAATAATAGAGGGTTGGTAGTGGTGACGTCACACGAGTCTGGACTTGATGTGCCTACTGCTAGCTACCTGACTTCCTTGATGGGTAAGACTGCTATTGGCATAGCTTCGACTAATAGTGATTGGATTAAAAAAGATGTCGGTGGATTCAATGCGGAGCCCATCCAGTACATCCTAACGGGAATAAAAAACTTTATTCGTGTACCGTATAAATGGATAGATCGAAAAAATAAAAAACCAGTTCCCTTTTCTGAAGATGATTATAAAGAGGTCGTTGAAAGAGTTAAGAACGGTGAAATATTGGTTATGGCAGGATTTTCGGACCATGAATCAGTGGAGCATCGTAAGATTGGTTCTGCGGCAGTGCATGTTGCCGCAGCAGCTGGAGTTGAGATTTTACCAATATCTGTTTCAAGTGATAAGGCGGAGGATTTTTCTGGTGGACCATCTGCGGCCGTATTGAAGGATCATAAACTAAAAATTGATATTGGTGAGATTGGAGACGATTGGTCTGACGTAATTAGCCATTCTTATAGAAAAGCCAGCCCGGAGACAAAGAGAGCTATGCGACGTATGATTAGAGATGATTTGGCGAATCATGGGGTATTTGAGGAGATAGTCAGCAAAGGTAATCGTTAGTTGTCTAAAAAGTAAACTGGCTTGACTTACATACACCTCATTGACAAATTAAAAATAATGTGATATCATTTTACTATATAAAAATTAAAACAAAAAGGAATAAAATGGCTGAAGAAAAAGATATTCATGGACTCACGGAAAGTGTACTAAGCCGAGATGACATGTCGGCGCTAGCATACGTGCTGCAGCATGTGAAAGGCGCCAGCCCAAGCTCGGCGACGAAGCTGAGTCTGGAACTGGAAGAATTTGACGAAGCGGTGTAAGTAGTTACTTTAGCTAGATAATAATCTACCTCTGTTGTATACTATAGGTTATGGAACAGATTATTTCTCAGGTGGTGAAGCAACTTTTTGATCAAGATGTATCAGTGCAGTTGACACGCCCTGATCCGAAGTTTGGCGATTTTGCGACGAACGTGGCACTGCAGCTGGCGAAGCCGCTGGGTAAAAACCCGCGGGAGATTGCCGAAGCGATTGCCGAAGAGCTAGGCGGCCATCAGGAATTTAGTGATGTCAGTGTGGCTGGGCCGGGCTTCATCAACGTGACGTTAAGCGACCAAGCGGTACTTGAGTCACTGAAAGTGCGACCGGCCACCAATCGTGCAGGCCAAACGGTCGTTATTGAGACTAATTGTCCGAATCCGTTTAAGGCCATGCACATCGGTCACGCTTTGAATGCGATTTTGGCAGATACCATGGCGAATTTACTGGCGGTGGATGGTGCATCGGTGCACCGAGTGAGTTATCACGGCGACGTCGGCACACATGTCGGTAAGAGTATGTGGGCGATTCTTCGCGAAATTGACGGCGATGTCAGCAAGCTAGACGCCATTCCGGCCGACAAGCGCAACGAGTTTATGAGCCGTATGTATGTTGAAGGGGCGCGGGCAGCTAAGGAATCGCCAGAGGTGCGGGCAGAAATTGATGAGCTAGCCAAGCAGTCATTTGTGCTGGACGATCCGCTGTATAAGCAGGTGTACGAGATTTGTAAAGCCTGGAGTTTTGATGAAATTGATGCCAATGTGGCGCGGCTAGGCAATGTGCCGATTGAGCGGCGTTATGTCGAGAGCGAGACTGAAGTGCCAGGTAAAGCCTTGATTAAAGCAAAAACCCCAGAGGTCTTTACCAAGTCGGATGGCGCATATATTTTTAAGGGCAGTCAATACGGTGCGTTTGACAATGTATTTATCGGTTCGCACGGTAACGGGCTGTATGGCGCGCACGATATGGGGCTGATTCAGTTGAAGCATCAGGATTATCCGAACTTAGATTTGTCAGTTACCGTCAACGGCGAAGAGCAGGCAGCATATTTCCGCGGGGTGATCGCCGCTAGTGAGTTAGCGATTCCAGAATTGAAAGGTAAATTGTTTAATTATGCGACTGGCCTGGTTAAACTAACGACCGGCAAGATGAGTTCGCGTACTGGCGAGGTGATTACTATCGATTGGTTGTTCAACGAGTTCAAGAAAGCTATCACCCAAGCTGGCGGTGAGCCGACTGATGAGGTGGTGGCGGGTGCGCTGCGCTATCAATTTTTGAAAGTGAGAATCGGCAGCGATGTGGTATTTGATATCAATGATGCGGTGAGTCTCACCGGTAACACCGGTAGTTACTTGCAATATGCGCACGCTCGGGCGCGGGGTATCTTGGCAAAGTCTGAACAGGCAGTTGCTTTCCCGACGGAATTGTTTGACGAAGATCGGCTGCTTGTTAGGAAAATGAGCGAATACACGGAGGCGGTTAACCGTGCCACCGAGAGCTTGGAGCCGCATCATATCTGCGCCTACCTGTTTGAGCTGGCACAAGAGTTCAATCGCTATTACGAGAAAAATCAAGTTGTTGGCAGCGACAAAGAAGCGCATCGTATAGGAATTGTGTCGGTTTACGCTGACATCCTTAAGGCTGGACTAGCTATTTTAGGAATTGTCGCACCATATAAGATATAATAATTACCAAGAAGGAGACTTTATTATGACAAAACCTAATGTTAATAAATCTACTAAAAAAATAGTCTCAAAAGGCACTAAGGTTGCTGCAAAGGTAGCCTCTATTAAAGACAAGAAATTAGTTGCCGGAGTAATAAAAGATAGTCACATGGGCGGCTTCGTTACTTTTATCCGTGAACAGGGCGTGGTTGGTCTGGCTGTCGGTTTGGCAATCGGTACTGCGGCTGGTGATACCGTGAAAAAGTTGGTGACAGCGTTCATTGACCCGCTTGTACAGTTAATCGTTGGTTCGCAACAGGGTCTTCAGGCAGCGTCATTTACCGTTGAAATTGCTGGACGTCGGGGTGAATTTTTGTACGGAGCATTTATCAGCTCGTTGATCACTCTGTTGGCGGTTGCCTTTGTAGTATATGCAATCGTTCACTTCTTAAAGCTGGATAAATTAGACAAGAAAAAATAAGTCTTTAGTTAATAATAGTACCAACCGCTTCTCCGCGGGTAGCGCGGGCAATGTTACTATCTATTAACAAGTCGCAAATAATCACAGGAATATGCTCTTCCATGGCCAAACCAATGGCGGCCTTATCCATGACGGTAATATCGGGATTGGTTAAAACATCGTGGTAAGATATCTGGTCGAATTTAGTAGCATTGGAAAACTTGGTAGGATCTTTGTCATAAACTCCGTCAACTTTCGTTGTTTTAATGACAGCGTTGCACTGCATTTCCAGGGCTAGATTCAAAGCGGCAGTGTCAGTAGTAAGGAAAGGCCGACCAGTGCCACAGGCGACGATGACAACACGGCCTTTTTGAATATGACTGATTGCCCGGCGGAAAGTATATTGATCGATAAATTGATTAATCTCAACCGTAGATAATGCACGAGTTGGCAGATTAGAGTCGTTAAATACGTCAGTCAGAGCGATGGCGTTCATTAATGTCGAGAGCATGCCAATATTATGGGCGGATACGGGCTGGATGCCATGGCCAATGATTTGGTTGCCGCGGACGTAATTGCCACCACCAACCATAATGACAATTTCAGCTCCATCTTCAATGGCTGGTCTAATTTGCTCGGCAATCCATTTGGCGCGCTTGGGGTCAAACCCGCTAGAAAAATCGCCTTGTAGTTGTTCGCCTGATAGTTTGAGGAGAATACGTTTAGTCATGACACCAGTGTATCATAGCACGCCCGAAAAATAACATTAAGATAAATAATGATTTGTTGCATCGATTAAATAAATTAGACAAGAAAAAAGACTAAACGCTTACGTTTGCTATTTTACACTCTCCTATCTACAATGTGAGTATAAAGGAGAGTGTAGCGTGAAAGATGGAGTCCGGAGGGCGGGTTATTTACATAGGTCAAAAGAACCGAGTAGTAGCCATCTATTGAGTCGAAATATTCAAAGACCCAGTCAGCCGTCGTATAGTTATGGCGAACCGCCCGAGCAGAGAAGGCAGCGTTTAAAAGAATTGCGGGAACGGTACATTAAACTACCAGAAACTCCTTTTGCTGACTATGATCTTGGTGACAAAAAATTGCCCGCGTACAAACACAAAGCAGAGATATTAGATACATTATCGGAGAATAAGATATCTTGGCTATGTGGACCGACGGGTAGTGGCAAAACAACACAAACCGCTCAGTATGCACTCGAGCGGTTTGATCGTGTTGTGGTGTTGATGCCGCGGCGGGTTATCGTCGATAATGTTACTGAGTATGTCGAGCAGAGTTTGCGTGAGCAGCTGGGCAAACAATATCCTGATCACTTGGTGGGAAAAATTCATGGACGCGCCACGGAAGCAACGTCAGATACTAGACTTTGTTTCATGACGGCAGCAACGTTTACGAAAAAGCTGGAACAATTTTCTAGCGACTGGCAGGACGAGAAGACGCTTATCCTGGTTGATGAAATACATGAAGCCAATTTGGAGATGGAATTTGCTACCGCTCTGGCGGCAAAATCGATAGAGAATACCGACAAATGGCATATGGCTTTTTCTAGTGCCACGCCTGATACGGAAGTTTCTCAGGCTATATATGAAGATATCAACGGATCAGAACTACCAGTCGTAACTATTGAGGGCCGGCCGCATGATATTGACATTACAGAAGATAAGATGAATACGGTATCTGAAGCATATCTCGAATATGGTGAGAATTCGAAAAAATCACTAATCTTTGTTGAAGGTGTGAGGAGTATTGATGAGACCATTGCGTCAATCAAACGTCATACTCGCCATCAATCCGGGAAAATACGATTTTTCAAACTACATTCTGGCATATCAGAGGCTGCGCGCCGAGAGATTTTTACTGCTGAACCAGCAGAAGACGAGTCGTTTGTCATCGTTTCGACCTCGGCTGGACAGTCTGGTATTACCATCCCCGAGGTTGATTTGGTGCTGTCAAATGGACTGACGAAGAGTAAAGAAATTGGTGAAGAGGGCACGGAGGGGCTGCCACCTCGATTGTGTACTCAAGCAGAGCTGATGCAGCAGGCGGGGCGGGGCGGTCGTGATATTGATGGTGCTAAGTTTGTATTGGCTCGTCCGATATCTTACGATAAGATTTATTTGCCAGATGAGCTGAAAGGATTTTATGATATTGCGTCCCGTGAACAGCATATTCCACCGGAGATATATCACACGAATATTGTGCGCAACGTTTTGTCGGCTATCCATCTGAATGGTGATTTTGAGGATCTGAACCGATACCTGATGCATCCTGTTGCTAGTAAAAAAGTTATTCAAGAGTCGTACGATTTGCTGGAAACCCTGGAAGCAATTGATGGAGAGGGGCAGATCACAAAAATTGGTGAGTTTATGGATAGTTTACCATTGTCGCCAGAACTTTCTCGGTCATTAGCAGAAATGATTAAGAATGGGGGAAGCTTACGTGAAGTGTTGGCATTATCGGCCATGGCAGCCTCCGTCTCGGGTGGTGGCTTTGCCGCCTGGCATCAACCAAAGGAATTGTTCCAGGAATTTGTCAGCCCCGATACAACAGATGACTTTTTTGCCGAATACGATGCTTTTTTGAAAACCAGAGAGATTTATGACGGCTGTCGTACTGACAATGACGTCTACCTGACTAATGGTATTGATCCCAATAAGGCGGATAATATTCACTATCAATTTAGTAAAATATGTCGGCGCCTGTCGGTTAATCCAAACGATATCGACATGGGTGAACTAAACAGCGAGGAAAAACACAATATATCGGTGGCTTTGGTACGCGGGTTTCAGGAATTATTGTATGCCAAAGCTGGTAGTCGGCGCATTGGACGAACAACGGTAAATCAATACACGAATATTCATACTGGCGAACGTGGTATTTCTGAGTACGAAATTAGTTCACACAGCTTAGTGCGGCGTATGGGCTCGGAGGCGTTGACGTTAGTGCTGGCTTTGCCGTGGTGGTATGATGCGCGTGACGGTCGTCGATATACGCTCAATACAATTTTGCCAGTGACGAAGGATCAGATCACTCAAGCTTTAAGCAGTAGCACCATGCTTGAGTTCCTTGGTGACAGAGTTGCTCCGAATGGCGATTTGATTCATGTGGCACAGCCGAAAGTTGGCTCACTGGCAATTGGTCCAGAGCAGCAGCAAAAAATCCCCGCCACAACAGATGAACAAATCGCGCTATTAGTGGGTAAAATGAAAGAAAGTCCTAGCGAGCAAGTAAAAGTATTGTTTAATTTACAACATCAGCGAGTTATTACCAAGGGTCAATTGCATCAGGTCCTAGACGGGTCTGCGGTAAATAGTCATAATGTCCATGAAGCGGAGGCTAAGGTTTGGGCTGTAGTGCAAGAGGTATTAACGAGCGAACAGCAAGAAGCTTTTTATGGTCAGATAAATGGATGACGAGTGTATAATAGATAATATGAAAGCAACTTTTAAGCCAAAGAAGATTTTGTGGATCGACCTGGAGATGACCGGATTAGATCCGGTGCATGATGAGATTTTGGAAGTGGCGGCGATTGCTACGGATTGGGATTTTACGGAAATTGCGACGTATGAGGGAGTTGTGCGGCATGATTCTGAGAAGTTGGGTAAACTGCTGGATCGAAATGTCAGTTTCTGGAATGAGCATCCAGAAGCACGGCGTGGTTTGGAGGAACAAAATTCGTTGGGCAAGCCGCTAGCCGAGGTGGAGTGTGAATTATTGGCATTTTGCGATGAGTATTTTGCAGGTGAGCCACGGATTTTATTGGGTGGCAATTCAATTCACCAAGACCGGCGGTTTATTGATCAGTGGTGGCCTGTGTTGTCAAAAAGACTACACTATCGGATGCTGGATGTCAGTGCTTGGAAAGTGGT
>ERZ773003.1207-NODE-1207-length-15843-cov-19.336015_pt1 | contig 15843 bp, 16 predicted proteins | sample MGYA00580668_ERZ773003 | MGnify/ENA primary metagenome ERZ773003 (study PRJEB29015, sample SAMEA2738002) | human oral metagenome | biome: human oral; feature: human-associated habitat; material: dental | place: China | collected 2126 ... | reverse complement strand
GCATGTTGTCACTGTTCCAAAGCGTTATGAGAGTGCATCAGGTCACGGGAGTGCCGACCGAGCTGGATGTGTTACTGTGTTACGCACCAGAGCTCAGGTTCGGCACTGTCCTGCTTTAAGGGTACCGCGGGCATGCTTCAACACTCATCTACTCAGCCATACGACAATACACTGCTCCTGCTTCTAACAGAGGAGTGCATAATATTGTTGTGTAGTTGTTATAGTTGCATGCCTTGGTTGTTATCATCATCGTTGTCATCACGGTTCTCGGATGAGTCATCCTCACCTCCATAAACTTCTCCTTCTTCCTTTTGCTCATCGGTATTTAGCTCTTGATCCCCCATTGAATCACCTACTGCTAGATCATCAACCTCGTTTTCTAATAAACTCATATCTACCCCCTTGTACTTATTGTAATTATTCAACAAAGATTGAGCGTTGTTTTGTTTCTTATTATCCTCCTGATGTTTCTTACTATCTATTTTAATATCCTTACTATCATTTTTCTGTGTCTGACTAATCCCATACCCTTTGGGCAGAACATTATTAATTGTTATGCCATGTTCAGATCTTTTGCTAATTGTTACGTTATTTTCAAATCCTTTGCCAAGCATGTAATCCCCCCGCATTTCCTGCAACTTCTCAGGCAAATCCCCTACCTTAGACTTCTTCTCCCATACTCCTAAACCAGCCTCTTCCTCCCCCGGCACCCACATCTGCGGAGTCCTCGCAAACGTTCTGAGCTCCTTCCGATACTTGTTTACCCTCCGATGCGGCTCCATATGGTGAAAACACGGATCCAATAACCTTGACAGCCTCTCAAACACCTTCTTCAACGAATGCACCACCGAGCAATGCTGAATCAACTGCCGCTGCTCAAACCCCTTCCTCTTACGAGTATCCTCAGGCTTCTCGCCTTGAGGGGGCCGTACTCTGTCAGCTACAATATCCTCATTCCGTTGGGCTGCCTCCTTAAGGTCCTTTATTGTTTTTGGGGTGTGGAATGATTTCATATACGGGCGGCTGTTACTATTTGGCCTATGCTCAAATAGGTTATTCAAAGAGTTATGAAGATTCTCCATGTATTTAAGGCCACGTTGAATGGTATTTGAACTGATCGGGACATGAGAGGCCATAATCATTAAATCCCCCAAATCCTTCCACCTGGATGTCTCTCGATAGTTCCCTTTCCCAGTCATTAAACCCCTTAAATTCCTCTTCCATTGTTCTTCTCTATCATCGAGGGGGAATAATGCTGCAATTTTTCCGGCAATATATTTTCCCGGATCAATAAGTTTAATCGTGGTTGATGCCCGAGACGAGACAAGCGGATCCTGGACTGCTAACGCTTCGGTATCATCGTATTCCTCAGGAACCCCTCGGATCGCATCCATCTTAATCTGGACGTATTCTTTATCACCATCAAGCACCTGGATAGTATAGGTGTCACCGTTTCGGCTCCTCGTTTTTTCTGCTTCGAGGATTTTGTAGGTGAATGGGTCGTCTTTATCCTGTGAGAGGGTTTCCTCAAGCAGGCGTGTCATCTTATCGCGTTTGATGGAGGTAATAATATCAAGGTCTCTGGAGATCCGGCACCCCGGCACCCGGAACAACAGGGAAGTACCCCCACTGATAACAACCCTGCCTAAATGTTTCTTCCCGTCAGAAGGTTGGTCAGCGTAATGCGAGAGCTGCACCGCAAGATGTTGAGACAACACCTGCTTCTTAATATCCTTCCGAAGTATCCTGGCAGCTCTTTTATTTGTGGGTTGGTATTGCTCAGGGATACTCGCTTCTATCTGTTCGACGATTTGATCAGCCTTATGCATGATGATCACCAATCATCATCGTCATCATAATCATCTTCTTCATCATCAGCGTCGGTACTGGGGCTAGCATATTCATTGAGGAATTGATCAAGAACCTCCCTACCAGTTTTAGCTTTTTCCCCAGTTTCATAGATTGTCCATTGCCCAGTACAAACCTCTAACACCTCAGCAAGCTCATCCCAAGAACAACCATAGTAATGTGCGTCGAGGGTTGCATCAGCGGAGTCCTCAAAATCATCAGTAGTCATGAGGTACTTCCGCAACGCGGGCAAAATATTCTCCACGGGGGTGTTATCAATCAGGGACCAATCCGTAGGTTGGATATTATCATCAACGATAAATTCACTAACACCCTCGGTGGTATCGGCATAAGCCATAAGCTCTGGTGGAGCAACGACATATATTGGGTCACCACTGCCGATCCGGCCAATCCCTCGGATTCGAAGTGCTGCGCTACCTGCCATATAGGGCATAGGGTTTCGTTGCTCCGGGGGAATCGTGGGGAATGCTAATAGCCATGCCCAGTAGTAGGTATCGCTGGTTGAGTATCCGCTGAGTTGGGTTTCAAAAGCTTGTTTGGTATACAATAAATGTTCATTAATGATAAACCCGGTTTCTCGTGCTTCCTTGATTTCCTCTTCGGTGAGTTGGGACCGGAGGAGGAACCCACGCTGCCGAGCAGCTATTTCCCGATATGACATTATTACTTTCCTTATCTCTTCTAGATCCCCTGATTGGGGATTACTTGTGCGGCTATATGCAGAATTTTTCTTGCGATAAATATGAAGTGTTGCAGATAATTCCGAGAGTGTCAATGACTGATTTCCATTGGGGGTGACGCCATTTTTGATGTTTTACCAGCATTTTTATATTCTCCGAATTATTTACTTAATGCAGGATTAGTGCAAAGTAAATTTTGTAAGACTGGTTGAGTTATCGCTTATGCTTCCACCTTTATGGGGTGGTTGTTGTAGTGCGGAATTTACAAAGAGCAAAGGAGTAAATGTATCTGACGTTGTGTTTTAGCAAAAATTTACAAATGATTTTTATTTTTATCTATGGTGTTATGGATTGGGGTGGTGTAAATATAATCTTATTAGTTCTTACGCTACTTTCCTGAGACTTCATGTGTGATAGTTGCAGGTGTTAATAGTGTTTGCAGTCCTGTCATGCAGGTATTTTAGCAGTTGTATTTAATTGTAAGGAGTTATGTAATGGTCAATAAATATTGTTGTGTGTTGAGATGGGATAGTGCGGATAAATAGGTGAAAATGATATTATCTCATTTTCTATATAAATTAGAATCCTATTTTTAGGAGCTGTTATAACCTCCCCGCCAAAAGTTGGAAAAGCAGGTAGTTAGCATGTCTGATATCAATGATGATCTTAGTATTCCAGTGCAATATGCTTTGGGAATGCCCTCACGACGCACCGGGTTGGGTGGATTGTCTGTCCAAGTCACCATAGTGGGTTTTATCGGTGCGTTACTGCTCTTTATCTTTATTGCAAACCAGCAGATTATTCTTGGCATCATAGTTGCTGCGATATTTGGTTTACTTATGGCTGTTATGTCTTTTCGTCGGGCAAATAGGTCACTAGCTCAGTATGGGCAAATGATTTTTCAAGACTGGCAACGTCGACGTAACAAAGCAAACGTATATGTATCAGGGGAATTCTCTCGTGTGCCGGGCGGGCATCGAAGGCTTCCTGGATTATTGGCTCGAACTGAAGCTATATCCGGCATTGATAGTAACGGAAGGGAATTTGTTGTGATCCTCGACAGACCTCGTCGTGAAGCGACAGTGCTTTTAGATGTGACTTTTACCGGTCAAATTGCGGTCACGCAAACTGAGCGGAATCTTATGACCGCGGAATGGGCACGTTGGTTGCAAACATTATCTTTAGCGGGAGATATCTTGCAGATGGCTGTGGTCATTGCTACCCGTCCCGGCACAGGTGCTTTAGTCGCTAGAGAGGTGTCACAGATTGTTTCAGATGATGCCCCAGAAATAGCAAAACAGATTATGTATGAAGCGGCACAAACAATCTCAATGACGTTACCTGAAGTAGTAGGACATATTGCCATCACTGTAAAACTATCGGCAGGTGTGATGGCGGATAATGACTTCATGTCCCAGCTAGCAACCCGGGTTCCTTCATGGGCAGCAACACTGGAATATGCCGGGATGGTTGCATTGCCAATGTCGTATGAACAAGCAGTGGCTCGCATTCATAGTTTCTATAATCCAGCAGCCGAAGCTGATTTTGAGGCACTAGATTTAATCAACCAACCACACGAAATGAAGTGGGAAGATGCTGGGCCGTCCATGGCAACTACCCAGCCAAAATTCTATGAACATAATGGTGTTCGATCGCTTACCTGGGAAATGTCACAAGCGCCCCGGTCGACCTTTGAGGATAATCTTTTGCAGAACCTCATCGTGCCACATTCTCGGGTCAACAGAAAACGTGTAATGATCTGCTATCGACCATTTTCTGCTGGTGCTGGCGCAAAGAAGGTAGAAGATGAGCATAGAGATGCTATGGTTGCGGCGAATTCCTCAAAAAAGATTCGGTCTGCCAACGCTGAAATTCGTTTGGAACATACCGAAGCAGCCCGACGTGCACAAGCTCGTGGAGCACAATTGGGAAAATACTCACTCTTTGTGACTGCCACCATTGATGAATCCGCTGACATGCGACAAATTACACATGATATTGAACAGTTAGGAGCAGGATCATCAATACAATTGCAACTAATGAGGCGCCAACAAGATGTCGGTTTCCAGGTGACATGTGGTGTTGGTTTGATTCCATGGTCGAAAACCTCAACATCATCATGGTTATCAAGTAACTAGCAGAAAGACAATTTTACCAATGTGGTGGGCATCAAAATCTACAAAGACACATGTACCAATTTTAAAAGGATTAACAATTACGCAAGTGCGTGATGTTGGCGGTTTTGACATAGGTGTGATGTGGCAATCGCAATTTAAGCAAGCATCTGTGCTACTTGAAGGCTCTTTTGATACGGTATCAGATTATGAACTCTTAGAACTATGGCGAACACACATGGCGGAAAAATCTATAGTGGGATCCATATCTACCATTGCGCAACCAATATGCACGGGAATGCCAATGTATGCTCTAATAACATTTCTAACTCCTGGCATGCCCAAGGATGAAGCAGAAACATTGGTTGCAAAGGAAATATCAGATTGTTATGCCCCCTATGCAGTAGATATTACATGGAATCCATTATCATTATTGGATGTAGCAGAATATTCATCTACTATTTGGGCGCCGGACACAGAAAATGTTGAGTTTCCGCCATTAGCAGAGCAAGTACAAGAAAGTCTTACATCAATTACTTGTGATGATGTAACGCGTATTGTATATGATGTACTTGAGGATGATGCTATTAACCAAGAAATCAACTCTTTGGTGTCTACCGGTATACTGCGAGATTTTGAAGAAGTGTATCGGATTGAAGTAAATCGTCTTACAACTGATGCATTTCGTGAATCAGAAAAAACTGCACGATTATTCCGCAGATCTGGGATTCTAGTAATTGAAACCGCTGATGAGAATTCATGCGAACAACTAGCTAGTGAAATTATCGGTGCATTGTCGCCTAAAGCACGGTTACGAATAAGCAGAATGATCGGGCGACAACATTTAGGTGCGCTCTTAGCGGCAGGCATCCCCGCATATGGGTGGCAGTATAACGAACATGTGGCGAGCTAAGGGTTGCAGTTATGGTTAGAAAGAAGAAACAGCAAATAGATTACTTCGAACTGCATGAACAGATTATGCATGGTGATGCTACCCCTCCACCTATTTTCTCTATCAAAGGTTTTGGCTATGCTCGATGGCTGAGCCATAATAAAAAACATGTAGAAGACTCCAAGCATCTATTTAACATGGCTGGTGGTACAGAACCAGTGCGTGGTGAAAAATCATTTTCCAGATCGACGATGCGAGGTTTTTCTGGCCCCTGGTCGGGGCAAGCTGCAGTGGTGTCTGGGCCGCAGGAATGGCAAACCACAACGAATCTAGGTGCAGGTTTTAACCCTAATGTTGCTGGTGCTCCCGCACCAGCAATTGGTACTCCTTTAGGCGTCCATCCTATTACAGGCGCAGAAATATGTTGTGACCCATTGAGCTGGTTTCGTGAAGGAATCATCTCAAACCCATCATGTTTTGTGCTGTCGGTCCCGGGTAAAGGTAAGTCTACGTTAGTGCGCAAAATGCTAATGGGAGATGTGGCCCAAGGACATATTCCCATTATTGCTGGTGACATTAAAGGTGAATATGTAGGCTTTGTTCAACAAGTAGGTGGTCAAGTTATCACTATTGGGCATGGTGCAGGCACACTTAATCCGCTAGATGTTGGGGCGCTAGGGCGAGTGATTCCCCAAATCCGTAACAAATTAACAGAAATGGATAAGACTAAAGATAAAGAAGAATACAAACGTATTGAAGATACATTACATCGGGCCTTGGAGCAGGTGCATGGTCGACAAGTAACAATGGTGGCTACGTTAGTTGGTTTGGGCCGAAAAACTCCTATGAAGGATTGGGAGGCCATGCTTGTTTCGATTGCATTGCGAGAAATATATACACATACCAATATTGATTGGGAGCATCCACCAGTATTAGAAGATCTCATTAATCACCTAGAACAAGGATCTGATGAACTATTTAAAAAAGGCCGAGCACGCACCCAGGAGGAATGGGATAACCGAATTGACAATTTACTATTGTCCTTAAACTCATTGCTTGATGGGCCAACTGGGCAGATATTTGCTGGTGAAACATCCTCACCTATTCACATTGGTGCAAATGCTGTTTGTATCGATGTATCAGCAATTGACCGTGGTGATGAAGCAATGAAGGCGGCGGTGATGATGGCATGTTGGTCAGCCGCCTTCGGCGCAATCGAGGCAGCACATATGCTTGCTGATGTTGGTCTTGCGAAACAACAGTACTTCTCAGCTACATTAGACGAACTATGGCAGGTGTTGGCAGCAGCTCCTGGTATGGTGCAGCACGTTGATGCGCTCACAAGGTTAAACCGTACTGATGCAACAGTGCTCAATATGATCACGCATACATTCCGTGATTTAGAGGCCTTATCTAATGAAGAAGATCGACAAACTGCTATGGGGTTTATCGAACGTGCAGGCATGGTTATTTGTGGTGGCTTACCTGCGAGCGAGTTAGATATTTTGCAATCTCGTTTAACTTTTACCGCGGCAGAAGCCGCTATGGTAGTGTCATGGTCCCGAGGAGTTCATCCAGGTAGGACTCGAAGTCGTAATGCTCGATCTGGGGCACTAGGCCGCGGTCAATTCATGATTAAACCTGCAAAAGATGGTACTCCGGGAATTCCAGTACAAACGATTTTGACACCAACAGAGGTGAAGCACCGTCTGCATGATACCAATGTTCGATTTGATGAGTATTTCTCCAAAGGCATACTATGAAAATAGTCGTTGGTATTCTTGCTTGTATCGCGGTAGTCTTCTTTCTTATCGTGGTAATATTTAGCGACGACGATTATGATGAGCTTACTAAAAATGGTTTTTCTTCATGTGTTGGGTCCAAACGATCAGGCACTATGGACAGCAGCGTGCCTGAAGGCTCATACAGTTATCCTGAAGCACATGCCTTAGATCACCTGACATCAGGATGGCGTACCCCAGATCGTCCAGATCATCGTGGATTGGATATCGCGCAGGGGCCAAGCACCCCAATTCTTGCATTTGCTGATGGTACAGTTGCCCAAGCCGGACCGGCAACAGGTTTTGGGCAATGGATTGTGATTGATCATGAGTTTGGTGGAAAAAAATACTCCACGGTATATGGGCATATTTTCCCCGAAGATATTTTGGTTGAGACTGGTGATGAAGTCAAAGCTGGTCAACATATTGCTAACCAAGGCTATAACGGTGAAGTAGTTCCTCCAGGGCCACAAGGGTCACATCTGCATTTTGAAGTGTGGGAGGGCGGTAGGCTTTCTGGTGGACATGACGTCGATCCGCAACCTTGGTTGAATAAAGCAGTAGAACCGAGTACGGGAAAACCAAAAACTGGTGGGAATTCTAAGATTTTCCTCATCGGAGATTCCCTTACTGAAGGCGCCAAATCTGACTTGGAAAAAGTATTGCCAGATGCATCTATTAATGCTAAAGTCGGTCGGCAATTTTCTGAAGGGTTAGATATTCTCAAACACACATCAACTCGTTATGAGGTGGTGATTTTAGCATTAGGCACTAACGGTGAATTCAGCCAAGATCAACTCGATGAAGCCATTGAAGCAACACATGGTGCCCGTGTGGTACTGACGACAGTGGCGGGGGCTAAGGTTTCTTCTGCCGCCAGTGTTAATAAACTGGTGCGAAAGAATGCTGATAAGGCTACTATTGCGGACTGGGAGAAGCGAGTTAAAGATAATTCTGGTCTTATCGGTAACGATGGGGTACATCCAACAACGCAAGGTCGCAAAGAATTCGCCTCTGTATTGGCGGAAGCTGCTAAGAATGCAACAAAAACTAATTCCACCTCGAAAGAGATTGAACTGCCACCTACAAGCAAACTAAAGTCAGAAGAGCACATGCAAAAAGATGCAATTCGGGTAGCTCGGGCTGCGGCAGTGAAATTCCCCAAGATTCAATCCATGGGTGGTTGGCGACCAGGTGATTCCCATCAAGACCATCCTGAAGGACGTGCCGTGGATTTGATGATTCCTCGGTGGGATACTGATGAAGGCAAAAAATTTGGTGACGAAGTACTTGATTATTTCCGTAGTAACGCTAAGCAATTTAATATTGAATACTTCATTTGGCGTCAGCAATTCATTCCGGCAGAGGGTGATGACGGATACACTATGAATGATCGCGGGAGTCCTACTCAAAATCACTACGATCACGTCCACATCACAGTCAAAGGTGGAGGCTACCCGAAGGAAGGTGAAAAATATTCACTTAATGGTGAAAAAGATTCATCACCGACAGGAAGCACTCATCGAACCAGTGATTGTGATAACGATGATGCCCCAGTCCATGTTGATGATGATCTGGATGCTACCGATATTCCACCAGAATATGCAAAGTGGTTTGAACGGTCAGCTGCCCAATGCAAACAGTTGCGTGCCCCGATCTTAGCCGCACTTTATCACCAAGAATCTGGTTTCAAACAAGGACTTGTATCTTCGACAGGAGCCCAAGGTCCAGGACAGTTTATGCCGGAAACATGGGCCGCATGGGGACGTAAGGTGGACGATAAGGGCAATGCTATTGGCCCACCTGGATCTGGTGATGTCAACGACATTGGTGATGCCACGATGGCATCAGGTCGGTTCTTATGCTCCATTGCAGAACAAAATGAGGAATGGAAGGCCGAAGGAAAAATCCATGGTGATGATACTGAACTAATGCTAGCCGGCTATAACGCTGGCCCAGGTGCAGTGCTTAATAATGGTGGAGTTCCACCATTTGAAGAAACTCAGCACTATGTCAAGATTATTCCCGAAAAAGCAAAACAGTTTGAGAAGAAAAAGAAATAGGTAGTATAGAGAGACTATTATGGATTATCTCAAGAGATTCAGGTTAGTCATACTGATTACCAGCATAGTAATCATTGCAGTATTAGGAATTACCGTGGCTTTCTTACTAGGAAAAGAACATAACACCACGGACACTTCACAAGAGCATGTGGGTGCCAGCGATCCAGCAGTTGATGAATTTGATCCACTTAATGATCCTGCTGTAGGTGCGCAATCCCTAGCTGCATCAATACTGTCGTATTCACCTGCGACAGACAAGTCTCCATCAGATGGGGCAAAGCGGGTAAAAGACCGACTCACTGGAAAATATCTTAAGGCTGCCGGAGACGATTCCGCGCCAAAGCCAAAGCAATGGAATACGTGGGCGCATGATAAATCCAAGATCCACACTGTTGTTAAGTTGCTGGATAATGTAGATATTCCTGCTGACGCAACTCAAGCAGTAATTCCGATACAAGCAAAAACATCTGTATGGCATGCTGATGGAGACCAAACCCCTATTAGGAAAAGCAAGATTAACGTTCACATGGTCAAAGAGGGAAACATGTGGAAGCTATCAGATATGGAATATCTCTCGGTATCGGAATAAAACTTATGACAGTGCCATCCCAATCATCTTTGCCAAAGCTACGACAAATCAGTTTAAGCATCTTTGTCGTATTAGGGCTGGTTATTTTATCAGGGTTGCGCTTTCCTATCTTGCACCAAGTATTTCAGGAGTGGCCAAAACTGCATGCTGCTACTGCAACATTTGTAGCACTCTGCATTGGGGTAATACCGTTCATCCTTCTTGGTTCTATGGCATCAGCAACAGTGGCGATAATGATGACGCCTAGTCGATGGGCTCGAATTATTCCCGCGCACCCATTTGCCGCAATACTGATAGCTGCTTGTTGTGGGATGATAACCCCTAGTTGCGAATGTGCCTCAGTTCCATTGGCTAGACGAATGATGCTTTCTGGTGTGCCAGCAGGGGCTGCAATTACCTTCATGGTAGCGGCTCCATCGTTAAACCCTGTGGTGATATATGCAACTATGACGGCTTTCAACAGTTGGCAGATAGCAATGGCACGGTGGACCGCAGGACTAATGGCTGTTATCGGAGTGGGGATGATCGTAACATTCTTTGGCCATCGCGCTTTTAATGAACTAGTTCCAATGGATGAGTTAGTATGCCATTCAGTAAGCCGGCAAAGAGTTTCGAAGAAAAATCAATGGCTACAAGCAATGAGCCATGATGCACTATCCTCATTAACCTTTGTTATCATTGGTGCTGGTTGTGCTGCTATTGCTACAACATTACTACCACGATCATTCATGTCTATTGTTCAGAACAACATTGTTATGTCGATTTTAGTCATGATGGGTTTAGCCATGATGTTATCTTTATGCTCGTTAGGGGATGCTTTTGTCGCAGCTTCATTTAGTGCATTACCTTTAGCATCACTACTTGTCTTTTTAGTTCTCGGTCCCATCATAGACTTGAAACTAGCAGCTTTAATGGATGGCATGTTGGGGGTGCAAGCAACGAAAGTAATTGCATTAGCAGGGGTATGTATGGCGTTAATATCTGCCATTATTGTGGCAGGAATTTGGGGGTGGCTATCATGAAGTATTACCGTCGATATAGCAGTTCTATTCTGTTAGTTTTATTAGGGGTAGGGTTGTGCAGAGCAGTATGGTTGGAGAAATATCAGGCATGGGTGTCATTGCCCCCATTGGTATTGATTCTTAGCAGTATCGGATTGTTTTCCCTTGGAATATTTCTTTTGCTATCCCCAATAGAATCATGCTGTGGTAATAATCATAGTATTCCATGGTATGCCCCCTGGATGATAGGAAGTTTATGTACAGTGGTTATGGTCATTAGTCCACCCATGTTGTCAACAACCATGGTGCCCACAGCAAACTATGCCGTGGCAACTATGGGAAATCCCAATACATGGGAAACATTAGGAACAGGAACTCCTGAATTGCCGCTATTTGAGGTTATTGCGAGGTCTCTTAAGCCTGCTGATCTGCGGCTTCAGGGGCGACAAGTGCGGATAAAAGGTCAGATAAGTACCACTAGCCAAAATGTACGCTTATTATCGAGAGTAACAGTAACATGTTGTGCCGCAGATGCACGGGTATATCGAGTTGAGCTTGACGATCCATTGAAACATCTCCAAGATATCCACGATGGACAGTGGCTCATGAGCACAGTACGTCTCCAACCAGGCACAACCACTGAAAAACGCGAATGGATTCCTTTGGTCACGGTTATTAATGTGAAGCCAGTGGAGATACAACCATACGATAAGAATAAATTATAGTAGGTGAGGAAAGAATGAAAAGAATGGGGCGCGATAATGCGCGTAATGCAGGAAATATTGGAGCAGATCCTAGAACTATCATGGGGATCGCTCTACTATCCATGTTCATTGTAGTCATTGGGTTGATCAATTTTGGTTTATGGGTATCGGTATCTATGACTGGAAAACCTTCAGCAGCAACAAAGAATCCCATCCGTAACACTATTGATACCCTTACCGGAAAAATCGAGTGGACAGCGGCTGCTACCTGGTCGGTCATCGGATTAATCTCAATCATTGTTCTGCTGGTCATTGTTGGGATTCGGATCTTTAAACCAGGGAAGAAGACTGCGCGTATTGATCATGCATCAAAGCATCTGGCAGCAAAGCGTGATATTGAATCACTATCAAAAAAGGCGGCGACGGCTAAGGCTAGGAAATGGATGCCAGAGAAAGATGCACTCGCACATCCTGGATTACGTTTAGGTAAGCTTCCAGGAACGAAAACTGGGTTGTATTCCACCTGGGAGGATCTGTATTTGGTGATTTTTGGTCCCCGCATGGGTAAAACAACATCACAAGTTATCCCAGCTATTGTGGATGCTCCGGGGGTAGTTCTCACGACATCCAATAAGCGTGACATCATTGATGACACAATTAAAATTACTGCGGCACGAGGCGAAGTATTTGTGTTCGATCCACAGGGAATCGCTCATGGATTTGAACAAGAACCATGGTTTTTCGACCCATTAGATATGGTGCGGCAAGATCCAGAGAAAATGGATGCCAGTGCCATGGCTTTGGCAGATATTTTTAAAACAGCGGAGATGGGTGCCTCATCAGGTAGCGATGATGCATTCTTCTCTACAGGTGGTCGAGATATTTTTGCTCATTTGCTATTAGCTGCGGCGATCTCAAACCGACCTATTTCTGATGTGTTTTTATGGGTATCAGATGATAATGATCGAACCCCTATCGAAATTTTGGCAGAAAATGGCGAGTGGCCACTTGTAACTGATGCGTTAGAGGCTCGGTATAATACTGTAGATGTCACACGGTCTGGGTTGTTTGCTCAAGCGCAACAGATGGCGGCATCACTAGGTCGGCAAGCTGCATCAAAGTGGGTGAATCCACGTCCGGATGCTCGACGGTTTAATCCAGATGAATTTGTGCGCTCTAAGAACAGTACGCTGTATGTTCTTTCAAAAGAGGGTGCAGATAATGCTGCTGCCTTGACGACGGCGCTCACAGCGGCAGTAATGAAAGCAGCAGAGCGTTATGGTGAAGAAAATGGTGGCCGTCTACCTATTCCACTGGTAGCACCACTGGATGAAGCAGCGAACGTTGTACGATGGCCAGAGTTACCGAAACTTTATTCACACTACGGATCACGCTCAATCATTTTAATGACGATTTTGCAATCATATGCCCAAGGAGTCAGTGTGTGGGGTGAAGAAGGCATGGAAGCTTTATGGTCTGCGACAGCAATTTTGCTGTATGGTGGCGGGGTGCGCGACGAAAAAATGCTGGGTAAAATGGAAGCACTGATTGGTGACTATGAGGAGTGGGTAAAATCAGTGTCTATTTCTCAAGGACAACGCTCTGTGTCTTCACAGAAACAAGAAAAAAAGATCCTTACTGTATCGGAATTAGCTGCACTAGGCAGTAATCGCGCGGTAGTATTTGCGGCTAAACGACGGCCACTCATTGCAGAAATGGAACCTTTCTGGACCCGTGATTATTGGCCGGAAAAGATCCGTGATGCATTGCCAAAAGAAAACTAAGTAAGAGGCGTATCATGAAGAACATCGAAGAGACAATATTTGAATCATTGAAGAATGATCTCCTGGACCATGTCAACAAAGAAATTATCGGTCAGACACGACAAATCTGTGAGGAACTTACGGGGGAGCCGCCATTCCTTGATGCCTTGTATGAGCTTGTTGATGCGGCTGAGGAAAGCATCCGTGCTGAGCTATATCCAAAACCGGTAAAACCAGTAAAGCCATCAAAGCCCGCACCTAAAAAATCGCCGCGGTTTGCATCAATGTTTCAATTTGCAGAAGAATTTTTACTACCGACATATGGGACAACAAAGTCTCAGTCAATGCGTGTGGCATGGTCGCCAGAGTGGTGGTCGCATCCTGAAGCCTTGACACGAATTGAGGCGTTATGGAAGCGATTTGAACAGTTACGGCTTAAAGATCCAGAGACTTATGTTGAAACATTCTTGCGGACTCATTGTGACTACCATATGAAGCGTCTCATGGATCCTAATGGCGTGTTTTCTCAATGCGTGAAAGGTGACTATCCTACTGTTCCGCTCCGTTCCAAGCCAAGAGAATCTGATTCTAAATAAGGAGAACTGATTATGCCCAATCTTGATCATCGTTTTGCTCGACGATTACGGATCCTTCGCCGTGTGGTATCCAAAGTAACAGTTGTGGATTTACATCAACGAACATTTGTTGCTGGGCCAGCATTACTGGAAAGATTTACACTAGGTGTGCTAGCAGCTGAGGGAGTGCGTGCGATAGTGGAGAATAATCATCTTTCCCGTGAGTTGGTGGGAGAAGAATTAAAAAGGCGTGGTTTATCTGAATCTGTGGATGCGTTGATGGCGGATGAACAATCTTTGGAAACAGTTTCAGATATGTCAAGTGAACAAAAACTGGAGCAAGTAGCTGCACAAATAGAAGGTAAAGGGATAACAAACAGTACTTTGGGTCATATTGGTCGTGTTATTGATTCAATTGAACCTGAAACAGGATACATGATTAACCCCACCATGATGTCCTCCCAAGAGCACCTGGATGATTTATATGCTACGAATGCTGATGACAGAGCCATTGACGCATATGTTGCTGGTGTGGAGATTACCAGTGAATCGCCCAGCACTAACCTACTTGCTGTAGATACAGATAATAAAGCTGCTGACGCTGAAACATTAGAACAAGAAGCTGATAGCACCCAGCATCTTACTCTTTAGGAAGTGAGGTGTATATAGTAAACCTGATATATTTCACTTGAAAGTTTGGTGGATCCTGTCTGTTCTTTGCAAACTAACCCTGAAGCAGGACTATCTGGACAATCAAAGAATAATGTTTCACCAACTGTTACCTGACCCCTGTTTTCCTAGTGACTGGAATAAGCTTCATTAATTCCAACAGGTTTGCGGTCAAATGTTGTGGTATGCATGAAGTATGAGTGATATCAACAATAATGAGATGGGCGCTGAAACCCCTAATAGGAATATTGGGTTTGCGGAATTCGATGTCATGAAGGATGCTCTGAGTGCGTTGAAGGCTACCTATATTCATAGGAAGGTTGCTGATGATAGTAGTGCTGCGGAAAAATGGTGGAGTGCTAAGTTTCAGGCTGTTAGGCAGCTTCTCAAAATGGTGGATGATAGTAATCCCGAGGAGATGCTTGCTGTTGCGAGGTTAGCTAATGCGGAAATTGCCATGATGGGTGGCATTGGGCTTCCCCCGGAAGAGCCACAAGATCCATCAGCGGATGAAGTATTATGACTAATCTTACCGCTAAAGATTTTCCAGTATCTGCTGAACAACAACAGCGTATCTTACAAGCATATTTGGAAGAGCTTCTTAAGAATGATGATCTTAAACCTCATGATATACCGCAGGTAGCGTTCATTGGTGGGCAACCTGGCTCGGGGAAGAGTAAGACCATCAATAATGTTCTCACGAACATGGGGGTGGGCTAGTAATAGATTCTGATGAGTTGCGATTACTGCATCCTGATATCAAGCGTATTTCACAATTAGACCCACTTCGAATGGATGTATTATCAAATGGTCCGGTGGGGGAATGGACAAAATCACTCATTACCTACGCTCGGGAACACAGATTCAATGTTATTATCGAAAACACTTTTGCACGTTCAGAGATCATGGCTGCAGAGGCTGAAAATTTTGAGCAGGCAGGATATCAGTGTTCATTTACTGCCCTTGCTGTTTTGGAATCGGTATCACGGTTAGGGATTGTTGACCGTTACCGGGCGGCCGTGCAGGGTGGTAACATTCCCCGGTGGACATCTGAGGTCTCTCACACCAGGAAGCTTATTCAGCGTCCCCAAACATGACTAGTCTCTGTAAGTAAGGAAGACCAAGCTAGATAGCATGTTCTTT
>ERZ773003.1197-NODE-1197-length-15982-cov-45.003390_pt1 | contig 15982 bp, 18 predicted proteins | sample MGYA00580668_ERZ773003 | MGnify/ENA primary metagenome ERZ773003 (study PRJEB29015, sample SAMEA2738002) | human oral metagenome | biome: human oral; feature: human-associated habitat; material: dental | place: China | collected 2126 ... | reverse complement strand
CCAGCACCAGAAATTTCTGAAAATGGTGAACCAGGTCAAGAACGTGAACTCCAGTTGGAATTGAAAATTTTAGCAGATGTCGGTTTAGTCGGATTTCCGTCTGTTGGGAAATCAACTCTTTTGAGTGTGATTACTTCTGCTAAGCCGAAAATTGGCGCTTATCATTTCACAACTATTGTACCTAATCTTGGAATGGTTCGGACGCAGTCCGGTGAATCCTTTGCTGTGGCAGACCTGCCTGGCTTGATTGAAGGAGCCAGCCAAGGTGTAGGACTTGGAACACAATTCCTTCGCCATATTGAGCGAACTCGTGTCATCTTGCATGTCATTGATATGTCAGCTAGTGAAGGACGTGATCCTTACGAAGATTATCTTGCTATCAATAAGGAATTGGAATCCTACAATCTTCGCTTAATGGAACGTCCACAGATTATTGTTGCTAATAAAATGGACATACCTGAAAGTGCAGAGAATCTAAAAGTCTTTAAAGAAAAATTAGTAGCAAATTATGATGAATTTGATGAACTGCCACAGATTTTTCCAATTTCAAGTTTGACGAAACAAGGCTTGTCAACGCTTTTGGATGCAACTGCAGAATTGCTTGATAAAACACCTGAATTTCTGCTTTATGATGAGTCCGAAATGGAAGAAGAAGCCTACTATGGCTTTGATGAAGATACTCCAGCATTTGAAATCTCACGCGATGATGACGCTGTCTGGGTTTTATCTGGTGATAAGTTGGAAAAACTCTTTACCATGACAAACTTTGACCGTGAGGAGGCTGTCATGAAATTTGCACGGCAACTACGTGGTATGGGGGTAGACGAAGCATTACGGGCGCGTGGTGCTAAAGATGGTGACTTGGTTCGTATCGGCAAATTTGAATTTGAATTTGTAGACTAAAAAGGAGCGATTTTATGAGTGATAAACCAATATCCTTTCGTGATAAAAATGGCAATTTCGTTTCTGCAGCTGACGTTTGGAATGAAGAAAAACTCGAAAAACTTTTTAACAAACTCAATCCGAACCGAAAATTTCGCTTGGAACGTGAGAAATTAGCACAAAAGAAAAAAGAATAGGACTTGCTCATTTTTGAGCCAAGTCCTATTCTTTAATTTGTAGCAATTTCATTTAATAAGTCTTGTGCAGTCGTTGTTGGATTGACACGAACACGGTTGAGGGTTAAAAGTCCGTCATTAAGAGAAGCTAGTCCGTTGTTGGTTGTCAATCCCATTTTATAGCCGAGGCTTTCAGCAATTTGTGTCGTTGTTTCACTATAACGTCCTGAAGGATAAGCAACCGTCGTTGTATTTTGTGATAGGTTGCTGTCTAGATACTGCTTAGAGGCTTGCAATTCTGTCGTTTGTGTTTCTGCACTTGAAAGGGATAAATCCGGATGATTAACGGTATGATCTTCAAAAGACATTCCCTTTTGCTTCATTTCCTTGATTTGCGCAAGCGTCAGTATATCCTCGCGTCCATTTTCGACAAAACCAGTAATGACATTATTGGTTGCCCGCATTTGGTATTTTTGAAGAAGTGGGAAAGCATTGGTGTAAAAATCTCTCAAACTATCATCAAAGGTCAACCAAACGACTTTTTTATTTTTCGGAAGGACATTTTCAGTCAAAACTTTATAGGCTTCCTTTGGCGTGAGAGTATAATAGCCAGCGTCTTTTAGAGCTTTCAAATGACTTTCAAACGTTTCAGGCGAGACAATCAAACCAGCATTTGCTGCTTCAGAAGGATCCATATTGTGAATCGCATGGTACATCAAAATAGGGAATTTAACAGGCTGATCTTGCTTTATCCATTTCACTTTGCTTACTTTTTCACTAGATCCAGATGTCTCTTTAGTAGTTGCTTGAGAAGTAGAAGATTTGCTCACTTGTGAAGTGGCAGTTCTTGTATGGTTATTAGCCAGATTTGTTCCAGAGCGTTTCCACATAAATGTTCCTGCAATCACCAGAACAACCAATAAGATGAAGCTTATAATAGCACGCCGTTGTCTCCTCTTACGAATACGATTTCGTACAGAACGATTACCAGAATGTTTTCCCATTATGTGGAACTCCTTTTACTTTTAAATCACTATGTATATTTTACCATATTTCTGACTAACCGTTCACAATTTTTTAAAATAGATTTCTATTATTTTTATAAAAATCCTGAAGTCTGCTTACTAGAAAAAAACTAGTTTATTTGCTATAATAAAAAGAATAAAATCTCAAGGAGTAGTCATGTCTATTAAAATTGCTTTACTTGGTTTTGGGACAGTTGCTAGTGGTGTTCCATTTTTATTGAAAGAAAATAGTGAAAAGATTGTGCAAGCAGCTCATTCAGAAATTGAAATTGCGAAAGTATTGGTAAAAGATGATGCTGAAAAAGAACGCTTGTTAGCAGCAGGAAATCATTTTAATTTTGTCACGACGATTGATGAAATTGTAAATGATAATGAAGTAACGATTGTCGTTGAATTGATGGGGCGTATTGAACCTGCAAAAACTTTCATCACTCAAGCGTTAGAAGCAGGTAAACATGTTGTCACTGCAAATAAAGACTTGCTGGCAGTTCATGGCGCTGAGTTGCTTGAGATTGCTGCAAAACACAAGGTGGCTCTTTACTATGAAGCGGCAGTAGCGGGAGGAATTCCGATTTTACGCACGCTTGTTAATTCCCTAGCTTCTGATAAAATTACGCGTATTCTCGGTGTGGTCAATGGAACGTCCAACTTCATGATGACCAAAATGGTAGAAGAAGGTTGGTCTTATGAGGCGGCACTTGCTGAAGCACAGCGACTTGGATTTGCAGAAAGTGACCCAACCAATGATGTGGACGGAATTGATGCTGCATATAAAATGGTTATTTTAAGTCAATTTGCCTTTGGAATGACGGTTAAATTTGAAGATGTCGCCCACCAAGGCATTCGCAATATTACACCAGAAGATGTAGCGGTTGCGCAGCAATTAGGCTATGTTGTCAAATTAGTTGGTTCCATTGAAGAAACGGAATCGGGTCTCGCTGCAGAAGTCACACCAACCTTTTTACCAAAAACTCATCCTCTTGCTAGTGTAAATGGCGTGATGAATGCAATCTTTGTAGACTCTATCGGTATTGGTGAGTCGATGTATTACGGTCCAGGTGCGGGACAAAAACCCACTGCAACAAGTGTTGTTGCAGATATTATTCGGATTGTTCGACGGATTAACGAAAGAACCGTTGGAAAAGCCTTTAATGAGTTTCAGCGTGAATTAGTTCTGGCTAAACCAGAAGATCGTAAGAGCCCGTATTACTTTTCGATATTAGCACCTGATGCGAAAGGACAAGTTTTACGCTTAGCAGAAATTTTTAATGCTGAAAATATCTCCTTTAAACAAATTCTGCAACAAGGAACAGACGGAAATACCGCACGAGTCGTAATTATTACCCATGCTGTCAATAAAATACAGCTAGAAAATGTCGCTCGAAAATTGCAGGCAACTTCTGATTTTAAATTATTGAACACCTTCAAAGTATTAGGAGAATAAAATGAAAATTATTGTACCTGCAACGAGCGCGAATATTGGTCCAGGATTTGACTCGGTTGGTGTAGCTGTCAGTAAATATCTAACCATTGAAGTTTTGGGAGAAAGCGACCGTTGGCTGATTGAGCATGATTTGGAGCGGCGTATTCCTTCTAATGAACGCAATTTATTGATTAAAGTGGCGCGCAGAATTGCTCCAGCTATTCAACCTCATCATTTAAAAATGACAAGTGATATTCCTTTAGCGCGTGGTTTGGGTTCTTCTAGTTCCGTTATTGTTGCAGGGATTGAACTTGCAAATCAATTGGCAAATTTGCAGTTGTCAAATGCTGAAAAATTGAATTTTGCGACGAAAATTGAGGGACATCCAGATAATGTAGCACCTGCTATTTATGGTAATTTGACGATTTCTAGTTATTTAAACGAGAAAGTTTCAACTGTAGTGACGGCATTTCCAGAAGTAAGCTTTATTGCCTATGTTCCAAATTATGAATTGCGTACTAAAGACAGCCGTGGCGTTCTTCCAAAAGGTTTATCTTATCGTGAAGCTGTCACTGCAAGCTCTGTAGCGAATGTGGCTATTGCCGCTTTAATGAAGGGCGATATGGTAACAGCGGGACGTGCTATTGAGTCCGACCGTTTTCATGAGCATTTTCGCCAAGGTTTGATTAAGGAATTTCCAAAAATCAAGATGCTAGCAAAGAAAAACGGTGCGTATGCGACTTATCTATCAGGAGCAGGACCTACTGTGATGGTTCTAGCACCAAAAGACCAGTCGAATATGATAAAAGAGAAAATAGAAGATCAACAATTTAAAGGACAAGTTTTTGAGCTTCAGGTTGATTGCCGAGGCGTTCGAGTAGAAAAATGAGAAGAGAGTGAAGAGGGTGGAACAGAACTAATGAAACGAAAATTTAGTTCGTAATCCTACCTTCGTAAGGTTGCTCAATAGTCTGAGCAACTATTGAGATGGCAGATAAGGAAAACGAAGTTTTCGCCAAAAGTGGCTCTTCCGAGCTTGAAAAGTGAACCCGCTTGGAAAGCTCTATCTGCCACCTCAAGGCAGTACTTTGAGCAATCAGTCGCTGCGTCGTTGATTTATTACATAGTGTACTTTTTAGGTTGGGAATTTTTGTCCTAACCTCTTTTAATATTTTTACAAAAAATCTCCTCTTGTCTATTTATTCAAATGTATGCTATAATAAATAAAGAATATATAAAGGAGCACGGTTATGAATAAACTTGATTTGCAGGCGCTTGCGGATGAGTTAGGGTTGCAATTTGATGAGACTTCATCTGTTATTTTTGGTCAAAAAGATGGTTATACTTTCTATATTGAACAAACGAATCAAAAAAATCAATACTGTATTTGTTGTTCGGTAAAAAATGGTGAAGCATTACCATCTTTGGAAGAATTCAAAGAATTGACGAAATCTTCTAAGGCTTTGAAAACTTATCAGGTTAATTTATATAAAGCAACTTTTTATATTAAAACTGGTATGACTAAAGGAAAAACACGTGAACATATTCGTCAGGGATTACAAGACATTATCGCGTTCTTGAAAGAAAGAAATCTGACGAATGTTTGCGAGCAGACAGGAAAAGCAGGACAAGTGGATCTTTATCAAGTCGGAGGGAACCTTTTACTGCTTTCACCAGAATCATTTCAAGAATTAAGCTCAAATTTATCAATTGAAAACCAAGTTTATGATCACCAAAAGGAAAGCATCTTAGCAGGAACGGTAGGAGCCTTTCTTGGGAGCTTGATAGGGGGAATTGTTACTTTGGTGATTGCTCAACTTGGATATGTAGCTGTTGTTGCAGGGATTGTCATGGGAGTTTGTACGATTAAAGGATATGAACTGTTAGGTAAAAAGTTGTCTAAAGTTGGTATCGCGATTAGTGTTGTTTTTATGCTTATCATGATGTTGGTTGCGCACCAATTTGACTATGCAATTCAGCTTGCAAAAGCAGAAGGAGTGGATGTTTTTACAGCCTTTACTTATCTAACAGAGTATATTTTTAATGGCAATGAAGTGCATATCTCTTATTGGACAAATCTTGGTTTGCTATTATTATTCACAGGTGCCGGTGCTGTGGGAACGATTATTAGCGTTTTGTCTGCACAGTCACAAAAATATGTTACAAGAAAATTAGGGTAAAAGAATTCAAAGGTTTAGATTTTTATCTGAGCCTTTTTAGGTCTGATTAAAAAACATTGAATAATAAATATTCAAACATGTAGCATTTAATTTTAAAGAAGCTAATTGAATCGTCATCTCAACTATGCTACAATCAAGCTATGATGTTCAATAAATTAACCAGAAAAAGTCGTATAGATCAATACTTAATAAAAAAAATGATTGCCTTTCGGCAAATGAGCTTTATTAAAATTACACAAGAAACATTGGTATCGCTCTTTCCGTTTTTTTTGCTGACGACGATAACAATGGTTTTTTCTGAATCCATTTTTGGTATAAATGGCTATATCAACAATCTTTTTGCGATTCGGCACTAGTTTCCCCATTTTTCAACTATTAGCTTAGTTACGACAAATTTCACCTATCTGATAGGTGGGATGGCGGGCCCTTTAGCGACTTATTTTAGCGCAAAATACACAGCTGGTTATTATGGTCGTAGTACGGGGACAGCTGGGATTACAGCCTTTATTTTTAGCTTATTAGTCAATTCACGCGAATTATTTTCGGTGGTTTTAAATGACGGCGCTTTGACGAGAATCAATCTTCCTTTCAATATCAATCTAATTGTTGCGATATTGATTGGTTATGTGGTGGGACAAATTTTTCGATTTTCAAGTCCGAATGATGATCACATTGTAGATGAGCATTTTATTTATTACCCGAAAACGTTGCGTCCTATCTTTTGCTCGTTTGCTCTGGCTGTCTTGGTTAGTTTTCTCATTAATCTGGGCAATCGATACAATGTTTTTTCAACAGTTGCAACTTTTTTGTCAGGGTTGATTGTCAATCGAAACAATATCTTTGTCATTGAAATGAATACTGCCTTACGGACTTTTAGTGCTTGGATTGGAAATAGTAATCCATTTAATGACTTGCCATTTGTCAACGACTCCTTTGCCTTGGATAATCTCAATTATGCTTTGAAACATCATACTACAACAGGGGTACCTTATCTCTTTTCAACGACCAATCTGTATGATGCTTATGGAACATTTGCGGGACTGGACGGAGTTTTAGCTCTTCTCGTAGCTATTCTCTGGAAATCTCGGAGTGACAAAGGCCGAGATGTGAGTTTGAAAAGTATCTTTCCTTCACTTTTTAACCATGGTGTAGCCTTTATGGTTGGGATTCCTATATTTTTCAACTTTCTATTTTTAATCCCTTTTATCCTCGTACCAATGCTGAATGTCTTTGTAGCTAGTATTTTTCTATATTTTAGAATAATGCCTCCGGCTGTTTATCCAGTTCCTAGCGGAGCGCCAAGTGTACTCTATGCTTTTATTGGGACAGGCGGAAGTTTGCGAGCATTAGCAGTAGGAATTTTCATTTTTATTATCGATGTTCTTATTTATATCCCCTTTGTGAGATTTAATGACCGGATTCATGAGGAACTCAGACAAATGGATCAAAAAGGAGGCGAACATGACTAAAAAGATAAAAATAGTGCTGCTGACTGTTCTAATTTTTTTGATAGGACTAGCAGTTCCCTCTTATAGTTGGACGAGAAAAAACATTGATCAAATTGCTAAATTTTATAATGCTCGGATGTCGCCAATCATTATGATACCAGGTAGTTCTGCTACGGAGAACCGCTTTGACGGCTTGGTTCAAAAGCTCAATCAAAGACGTTGTGGCGTGAAGCATAGCTTGCTCAAAGTTAAGGTCTGGAATGACGGACGAATTACATATAGCGGATCTATCGCAGCGAATGATAATGAGCCAATTATTGTGATTGGTTTTGAAAATAATAAAGATGGCTATAGTAACATCAAAAAACAAGCCAAAATGGTTGACACTGCCTTTGAAAATCTCCAAGGAAAATACAATTTCAATAATTTTAAGGGCTTGGGTCACTCAAACGGTGGTTTAATTTACACAGCTTTTATTGAAAATTACCTCGGCAGCTATGATGTGGAATTGAAGAAGTTGATGACAATCGGGACGCCTTATAACTTTACTGAAACCAATATCAACAATAAAACTGAGATGTTAGCTGATTTCATTAAAAATCGTGAAAATATTCCGACCACTTTAGCTATGTATTCTGTTGCAGGAACCATTACTTATGATTCAGACGAATTGGTACCAGATACGAGCGTGAGTGCAGGGAAATATATTTATCAAGGACAAGTGGCGCACTATACTGAAACCACAGTCACAGGTGCGGATGCCCAGCACTCGGACTTGCCAACCAATGATGAGGTTGTCTTCTTAGTTCAAGAGCGCCTTGTAGATAGACAAAACCAGCGAAATCAAAGAAATTGAGAAGGAGTAGGACAGACGCCTAGGGCTGCTGACACAATCATGGTCATCTATCCTAATCTCCTCTTTTTGTTGTTATAAATTATGAATCGGACGATAATTGCTATTCATTTTTTGCATACCACTCTGCAATTTTGCTATTGTACTTTTTCTGAAAAGAGCGTTATACTTATGATAAAAATTGCGAAAAGAGGAAATCACATGCAAAATATAATCTTAAACAACGGTGTCGAAATTCCAATTTTAGGTTTTGAAGTGTACTAAATTGCTCCCAAAGATACCAAGAGTGCTGTGCTAAATGCTATCAAGGCAGGTTATCGTCATTTTGATACTGCTCAAGCCTATGCCAATGAAAAGGAAGTAGGCGAGGCGATTCGAGAGTCTGGGATTGACCGCAAAGAGTTTTTCATCACTAGTAAAGTCTGGCTATCCAACTATGGCTGCGACAAGGCTTATGCCTCGGTTTTAGAATCTCTTGACAGAATGGAGTTAGATTATCTGGATCTTATGTTGCTCCACCAACCTTTTGGTGACTATTATGGTGCCTACCGTGTACCGTGCTTCGGAACAACTTTACAAAGAAGGAAAACTTCGAGCGATTGGTGTGTCTAATTTCTATCCAGATCGTCTCAGCGACATTGTAGCTTTCAATGAGATTACACCACAAGTCAATCAAGTGGAAACTCACCCACTGAATCAACAGATATTCGCACAAGAAAATATGATAAAAAATAAGGTGCAAATTGAATCTTGGGCTACTTTTGCAGAAGGTCGTGGTGACATTTTCAATAATCCAATTCTCAAAAGTATTGCTGATAAACATGGCAAATCCACTGCACAAGTCATGGTTCGCTGGCAAGTTCAACGGGGAATTGTTTGCTTGACTAAGTCTTCACGTTTTGAGCGAATGAAGGAAAATATTGATGTTTTTGACTTTGAACTCAGTGCAGAAGATATGGCAAAGATTGCAAGTATGGACACCCAAACCAGCCTTTTCTTTAATCATCAAGAAGCCAGTACAGTAGATCTCTTTTTAGGATTTCTGGGGAGAAAATGAGAACAGGATTTGAGTTTGATTTCAGAAAATAACTATGTTAGTTTTCATTCAGATAACATTTTAATAACAAGTGGGTATAATTGCTTGATTTTCGCTTGAGGAAGATTATTATATATGTAAGTAATCTGATGTAAAGAATGCTTTATTATAATTTTTGAAAGGTTATCTAATGTTAACTCCAAAATTTAGTCTATTTGTTCTTGCTAGCTATTTTATCTTACCAATTATTGCATTGTTATTTCCAAACAAATATGTTAAATTAATCGTATTTGTGATATTTCTATTAGAAAATATTTTGGTGATAGGTCTGTATATAAAGGGCAAGTATTTTAACTGATAGCCTTATCTTACAATAGTACCAATAGTACCAAAAAAAAGCCTAACTTTTTATTTTGATTGAGTTGGGCTTTTTCGTCTTATTCAGTTTTAATATTAGAACGATATTGAGTTGATTAATAATCTTATTTTATAGTGAATATATCTTGTTTTTTTCATGAGCATGGACTATTTAGTTTTCACCAACTCCTGTAAAATAGCTTTGTTCTTCTTCAAAACGGAAATGTAGAAAGTCTTGGTAGCTTCTTTGTCCGAGATAGGAATCTGGATACGTTGGCTATTCACAGTGGATTCTTCAGTGTTTTGTTGAGTAATATTGGTAGAAAAAGTTGGTAATGCAGAAGCATTTACTAAATCAACAAAGGCTGCCCGATCTTTTTGAACAATAAACTTTGTTTGCGTCAGTTGATTGACTAATGGCTGCCAAATGCCTAGATTCGAGCGCAGCAGCATAGTCAAATTAGCAATTCTGCAAGTTTTATCTCTTTTCGTGTGGCATACGGGTGAGTCAAAGGAACGGATAAGTAAAGTTGCTCCATGAAAAGCTCCATGGAAAGAATATGCTCTTTTTGATAGGATAGTCTGTTACAATGAAGTGAACGTTTTCGTCATCCAGAGCTTTTTCCAATTCGTCATTCGTCTTTTGCTCAATTTGAATGTGTTGCTCCAAGCCTTTTTCTTTTATACGACTTTCTAGTTCAAAGATGGCTCCCAGTGCATTAACACCACCAAAAATAGTATTTTCTTTTAATGAAAAATGTTGTACATCATCGAGAAATTTTTGTTTTTGTTTCAGAAATTTTTTGGTTAGTTTAACTGTTTGATGACCGGTTTCCGTGAAACTTAATTTATTTTTTCTTCGCTCAAAAAGAATAACTCCCAATTCATCTTCCAGCATTTGCATATTTCGAGTTAAGGATGGCTGAGAGATGAGTAGGACTTTGGCTGCTTTAGACAAGGTTCCCTCCTGTGATAAAACAATGAGTTGCTCCAAGCGTTGTAAATTCAGCATGATGTCTCCTTTTTGATCAATGAGTTGGACAGCTTTGACTATAGGTAAAATGAATACCAGTATCATCTATCGTTATTGTACAATTTTTCATTTATCTTGTAAAATGAGAGCATAGAGCAGCACAAGTCGTTCAAACCTATTCAAGTTCTATGCAAACCTTTTCAATTTGTAAAAAATCTGATATAATAAGAATGAAAAAAATTATTAGAGGAGAGTAGCATGTCTAAAAAAATTATTGGAATTGATTTAGGTGGTACATCTGTGAAGTTTGCGATTCTGACCCAAGAAGGGGAAGTTCAAGAAAAATGGTCTATTAAGACAAACATTTTAGATGAAGGTAGTCATATTGTTGATGATATGATTGAATCTATCAATCATCGCTTGCGACTATTGGGACTCGGGGCAGAAGATTTCATCGGAATCGGCATGGGCTCACCTGGTGTTGTGGATCGTGAAAAAGGAACGGTTGTCGGAGCTTACAATCTCAACTGGAAAACTCTGCAACCTGTAAAGGAAAAAATTGAGAAAGCGACTGGCATTCCTTTCTTTATTGATAATGACGCAAATGTAGCTGCTCTTGGTGAACGTTGGAAAGGTGCTGGTGAAAACCAACCAGATGTTGTCTTTATGACACTTGGAACAGGTGTCGGTGGTGGTATTGTTGCGGAAGGAAAATTACTGCATGGGGTAGCTGGAGCAGCCGGAGAATTGGGGCATATCACAGTTGATTTTGATCAGCCGATTCTCTGTACTTGTGGTAAAAAAGGTTGCTTAGAAACCGTAGCTTCTGCAACAGGTATTGTTAATTTAACGCGTCGCTACGCTGATGAATATGCTGGTGATGCAGAGCTGAAAAAACTGATTGATAATGGCGAAGACGTTAATGCAAAAATTGTCTTTGATTTGGCTAAAGCTGGTGATGAATTAGCTCTCATTGTTTATCGCAATTTTGCACGTTATCTTGGTATTGCTTGTGCCAACATTGGATCTATCTTAAATCCGTCAACGATTGTCATCGGTGGTGGCGTCTCTGCAGCAGGTGAATTTTTACTAGACGGTGTTCGTAAGGTCTATGAAGAAAATTCTTTCCCTCAAGTGCGTACATCCACAAAACTTGCACTTGCAACGCTTGGAAATGATGCAGGAGTCATTGGAGCAGCTTCATTGGTTCTTCAATAATTCTACTAAAATGGAAAAAATAATCCAAATAAGGCATTTACAATTATTACAAAATTTGTTATGATATTAGTTAGTGCGCAATGGAAGCACTAGAAAACGACTAATCCGCTGTGGTCTTGAATCGTAAGATTAGTAAGATAGGAGAAGAAAAATGAATCCATTAATCCAAAGTTTGACTGAAGGTCAACTTCGTACTGATATTCCTGCATTCCGTCCTGGTGACACTGTTCGTGTTCACGCGAAAGTTGTCGAAGGAAATCGCGAACGTATCCAAATCTTCGAAGGTGTGGTTATCGCTCGTAAAGGTGCTGGTATTTCAGAAAACTATACTGTTCGTAAAATTTCTAACGGTGTAGGTGTTGAACGTATCTTCCCACTTCACACACCACGTGTTGAAAAGATTGAAGTTGTTCGTTACGGTAAAGTACGTCGTGCGAAATTGTATTACCTTCGTGCATTGCAAGGTAAAGCAGCGCGTATCAAAGAAATTCGCCGTTAATGTGGAATTAACTCTGTCACTTGGCAGAGTTTTTCTCTAGTCCCCTTAGTTCAATGGATATAACAACTCCCTCCTAAGGAGTAGTTGCTGGTTCGATTCCGGCAGGGGACATAACGTGCCCTCAAAAGTCCTTATTGTTGAAGGGCTTTTGTGTTTTTTGAGTTCAATATTTGCTTGTTATTCTCAATAAAATATAAAAGTAAAGTTTGTTTTGGAAACATCTGACTGAAAGGATAAGAATATGAAGGCGTATTTTATTGGAGGACTAGGCTGCAATTGCTATTATCCCCAGGACTTTTTTAATGCACTGTCTTTTCCAGTTACTTATCTAGATATTTATGATTCTAGGTTGGAAGAGCAACTGATTTCATTACAGGCGTTGAAAGATTGGTTTATGGCACAAGTTGATATGGATGACGATATTCTGTTAATAGCCCATTCTTTGGGAGCAGATTTAGCAGTTTATCTAACAAGTGTCTATGATAAAATTACGCATCTCGTCTTATTAGATGGTGGATACATTAATATGGATAAAATTTGCCCTTTGAATGTAGAAATTGAAGATTCTCTGAATTATCTTCAAACGAATGTTTATGAGAGCCTAAAGAAAGCTGTTATAACTGAAAAACAAAGCTCTGCTGTATGGTCAGAAAATTTGGAGAGGGCGGTAAAAGAAAGTTTTGTTTTTGATAAAGTTCAAAAACATTGGCATTTAAGCTTATCTGAAAAGTTAATGACTCATTTATTGACAATAAGACGGCAAGCTTTTAGAAATTTGTCCTTTTTGAAAAATAAAAATGTAATTTTGTTCATTCCAGAAATAAACAAGGAAACACCAATTTGGAAAAAGAGGGCTATACAGACCATCCCGAACTTTCTAAACCTCATAGAAATGACTAGCTGTAGTCATTCATTGTATATGGAAAAACCGAAAGAAATAGCAGTCTTACTTGAAGACAAAATGAAAATTAGGCCACTCTTTTGAAAAAAGAAACTTTTTCTAGGACAAATTTTATGAGATAATCTTCTAAACTAAATTGGAACAATCTGATTTAGTTTTTTTATATTTTGTGTGTCATTTTACTATTTTCTGTCTTTATTTTAGTTTCTTTTAAGAAAAAATTCAGTCACTTTTAAGAAAAAGTAGATATGATAGATCCATTCAAAAGAAAGGACGTGATGAGATGAGAAACTCAAAGTTAAATTTGTTTGTCTGATAAATCTTGGCATCAAAGGAGTTATTGTGGCAATACTCTTTGGAATGCAATCTCTGATCGCTTAAAAATAGAAAGAAGGAATTTGACAAAAATGAAACAAGAGAACACAAGTAAGAAAGAGAAGATGATCATGGTTGAAAAAAGTACGAAATGGTGGATGACTGTTGTAGCAAGCGGGTCACTTGCTGTTGGTCTTCTCGGTGGGCTAGGTATTGCTTCTTTGGCGACAAATGCACTCAATCAGCAAGCAAAAGTACAGACAAGTACGACAACTCAGGCACAGAATAACCAGCAACAGGGAAACCAAAATCAAGGTGGTCCGGGAATGCCTCCAGGTGGACAAAACGGAAATAACCAAGGTGGTCCAAATGGCATGCCACCCCAACAAAATGGCGACCAAAGTGACAATAATAATAGTCAAAATGGCTCAGGAAACAGTAATAACTCAAAGAAAAAAGCTCCATCAAATGCTGACGGTTCAACCAAATCAGATAAGAATAGTAGCACGACAGAAAATAATGATTCAAATACAACAAATTCTTAATATTTCAGAGAAAGTCATGATATAATAGAATCAGAATAATAGAAAGTCAGTAGATTGATTTTTGGCAAGACAATGCGAAAGCATTACTTAGTTCACGATGAAGGGAGCGGGCAGAACTGAACATTCAAAATGTTTTTTAGTTCGTGGCCTTATCCCATTAAGCCTCAAAGTACTGTTTTGAGCAATCAGCTACTGCATCGTTAGTTTAGTGCATAACGAATTTTGAAACTGGAGACTTTTGTCCCAAACTCGTATTTTAGAAGGAAAAGCATATGATTAAGATTCTATTAGTGGAAGACGACCTCGGTCTATCTAATTCGGTATTTGATTTTTTGGATGATTTTGCAGATGTCATGCAAGTTTTTGACGGTGAGGAAGGATTGTACGAGGCTGAGAGTGGCGTGTACGACCTTATCTTGCTTGATTTGATGTTGCCAGAAAAAGACGGTTTCCAAGTATTGAAAGAATTGCGTGAAAAAGGCGTTACCACACCTGTTTTGATTATGACAGCCAAAGAAAGTTTGAATGATAAAGGACATGGTTTTGAACTGGGAGCTGACGATTATTTGACCAAACCATTTTATCTGGAAGAATTAAAAATGCGGATTCAAGCTCTCTTGAAGCGTTCTGGCAAGTTCAATGAAAACACCCTTTCTTATGGCGATGTCACTGTTAATTTATCAACAAACACTACACTTGTAGACGGAAATGAAGTAGAATTGCTCGGAAAAGAATTTGACTTGCTGGTGTATTTCTTGCAAAATCAAAATGTTATTTTGCCTAAGACACAGATTTTCGATCGCTTGTGGGGATTTGATAGTGATACAACGATTTCAGTTGTAGAAGTTTATGTCTCAAAAATCCGGAAAAAATTGAAAGGGACGACCTTTGCGAACAATCTTCAAACGCTTCGTAGTGTCGGATATATTTTAAAAGATGCTGAATAAACTTAAAAAAACATGGTATGCGGATGATTTTTCTTATTTCATTCGCAATTTTGGTATTTTTACTCTCATTTTCTCAGCCATGACTTTGATTATCATTCAGGTGATGCGCTCAAGCCTTTATACAACGGTCGATAATAACTTGAAAAGTCTCAGTCAGGATTCCGCTTCTGTCATCAATTTGGCGCTCGCTCGGAGAGTGGGGATGGAACAGAAGTCAGACAACGGAGAGCCTAAAACCGACACGGGTGACAAAGAGCTTACTGATAAACCAAATGTCAGTGCCAATACGGAAGTTATTTTATTTGATAAGAATTATAAGCCAATCATTACAAGCAATAATTTTCTGGGACTTAATAAACTTTCCTTTAATAGCAAGCAATTGGATCGCATTCGGCAAGTCCAGGTTAAAAGCAATTATGGTCGACAAGAAACCTATCGGATGATTTTATTTGAAGTGAAAATCCCAAATTTGGAAACCAATGTCAAATATGCAGCGGTCTTTATCAATATCAGTCAGTTGGAACAAACTAGTCAAAATCATGAGCAGCTGATTGTAGTTGTGATGATTAGTTTCTGGGGAATTTCCTTGATTGCCAGTGTCTATCTTGCACGAGTAAGTGTCAAACCGCTTTTGGAAAGTATTCAAAAACAAAAAAGCTTTGTCGAAAATGCTAGTCATGAATTACGCACACCTTTAGCCGTTTTGCAAAATCGTTTGGAGACTTTGTTTAGAAAACCAGAAGCTACCATTATGGAATCGAGCGAAAGCATTGCTTCTAGTTTGGATGAAGTGCGGAACATGAAAATGTTGACGACAAATCTGCTTAATCTAGCACGGCGTGACGACGGGATTAAACCAGAAATTGGCGATGTCGAGCCAAATTTCTTTAATACGACCTTTACCAACTATGAAATGGTTGCCGCAGAAAATGGGAAAACTTTCCGATTTGACAATAGGATTCACCGCATGATTAAAACAGACAAGACCTTGCTGAAGCAATTAATGACGATTCTGTTTGACAATGCTCTGAAATATACAGATGAAGACGGTGTGATTGAATTGACAATCTCTGCAAATGATCGAAATTTGTTTTTAAAGGTTTCAGATAATGGTCCGGGGATTAGTACGGCAGATAAGAAAAAGATTTTTGATCGTTTTTATCGGGTTGATAAAGCACGGACTCGGCAGACAGGTGGTTTTGGT
>ERZ773003.1194-NODE-1194-length-15997-cov-5.221616_pt1 | contig 15997 bp, 10 predicted proteins | sample MGYA00580668_ERZ773003 | MGnify/ENA primary metagenome ERZ773003 (study PRJEB29015, sample SAMEA2738002) | human oral metagenome | biome: human oral; feature: human-associated habitat; material: dental | place: China | collected 2126 ... | reverse complement strand
TTGCGTCGCTGGTACGCAGCGCGATGGACGAGGAGGGCGCCGATGAGCGCTGACAGCCTGACGATCGATGAACATGGCCTGAGCGCCGCCGAGGTCGCCGAGCGCGTCGCCCGCGGCGCGGTCAACCGGGTGAAGGACCGTACGTCCCGCTCGGTGACGTCGATTATTAGAGAGAACGTGCTGACGCTGTTCAACGCGATCATCGTCGCGGCGTCCGTGATCGTGCTTCTGTTCGGCGACCTGCGTGATGGCATTTTCGGCGGCGTGATGATCATCAACGCGGTGATCGGCATCGTGTCTGAGCTGCGTGCCAAGCGAACCCTCGACTCGCTCGCTATCGTGGATACTCCGCAGGCGACCGTCTTGCGTGACGGCATCCTGTCGGTCGTTCCCGCACGTGACGTCGTGCTCGACGATGTCATCGATCTGACGCTCGGCGATCAGGTGAGCGTGGACGGCACGGTCCTGTCCTCGGCGGGCCTCGAAATCGATGAGTCGCTCCTGACCGGCGAGTCGCGCCCCGTGAAGAAAAAGCAGGGCGATCAGCTGTTGGCTGGCACGAGTGTCGTCGCCGGTGCTGGCCGCATGGTGGCCACGGCTGTCGGTGAGCGCGTCTACGCGCAGGGCCTGTCCGAACAGGCCCGCGCCTTCACGCGTACGGTCTCGGAGATCCAGACGTCGATCAATCGGGTGCTGCAGGTCGTCTCCGTCATGCTGCTTCCCATCGTCGTCCTGACCTTCTACTCGCAAAATCGGATCGCCGGCGGCCACGGGGGAGACTGGCGTGAGGCCCTCGTGCTCTCGGTCGCCTCGGTGATCGGCATGATTCCGCAGGGCCTGGTGCTCCTGACGTCCATGAACTTCGCGATCGGATCGGCGACGCTGGCGCGCCGCGGTGTGCTCGTGCAGGAACTTCCCGCCGTCGAGGTCCTCGCGCGCGTGGACTGCCTGTGCCTCGACAAGACTGGCACCCTGACCACCGGCGGTATTCGCGTGCGGGGCGTCGAGGTTGTTTCCGGTGACGAAGCCGTGGTGCTTCGTGCACTGGCGAGCGCCGCGAGCGACCGAACCAACGCCACGGCGGAAGCTATCTGGGAGCACCTGGGCGAATCTGAGTGTTCCGGCGCGTCCGAGCGGATCGAGTGGTCCGTCCCCTTCTCCTCGGCCCGCAAGTGGAGCGCGTGGGGGAGCGGGAGGGAATCCTGGATTCTCGGCGCCCCCGAGTTCGTCATCGACGAGGCCTCGGCCGCCAACGCCGAGCTCCTCGCGAAGGTGCGCGGCATCGCGCAGGAGGGTTCCCGCGTGGTGGCCCTCGTCCACGCCGACGAGGCTGTGGTCGATGACGAGCTTCCCGCACGCCGTTCGGTTGCCGCCCTTGTGGTCCTCGAGGAGGACCTGCGCCCTGACGCCGCCGAGACTCTCGACTACTTCCGTTCCCAGGATGTGCACGTCCGCGTCATTTCGGGTGACAACCCGACGACGGTGGGTGCTTTGGCCGCGCAGGCTGGCCTGACCGCGCCCGACGGTACGCCCGCGCCTGCGCCCGTTGCCGATCCCGCCGCCGCACAGCGCGCGCATGAACTCCTCGCGCGCGAGCGGTCAAAACTCGAGGATCACCTCCGCACCGCGCGCACCTCGCACGGCGGAGAGAGCGCGCCCGCCGAGGCGCGCGCCGAAAAGGACGAGGACGGCAGGAAGATCGGGCGCAACGATCCGTGCCCGTGTGGGAGTGGGAAGAAATATAAAAACTGCCACGGTAAGGAGTGACGCGGGATTTTCGCGCCTAGCGTCGTCACTGTGTCGGTCGCGGCGGTCGACGTAGGTCTTAACTACGCCTTCCCTTGCGACCTCCTTGTTCCTAGCTATGCATCGAAACTTCCATGTCACTTAGGTTGCAGTCAGAGGGGCGCAAAGATCGCACGTCACGCCGCATCACGTCCCCGGGAAGGAGAAGACCTCTCCGTTGTTGTCAATCCCTTGCATAAACTCCCGTACCCGCGGATAAAAGAACGCCCGCAGCTCTTCGCTGTCTGTTTCATACGCCTCGTCGCCCTCGTGTGCGGTCGGGTAGAATTTCACCTCTGCACCCGCGACATCGGCGGTGCCGTCGACCTCGACCGCGCTGTTTACCGTCACGCGCATCGAATACTCCGGCGCACGCGCCGCGAGATAATATGCCTTCGTCGGGAAGAGCGAATTGCTGAATGCGATCTCGCGACCCGTGCCGCCGAATATTTTCGGAAGTACCCCGTCCACATATTCATCCACGGGGAAGCCGCAGAGCGCGCCGAGCGTCGGGTAAATGTCCACCCCGCTCACTACCTCGTCCGTATGAACGCTGCACGGAACCCCTACGCCGCGCATCATCCATGCCGCATGCGTCATATGCGGCTCGACCACCGTCTCATTGTCACGGAATACCGATGCACCGTGATCGGAGTAGAGCGTTACGAGGTACTCGTCGGGCGTGTAATGCTCCGCTAGGTAGGAAAAGAGCATCTCGAGCGCGCGATCCGTACTGCGGATTCCTTGGAGGCACGCCTCCTTGTTCAGCGGCGTCGCGCCGAGATAGGGGCTCGGCGTATTGCTTTTTGTCCCGGAGAGACGTTCCCTGAGCGAAAGTCCCGTCTGCGTCGGTGTCGACGGCTGCATGCTTGCTTCCGACCATGGGTGCGCATCCATGAGGTGGAGCAGGATGAAGTGATCGGCGTCACGCAGACCGTCCAGATGACGGACAGTGCGCTCTGCCGCCTCGTAGGCGAACATGCGGTAAGGCGTCATGATGAGCCGGTCGTAGCCGCGCATCGTCCCGTTATAGATGCCGTTGCCGTCGGTCATGAGCGACGCCGTAGCGTAGCCGAGCGACTTCATACGCTCCGAGAGCGTGATGTAGTCGGGCGGGAGCTCCACGGCGATCTTTTCATTGAAAATCTGACTGTGGTGCGCATACATGCCTGTCTCGATGGAAGCAAAGGACGGGTATGTATACTCCGCCGTCGAATAATGCCGGTCGAAAATCACCCCCTCGCTGAAAAAACGGGAGGTATTTGGCATGAGTTCTTCAAATCGGTCGCGCAGTACCGCCCATGGGAGCGCATCGATGAAGATATTCAGCACGAGACGGCGGCGGTGCGGCGCGTGACCGATGCGGATCGGCGTGCCGACGACGAAGGCGTGTTCGGAGGAGAACGTCGTCTCCTTGTCGAGCCGGAAAAAGCTCGGCGTCGCAGGCGAGAGGTACGTCTCTGCATCTACATCTGCCGCCTTGACATGTACAGGCTGCGCCGGATGCATCCCGAGGATCGGGACAACTGTCTGCTCCCCTTCCGCAGGGGAAATGACCGCCCTGCCGGGGGCGCGCTCGGCGCGCATGATGTCGAAGTTAAAATCGCCTGCGCCAAAGATGCTGATATTTTCATCATCACGGATGAGACTGAGCAGCCACGCCTTATTCCCGCGCAGCTCCTGCTCCGTGTAGACCCCGACGTAGTAGGGCGGCGTGATGTGCGGCGAGATCGGCAGAAATTCGCCCGCAAAGCAGGAGGCGCGATCCGTCAGCCCCTTTTCTGCGTCGTAAGACATGCGCCGGAGCGTGAACGGCGCATAGTTCGCCTTGCCCATCGCGACAGTGAGGCGATCGAGCAGGGCGTCCGTCAGGGCGGCGGGCGGGAGCGTCAGGCGCATCGGCGTGCCGAACAGATTCTCCGCGTACGCCTGCATCACGAGCGCGTCCGTATACCGTCCCAGCCCCTCATAGGCACACGCGAGGATACCCCAAACGACATGGCTCACCGACCGACGGCGAAACGCGCGATCCCCGCAGACGGCGGCATTTTCGGCATCTCCCGCGGCGAGCAGATAGAGCGCGGCAAAGATATCCGCGTGCACCTCGTTTCCACCCGCCGCACGGTACGCGGCGAGCTGCGCGAGATATTCCTCATCGTAGGCGCCGCGCTCCGATCGATCGCGCAGATCGTAAAAAAGCGCGTGCGCGCGCTCGTTGCGCCGCCAAAATCCCGTGTCACGCCCACGTTTCTGCATTGCTCGCCACCTCCCTCAAAAACTCCCTCGTCCTCGGATAAAAGAACGCTCGCAGCTCCTCGCTGTCTACGGCGTGTCCCGGCTCCGCCTCGTGCGCGCGCGGGAAGATGTCGGGATATGCCCCGCCGAGATCGACCGTCCCGTCTTTTGCTACGACTTCGTCTGTCTCAAGACGCAGCGTATGCGTCTTTGACCGCACGGCGACCTTGAGCGTCTGCCCGGGATAGCGGGAGATGCTGTAGACCGCCTCCCGTTCCCGTCCGCCGAACACCGCGGGGAGATTGCTGTCGACATCGGGGGCGACGGGAAAGCCGCACAGATGCCCGAGGGCAGCGTATATGTCCACACTGCTCGTCAGCTCATTGACCACGCCCGCCGCAGGGACGCCCGCACCGCGCATCATCCATGACGCGCCCGTGGAGTAGGGCCCCATGATGTCAACGGCGCCGTCCGCGTTTGGACTAAAGATCGAGACGCCGTGATCCGAGTAGAGATTCACGATGTATTCGTCCTCGTCGTAGTGCGTCCGGATGTAGTCGAGCAGGACGCCGACACTGCGGTCGACATATCGCGCTCCCTCCAGGAACTGCGCGCGGTAGATTTCAAAATTCGGCAGGCGCACGCTCGCCTCCGTACCCTGTGCGCCGAGGAGACGCCGCGCCAGAGGCAGGCGCGTCTCCACCGATGTGGCGAATTTGAACCCTTTTGCAGCGTAAGGGTGCACATCCATCACATGCAGGAAGAGGAATTGATCTGTCTCGCCAAAGGCTTCGAGATGGCGGATCGTGCGCTCCGCGCCGTCAAAGGCAGGCAGATCCCACGAGGTCGCGACGATGCGGTCGTAGCCGCGCATCGCCCCGCAGTACATGGAGTAGCCGCTCGCCATCGGGGCGGCGCAGTAATAGCCGAGATCCTTCATGCACTCCGAGAGCGTCGTCATACCGAGCGGCAGCTCGTGACTGTCCTCTTCGCTGAACACCTGCGTATGCGTCGGATAACGCCCCGTCTCGATGGCGGCGAGCGCGGGGTAGGTGAACTCCGAGGTGGAAAAATGATCGTCAAAGATGACGCCGCGCGAGAAAAACTCCGCGATGCGCGGCATATATTCCGTGAACCGCGTGCGCATGACCGGCCACGAGAGACCGTCCACGAGAATGTTCAGCACGAGTTTTTTGCGGCGCGGGCTGTGTCCGAGGAGGATGGGCGTGCCGAGGACATAGGGGGCGGATTCGTCCACATGCAGCGTCGTCTTTTCGCTGAGCCGGAAATAGCTGAACGCCCACTTGCCGAGATAGGTATGATCGTCGACGGTTTCCGTTTGAAACGATAATTCCTGTGACAGCTCCGTGCCGGCGATCGCAATGAGCGCTTCGCGTCCCTCCGGCACATCGATCTCTGTCGTGCCGCGCACCTCGCGCGCCTTTTGCAGATCGAGGACAAAATCGTGATGTCCGCAGTTTTTGAACCGCGCGCTCCGGCGGAGTTCTTCGAGCATGAAGCCCTTTTCCGAGAGAAAGCGGTTCTCGCCATAGCAGCCGACCCAAAACCGCGCGCTGCCTTCGGGCATCGTGAGCGGTAGTTCCTCGCCGACGAAGAGATCGTCCCGGAAGGAGAGCTGCCCGTCCTCTATGACGGCGCGGCAGGTGAGGACGGGGGCGACCTTGCCCTCGCTCATCGCGACGGAGAGCCGATTCAGTCCCTCATTGAGGAGCTCCGGCGGCAGATCATCGATGCGCGGTTCGGGCGTCTTGTAAATACCGTAACTATAGCCGCGCATCGTGAGCGCGTCGAGCGGGCGCCCCAGATGCTCGTAGATCTCCGCGAGCAGATTCCATATCGCATAGCCGACCGGACGCAGACGGTACGCGCGTTCGGCGAGCGGGAGCGCGGCGTCATATGCGCCGTGTGCCGTCAGGTAGTGCGCCGCGAGGATGTAGAAATGCGCACTGTCCGGTGATTCCGCTTGGTACGCGTCCAGCACGGCGAGGTAGTCGTCGTCGTAGGCATTCCGATGTATGCGCGCGACGAGATCGTCGAAGAGGGCCCGCGCGCGGTTGTTGTTTTGCCAAAATATGGTGAATCCGTCCTGCATAGCAATGCTCCCTTTTTATGTAGACTGTGGGGAGGGGAAAATCTCACCATTATTATCTATTCCGCGCAAAAATTCTCTCACGCGCGGATAAAAGAATGCCCGCAGCTCCGCGCTGTCAACGGCATATGCCGCTTCGCCCTCGTGATCGCGCGGATAGATGTTTACCTCTGCGCGCGAGAGGTCGACCGTGCCGTCCTGCTCGACCGCATCTGCAACCATGAGCCGCAAGGTATGCGTCTCACTGCGCGCCGCGAGGTAATACGCCTTCGTCGGGAAGAGCGAATTGCTGAATGCGATCTCGCGTCCTGTGCCGCCAAATACCTTTGGAAGCGCCCCGTCCACATACGCGTCGACGGGGAAATCGCAGAGCGCGCCGAGCGTCGGGTAGATGTCCACCGCGCTCGTCAGCTCATCCGCGCGCACACCCTCCGGCACGCCCGCGCCGCGCATCATCCATGCCGCGTGCGTCATCGCAGGATTTGCAATGTCCTCGCATTCATTGAAGATCGAGACGCCGTGGTCGGAGTAGAGATTCACGATGTATTCATCGGGGGCGTAGCGACGTTCGAGATAGGTGAACAGCGTGCCGAGGGCCCGATCTACATCGCGCACGCCCTGCCAAAATGCCGCCCCGCTGAGCGCATTCGGCACGAGGTAGGGACTCGGCACGCGCTCGTCGGGCGCGGCAAGCCGATCCGCGAGGGGGAGACGCTGCTGTACCGATGAGGAGAACTGAAAAAATTCGGAGGCTTCCGCATGTACGTCCAGTGCATGAAGGAATATGAAGTGATCCGCATCGCCCATCCCCTCGAGCAGGCGGATCGCACGCTCCACTCCGTCATAGGCGTGCTGACGGTAGGTTGTGATGATGAGCCGGTCATAGCCGCGTGTCGCGCCGTTGTAGATGCCGACGCCTTCTCCCAAGAGATTCGACGTCGCATAACCGCGTTCCTTCATCCGCTCCGAGAGCGTGAGACGGTCGGGGCGCAGCTCGATCGCGACACTGCCATTAAAGAGACCGCTATGATGCGGATACATGCCCGTCTCGATGGTCGCGAGCGACGGGTAGGTGTACTCTGCCACCGAGAAATGATTGTCAAAGATCAGCCCTTTGCTGAAAAAATCATGCGCGTTCGGCATTTCCTCTTTGAACCGTTCGCGCACGACCGACCACGCGAGCGCATCCACGAGGATGTTCAGTACGAGGCGCCGGCGCGACGGATCGTGTCCGATCCGAACGGGCGTGCCGACGATATAGTCCTGGTCGGAGGAAATCGCGGTGCGTTCGGAGAGGCGGAAGAAATTCAGCGCGCCCGGGTTCAGCCATGTCGTATTGTCGACCACGCTCGTTTCGAAGCGGATCTTTTGATCGTCCGCCGTGCCGATGACGGGCAGAACGATCTCCGCGCCCTGCGGGTCGATCTCCGTTTTGCCGCGCGCGGGCGCGGCGCGCATGATGTCGAACGTGAAGTCGCCGCCCGCATGCGCCGCCGCGCCGGGCGTGCGCCGCACGGTATCGATCAGCCATGATTTGCTCATGCGCGGTTCCTGCTCGGCATAGACGCCGACATAGTACGAGGGAGAGATGTGCGGCGAGACGGGCAAAAACTCCCGCGCGAACAGCCCGTCCTGCCCCGATAGACCGCGCGCAGGACTGTAGCTCATACGGCAGATGGCAAAGGGCGCGTAGCTCGCGACGCCGAGCGCTACGGAGAGCCGATCGAGCGCGGCGGGCGTCAGTGCGGCGGGCGGAATGTTCAGCGAGATGGGGACGCGGTAGAGATTTTCGGCGTAGCCCTGCATAACGAGGGCATCGTCATAGCGTCCAAGAGCGGTATATGCGCGCGCGAGTACGTCCCACACGGCGTGATTCGAGGGGCGCAGGAGGAAAGCGCGTTCGCCGTAGCCGGCGGCAGCCACGGCGTCGCCGTGTGCGAGCATGTAGCGCGCGGCAAAGATGTAGAGGTGCGGGTGATCCGGCGATTCCTTTTCGTAATCATCGAGCACGGCGAGATAATCGTTGTCGTAGGCGGAGCGTTCACAGCGTGCGAGAAGATCGTCAAAGAGGGCACGCGCACGGGCGTTGTTGTTCCAAAATGTGGTGAAGTCGTCCTGCATGGGCGTGTCCTTTCTTAGCGTGATGCGGGCGTCTCTCATACGGCTTCTATCGATATGCGCGCGTGAATCGTATCTGTTTCCCGCGATGAAGGGAAACAGCTATGCGCGAAGATCCCGCGTATAAAACCGTACAGTAAGTGATGCGGAAGTTTCGATGCAGAGCAAGGAACAAGAAAAATTCAAGGGAAGGCGTAGATGAAACCTACGTCGACCGCAGAATTTTTCGCAGTGACACAGCTATGCGCGAAAATCCCGCATCACGTCTTCAAATACACGGAAAAACGCCCCAATATCTGGCGCATCGATCGCTCCGAGTGCGCAGAGGCGGAACGTCTTTGCCGTTTGCATCTTGCCGGGGTAGATGGTGAATCCGCGCTCATAGCAGTAATCATGCACGCGCGCAAAGTCAAAATGCGGATCGTCCGGGTAGCGCACGGCGACGACGAGTCCCGATTGTATCTCGCGGGGGATCGCCTCTTCTAGTCCGAGCGACGCGAGTCCCTCATGAATGGCGTCAATCACGCGCGTGTGGCGCGCCCACTTCTTGGTTTCGCCCTCGGCGAAATACTCCGCGAGCGCGCGCTTTGCGGCGTAGACGACCTGTACGGGCGGGGTGAAGCGCATCTCGCCCGTTTTTTCAAATCCTTCGTACTGCATGACGAGGTTCGTATAGTAGGAGCGCACTGGATTGTGCGCCGCCGCGTCGAGCACAGATTTGCGCGCGAGGACGAAGGACAGCCCCGTCATGCCTTGGATGCCCTTTTGCGCGGACGACATGCACACGTCGACGTTCATCTCCTCCGCATCGATGGGGATCATGGCGAATGTCGATATGGTGTCGGCGATGCAGATCGCGCCGTGCGCGTGGGCGAGCGCGCCGATCTCGCGCACGGGATTGAGAATCCCCGTGCCGGTCTCCTGATGCGTCGTGTAGACGGCGGTGATCTCGGGATGCTTTTTCAGCGTGTCCTCTATCACCGCGAGATCGGGCAGTCCGTCGATCGGGAAGGTGAGGTCGATGTGCAGTACGCCGTAGGCGCGCGCCATCTCCGCGGCGCGGGCGGAGTATACGCCGTTGTTCACGATGAGGAGCTTGCCGTCCGCGGGAACGAGCGAGGAGACGCAGGCGTCCATGGCGATCGTGCCCGACCCGCAAAAGAGGACGGTCGCCCATTCTTCGGGCGTCACATGCACGATGCGCAGGAGGTCGCCCCCGAACGTGCGCATCAGATCGCCGAATTCCCGCTCACGCGGGCAGATGTCGGGGACGAGCTGCGCCGCCTTTACCGTGTCGGTCGTGGTCGCGGGACCCGGATTGAGCAGGATGTTTCGTTTGATGTTCATAAGTCACTTCCGATACATAAAGCAGTTGAAGATGAACGGAGTGTTCCAGTAGCCCGGCATATCGACGGTCGGGAACGTGACGGTGAGATCGTGCTTCCGCGCAAAGTCCTCGAAGAACGCGCGGGGATAAAAGAGCTTATCGAGCCCCTTATAACGTTCGTCATAGTCCGGGATAGAGGCGCGGCGGAATGCGTGATAGGCGTCCTCCTTTTCGATGTCATGCACCTCGAGGAGTCCGAGCGCGCCGCGTGATTTTTCGAGCATTCGGGTGAGGACGCGCCGGGCATAGTCCGTGCCTGTGAAATAGGAAAAGACGCCGGCGGAAAATACGGCGTCATATGTCCGCTCTGTCGACAGCTTGTCCGCCTCGCCGCAGGACAGCTCGAGCGCATCCGGGAGCACCGTACGTGCGGTGTCCACGAGGGGGGGCGAATAGTCCATTCCACCAACCATAATACTGTCCCGCTGCATGAGGTAGAGATTTGCGCCCGCGCCGCACCCGACCTCAAAGACGCTTTTCCCGGGGCTAAGGTGCAGGAGCTCCCGCATTTGTTTATCTTGACCGATGAAGGTCTCGAGCGGCAGACCGCCCTCCATGACGTCGTAGCCGTTTGCGCGTTTGAGCTCGAGCAGAACGTCCTGCCAGCGCCCTGTCAGTCGGTCGTTCGAGGAGGTGCGCCGGTTCCATACGGCGCGCCATTGATTTTTCATGCGGCACCTCACATAATTTCAATGAGACGGATGATGTCCTTGATGGGCATGAGGTTCTGATCCGCCTCATGCGCGCGGTGATGGACGAGGATGGAGCGCGCGGTCGCCTCCATGGCGGGAAACGCGCTGCGCGTGAGCTGGTTCGCGTAGATGACGATGCGCACGCCGTGCGCCGCCAGCTCCGCCTCGGTGATGGTGTTGTAGGACGAGGGGACGGCGACGATGGGAATGTCCGGGTGCGATGCGTGGAACGCGTCGCAGAACGCGAGCACTTCGCCCGGTGTCTTTGCGCGCGAGTGGATCATGATGCCGTCCGCGCCTGCCGCGACATAGGCGTCGGCGCGCCTGAGGGCATCCTCCTGCCCCTTTTCGAGGATCAGGCTTTCGATGCGCGCGATGATCATAAATTCGTCGGTGCGCAGCGCCTTTTTCCCCGCGGCGATCTTCTCGGAAAAATTCTCGATCGTGTCCTGCGTCTGCGCGACCTCCGTGCCAAAGAGGGAGTTGCGTTTTGCCCCCGTCTTGTCCTCGACGATGACGGCGGAGACGCCGATGCGCTCGAGCGTGCGGACGTTGTAGGCGAAATGCTCCGCCGTGCCGCCCGTGTCCATGTCGAGGATGACGGGCTTCGTGGTGACGTCCATGACCTCGTTGATGGTCTGGATGCGGTCGGAGAAATCGACGAGCTCGATGTCGGGTTTGCCGCGCGCCGTCGAGTCGCACAGGCTCGAGATCCACATGGCGTCGAACTGATCGAGTCCGCCGTCATTTTCAACGACCGTCTTTTCCGCGATAAGTCCCGTGAGACCGTTGTGCACCTCGATGGTCTTGACGATGGGGATGATGTCGAGCAGGCGGCGCAGACGGCTGCGGCGCCGCTCGGGCATGGCGAGGTGCTCGCGCATCCGGCGGTCAATTTCGACCACTTCTTCGTTGTAGGTGTAGGGCGGCTCGACGAGCTCGCCGCCGAGCCGCGCGAGACACGCAAGCACGTTGCTCCGCAGCGCGGACTCGGGTCCCTGCGCCCAGTTGCGCCCGTGGATGACGTAGTCGGGGCGGAGTTTTTCGAGGATTTCGTCATAAAAAATATGCTCCTGCACGATCACTTCGTCGACGAGATCCTCTGCGCGCAGCATCTCCATGCGCTCGGCAAGCGTGCGCGTGGGGAATCTGTTGTAGCGCAGCATCTCGGGATCGGAGAGCACGCCGACGACGACGCGGCCGAGTTTTGCCGCCTCGCGCAGGATGTTCCGGTGTCCGTCGTGGATGATGTCTGTGCAAAAGCATGTATATACGGTTTTCATTGGCAATTCATGTCCCTTTCCAAATCCCTGAGCTCCTCTGCGGTGTCGATCTCCCACACGTCCGCGCGCGTGCACGGGCGGACGTAGATGTGAAAGTCCTCCGCATAGTATTTGAGCGCGATCTCGTCCCAGTAGAGCCCGCGGTAACGCTCCTCCCTGTAGAGCGTCGCCGCGCAGCGGGCGAGACGTGCGCCGTCCTCCGCGGTCCAGTACGAGAGTCCGAGCATCTGATGGCAGTCCCGCCCGCCGACGCCGATCTCCGTGATGCGTCCCTGCGCATCGACGGCAAACCGCCAGTCGTCCGTCTCCTCCACGGGGAACGCGATGTAGTTCGAGCGCTCCTGCGTGGGCGTTATGACGGCAGGATTTGCGAGGTACAGATCCCCCTCGACGACGTAGGTGTCCTCAAGCAGTCCCTGTGCCCCCGCCAGTGTGACAGAGGAGATGTTGTTTGACGTCTCCCAGTCGGGATTGTCCAGAAAGGAAATCCCTTCGTATTGGTCTGTGAGCTTGTCGAACGCCTCGCCGCGATACCCTCGTACAATGGTTATCGACGAAATCTCCGCCGCTTTAAGCGCGTCGAGGATCGTCGTGATGATCGGCCGCCCGCAGACCTCGACCATCGGCTTTGGACGGTCGTCCGTGAGCGGCGCGAGCCGTGTGCCGCGCCCTGCGGCAAGGATGAGGGCGCGGCTGACTTTATGCAGGTTGTTCATTCCTCTATACACCTTACCTAATGATATGAGATGTTCAAGGTCGGTATCGAAGCCGCTTGGCATTTGCCTTGCGAAAAAAGCGGGGCTTAAAAATGGCTGCGCCAAACTCCCGCGTCACGCCTAAACAAGCCCCATCTTTCGCTTTGCCTTCGCGAGCGTTCGCTCGGCGATGGCCGATGCGCGCTCCGCTCCCTCACGGATCGCGGCGTCGAGATATTCTTTGTCTGCAAGGAGCTCTGCGTATTTCTCCCGGATGGGGCGCAGCTCGTTGGCGACAACCGTGCCGACGGCGGTCTTGAAGTCGCCGTACCCCTTCCCGGCGAACTCCGCTGTGATCTCGTCCATATTTTTCCCTGTGACGGCGGCGTAAATGGTCATGAGGTTGTTGACGCCGTCTTTGCCTTCACGGAACGCGACCTCCGACTCGCTGTCCGTGACGGCGGATCGGAATTTTTTCAAAATCGTTTTTTCGTCGTCGAGGATGTAGATCGTCGCCTTTGCGTTCGTGTCGGATTTGCTCATCTTCGCCGTTGGCTCCTGCAGGCTCTTGACACGCGCGCCCTCCTTCGGATAATAGCCCTCGGGCAGACGGAACACTTCGCCGTAGACGCGGTTGAACCGCTCCGCGACGTCGCGCGTAAACTCGAGGTGCTGCTTTTGATCCGCGCCGACGGGGACGTAATCCGCCTGATAGAGCAGGATGTCGCCCGCCATGAGCGCGGGATAGGTGAAGAGTCCCGCGTTGATGTCCTCGGGGTGCTTCGCGGATTTGTCCTTGAACTGCGTCATGCGCGAGAGGTCGCCGAACGGGCTGAGACACGAGAGCATCCATCCCATCTGCGCGTGCGCGGGGACGTGGCTCTGGATAAAGACGAGGCTTTCCTTCGGATCGAGACCGCACGCGAGCAGGAGTGCGAACGCCTCGCGGCTCTGCCGGCGGCGTTTCGCCGGTTCGTTGTAGACGGTCAGCGCGTGGAGATCGGCGACAAAATAATAGCAGTCATAGGACTCCTGCAACCGGCGCCAGTTCTTCACCGCGCCGAGATAGTTCCCGAGGGTGAATGTGCCGGTCGGCTGAATGCCGCTGAGGATGATCTTGCGGCGGGAATCCTGTGCTGCTTGTGTGTCGGTCATGATGTGAGCCTTTCTTTATATAGATGTGCGGCATTTCGCGCGCTAGGAAAGCGGCGGGAAGATCAGTGCGGCGGAATCAAGCCCGTAGCGGATCGACAGTCCCGCGTCGGCGGCGTCGTCCACGGCGCGCGAGGAGACGTCCTCCTTCGTCGTGATGAGGACGTCGGATGCCTGTAGGATCGCGGGAGAGAACTCCCGCCCCTGCGCGGGCGTGTGGGTGAAAATAAGGGGCGTGTCGTCTCCGCAGGCGGCAAGCCGCGCGGCGATCGCTGCGAGCGGCTCCTTTGCCTCCTCTTCCCGGGAGACGGCGAGAATGAGCGCCGCCTTATCCCGTGCGCGGTACGAGGTAATGTAAGATTCGACTGCATAACGCCAAACGGCATCGTCCTCGCTGAAATCCGGGATAAAATAATATATCGTGTATTGCTCCGCCCGGAGCGTGCGGACAGTCGCGGCGATATCCGCGGCCTCATCCGCGGACGGCGGTGTGTACGCGCGCTCGCAGGCGGCGAGAAATCCCTCCATGTCGCCGCCCTCGAGGAAGGCGCGGTGTGCTTCGATTTTTTCCGCCGACCAGTTCCACCACTTGATCTTTTGCAGGCGGCGAATCGTCTCCTCGTCAAAGCGGTATTTGATGATGCGCGCCGGATTACCGACGGCGACCGCGTAGGGCGGGATGTCCTTTGCGACGACGGTATTTGCGCCAATGACCGCGCCGTTGCCGATGCGCACGCCGCCCATCAGGCACACGTTATCGCCGATCCACACGTCGCTGCCGATGATGATTTGCCCGCGGTTGACGGCGGCGGCATGGTTTTGGTGGTCGCCTGTTTTGAGACAGCGCAGATTTTCAAAAGGATATGTCGTGATATTATGAAGGTTGTGATTCTGCCCGATGTTAAACGTCAAACCGTCTGCCAGAGAGGAGTACCGCCCGACAAGCACATGCCGCTCGCCGACGCCGTATACGATCGTGCCGCTCATGAGGTATGAGCCGGGACCGAACGTCATGAGGACAGAATTTTGACCGTCGTTCGTGCGCAGTGTTCGAACCGCCGCGTCATGATTTACGAATTGCACCTTAAAATTCAGTCCCATGGGCGCCCCTCCAATCTTTCTATAGTTTAGAGTATAACAGAAAATGAAGCGATGTCAAAAACCTAAAAAATTCTTGCCTTTCTTTCGTGGCTCTGTTACAATATATTCCGCATCAAAAATCGAAAACCACAAGATATAGTGTATTTTCAAATTCAAAGGAGAAAAGTTCATGGCAGTGACAACGGTAACGAAGCGCGCGGGGCACAGCGTCCCCTACGACCGCGCGAAGATCCTCAACGCGATTGCGGCGGCGAGCAAGGAGTACGCGCACCCGATGACCGCGCTCGAGATCGAGAACGTGACGGCGGCGGTGGAGGCGGCGTTTGAGAGCCGCGCGGAGATCTCCGTCGAGGAGATTCAGGATCTCGTCGAGAAACAGCTCCTCGCGCACGGATTCTACGACATCGCGCGCCGCTACATCACCTACCGCCAGCGCCACGCGCAGCGCCGCATGGCACAAAAACACCTCATGGCGAGCTACCGCGACATCTTCTTCGCGGACGCCGTGGATTCCGATCTGAAGCGCGACAATGCGAACATCAACACCGACGCGTCGATGGGCATCATGTTAAAGCTCGGCGCGGAGGGCGCAAAACACTTCGTCGACAACTACGTCCTCGAGGAGCGGTATGCCGACGCCGACCGCGAGAACTTCATCCACATCCACGACAAGGACTTCTCGCTCATCACGTTCAACTGCTGCCAGATCGACCTCCTGAAACTCTTCCGCGGCGGCTTTTCCACGGGACACGGCTTCCTGCGCGAGCCGAACTCCATCCGCGCGTACGCGAGCCTTGCCTGTATCGCGATCCAGTCGAATCAGAACGACATGTTCGGCGGACAGAGCATCAACGCGTTCGACTTTGCGATGGCGGACGGCGTGAAAAAATCCTTCCGCAAGGCGATCGTCGAGGAGGCGTGGAAGGCGCTCCTCTACCGTCTCGGTCACGGGCATTTCACCCACGACGCGTTCAAAAAGGCGCTGCGCGCAGAGCTGGACTTCGCTGTCTGCGTCTACGCTGAGGATGCCGAGAGCGACCTCGGACAAAGTTCCGTCAGAGAGCTGCGGCGCGCGCTCGACGTCGTTTATCGGAACGCATTCGAGACGCCCGTCGCGGGCGAGCTCGACGCCGACGCCGCGACGATCTACCGTCTCGCGTGTGAGAGCGTCGAGGAGGAGACGCATCAGGCGATGGAGGCGCTCATCCACAATTTCAACACGCTCCACTCGCGCGCGGGCGCGCAGGTGCCTTTCAGCTCCATCAACTACGGGCTCGACACCTCGCCCGAGGGACGTCTCGTCATCCGTGAAGTGCTCAGCGCGATCTGGCAGGGACTCGGCAACGGCGAGACCGCCATTTTCCCCATCTCCGTGTTTCAGCTCAAGGCGGGCGTCAACTACAACCCCGAGGATCCGAACTACGACCTCTTTATCGAGT
>ERZ773003.1193-NODE-1193-length-16006-cov-7.230268_pt1 | contig 16006 bp, 15 predicted proteins | sample MGYA00580668_ERZ773003 | MGnify/ENA primary metagenome ERZ773003 (study PRJEB29015, sample SAMEA2738002) | human oral metagenome | biome: human oral; feature: human-associated habitat; material: dental | place: China | collected 2126 ... | reverse complement strand
ATGCTTAACCCTGCCTTTGCTTATTCTTAGGTTTTTTCTTGTTGATGACACGGAGTCGGCCTTTGCGCCGGACCAGCTGATCATCGGGGCTGATCTTTTTGACACTCGCACGAACTTTCATGAGCGTACAAATCTCCCTACAGGAAAAACCTGCCGTTACTGAGAACAGCGGTGATATCAGGCCGCCGCTCTACGTTATTAAACGCGTGCGCGGAAGACGATTCTACCCTTCGTGAGATCGTACGGGGTTAACTCGACTTCCACGGTATCGCCTGGGACCAAACGGATATGATGCTTGCGCATCTTACCGCTGATATGAGCGATGATGCTTAGGCCGTTCTCTAATTCTACCTTAAATTGCGTATTAGGCAGTGCTTCCACTACCTTGCCGCGCAATTTGATAACTTCTTTCGAACTTGCCATAGATATACAGCTTCGTATTATACGCTATTTCTCTGTAGGAGTAAAGAGGTGTAGCCAGCTTTTTGCATTAATTATTGTGAGATTATGGATGGCACTATTCTTATGTCAGAATGGAGCCGTAAGAGAGGTAGCTTTTGCGATAAGCAACTTCTAAACGGTGTATAGGCTTAAAAGCTCACTATCACTCCACAGCCTCTATTCCGCTACGGTTCTCCATTCCCCTCTTTCTATATTCGAATTGCAATGATACCTCATAACACACGTTCGAAAGGCTCATGAACGAATTATTATGGAATACGGAACCGTATCAAAAAATACCGCCACAGATGAAGGTGGCGGTATTTTTGCGAGATATATACTAGTGATAGCCTTATGCCTTTGCGGCAGTACGCCGTCGGCCGAGGAACCCACGCTTCTTTGGCTTAGTATCAAGGTCATCGACCGAGAAGTCGTCATATGTTACCATCAGCGCTCGTGAGTTAATCTGGCGAAGCGTCTCGAGGCCGACCGTCACAACAATGAGCAAGCTCGTACCGCCGATTGCCATGTTGTTAGCATTAATGCCAAGTTGTGCAAAGATGTAGTCGATCGCAAACGGAATGACGGCAATGAGCCCCAGCGCAAGCGACCCAAACAGATTGAGCCGATTGACGGTGCGCGACAGATATTTTTCGGTGGTTGGGCCAGGGCGAATCCCTTCAATGAAGCCACCTTGGTTTTCAAGACTCTCCGTAATCTCGCTCGCATTAAAGACGATACCGGTGTAGAAGTAGGTAAAGGCAATGACGAGCAAAAAGTAAATCGATGGATAGATAAGCACTGTTAGACCACCGGTGGCGTATGTCTGAGCAGTCGGTGCTTGGAACCACTGGATGAGGTTATTAGCCAATTGCTGATTTGCACCAGGTGTCGCATGTAATAGCTGCCCCACAAAAGCTGGCAAGCTGAGGAATGCCACTGCAAAAATAACTGGTACCACACCTGCAGCGATGAGCTTGATAGGCAAAATACTCTTAATACCACCATACGAGCTATTGCCGCCAACCCGCTTGGCGTAATTGATCGTGACAATGCGCTGTGCTTCGTTAATCTTAACGAGGAGATAAAGCAGGATGAGGCCGATCGTCCCAAGAACAACTACTGTCCAGAAGGTTGTTGGGTTAACAGGTAGTGAGAACCAGCCAAAGACGCTGAGCGAACCGTCTTGAGTATTAAAGAGCGATGAGTAGATCGACCCAAAGGTGGTTGGCAGCTGACTGATTACACTGGCGAAGATGAGCAGGCTAATACCATTGCCGACGCCCTGCTCTGTCATCAGCTCACCGAGCCACATCAAGAGTAGCGACCCAGCAGTCAGTGCCGTTACTGCGACAATCCACTCGTGGAGAGAGCCAGCCACTGTACCAGTCGTACTCCCAGCCAGGACTGATTGGCGCAAAAAGTAGATGATACCGATCGATTGAGCAATCGCCAGCGGCACACTAGCGATACGCGTCCACTGATTGATCTTGCGTCGGCCCGACTCACCATCTTTGTGCATCTCCTCAAGGCTTGGGATGGCTTTGGTAAGGAGTTGGGTAATAATGCTGGCATTAATAAACGGCCCAAGGCCGATCAAAACGATAGACAGCTGCGCCAACGCTCCACCAGTCAGGATGTTTAAGAAGCCACCAAAGTCGCTTGCCGATACGACGTTTTGGATAATGTCCTTGAGCCGGCTTGGCTCGGCCAACGGCACTGGCACGTGCGCCAAGAAACGATAGGCGACGATGAGCCCTAGCACGATACCAAGGCGTTTTTGCATGTCTTTATTTTTGAGCGATCGAAGAATAATCTTCCAGTTCATATATTGTCCCTTTTGCCACTAACTACTATAACGCTATATCTAGTACAGTATACACGAATTGCTCCAGAAGCGAAAGGGTCAGTTGTCAATATGGGTAGCTTTTGGCGCAAAATTCTGCGAAAGACTCATGTTTTTTATGGATGACACTCAGGTACAGATTGATGGCAACTCATAATAAATAACACGAGATATATATTCTCATGATATAATGCTAGATGTATTATTAATTTACTCTGATAATTTAGCTTGTTTCGATCTTGCTAAAGTTACAGAGTTGCACATACAAGGAGGAGCAATGGCTCAAAACAACCAAGGGCTCAAGATTCGGATTCGCCTCAAGGCATACGACCACAAGGTGATCGACCAATCGGCCAAGCAAATCATCGACACTGCCCTGCGCACTGGCGCAAGCGTGGCAGGTCCTGTGCCGCTACCAACACGGCGCAGCAGCTACACAGTGGTAAAGAGCCCACACGTATACAAGACTGGTGGTGAGACATTCGAGATGCGCGTTCACAAGCGTCTCATCGATATCACCAACGCCACACCCAAGACGATCGACAACCTCCACAACCTCAGCTTGCCAGCTGGCGTGGATGTTGAGATTCGGATGTAGCTTGTTGCTATAGAAGCACCTAAGAAAAGAGTGATAGCTGCTATCACTCTTTTTTATGTGCCTGGCTAAACTACCTTTTACTGGATGCGTGTGGTGCTGCACTTCATAGCATACCTCGCGGGGCTATGTATCTTATAAGTTTATAGCGGCACTGATCGTTTTGTTGGAAGACAAAAATACCTCCCCTGTGGGAGGTATTTTGTGAGTTTGCGAGTACTTTTGCAAACTACTTGACGATGTTGGTCACAACACCGGCACCGACTGTGCGGCCACCTTCGCGGATAGCGAAGTCTTGACCCTTGTCCATAGCGATTGGGGCGTTCAAGGTCACCTTGAAGGTCACTTGGTCGCCTGGCATCACCATTTCCTTGTCGGCAGGGAGCTCAATCTCGCCAGTCACGTCCGTTGTGCGGAAGTAGAACTGTGGCTTGTAGCCCTTGCTGAATGGTGTGTGGCGGCCACCCTCTTCCTTCTTGAGGATGTAGACTTCCGCCTCAAACTCGGTGTGTGGGGTGAGTGTGCCTGGAGCGACAATCACCTGACCGCGCTCGATCTGGGTGCGCTCGATACCGCGCAGCAACAGACCAGCGTTGTCACCTGCCTGACCTTGGTCGAGGCTCTTCTTGAAGGCTTCGACACCAGTCACAACAGAGGTCTGAGTTGGCTTAAGACCAACAATCTCTACTGGGTCGTTGATCTTGATGACACCCTGCTCGATACGGCCAGTTGCAACTGTACCACGACCCTTGATCGAGAAGACATCCTCGATTGGCATCAAGAATGGCTTGTCGAGGTCGCGCTGAGGCAACTCGAAGTAGTCGTCCATAGCAGCCACCAGCTCCATCACGGCGTCCTCTGCCTCAGTGTCGCCCTCGAGCGCCTTGGTGGCAGAACCCTTGATGATTGGTGCGTTGTCGCCATCGTAGCCGTTCTTGGTGAGCAGCTCGCGGACGTCCATCTCAACCAGCTCAACCAACTCTGGGTCAGCCAAGTCCATCTTGTTGAGGAAGACGACGATCTTTGGCACACCAACCTGGTGAGCAAGCAGCACGTGCTCGCGTGTCTGTGGCAATGGACCGTCGTTGGCGGCAACCACCAGCACAGCACCGTCAATCTGAGCGGCACCAGTAATCATGTTCTTGACATAGTCGGCGTGACCTGGCATGTCAACGTGCGCGTAGTGGCGCTTCTCCGACTCGTATTCCTGGTGGGAGCTGGCGATGGTAATACCGCGTTGCTTCTCCTCAGGAGCGTTGTCGATGTCTTCGTAGTTGCGAGGCTTGTTTACATCGCTTGGAAGACGCTTTGCCAACACGTGAGTGATGGCAGCCGTTAACGTTGTTTTACCGTGGTCGACGTGACCCATAGTACCAACGTTAATGTGTGGCTTACTTCGATCGAAATCTGCCATGTAGGTAAGTACTCCTTACTTATGTTAATATTTGGTACGACGCGAGCTACTTGCCGGAGTAGAGACACTACGACAAAACGCGTCGCGCGTTAGGATTTATTATAGGGTGCGGTGGCAAAAAAGTAAAGTAGCTAGTCCCACCAAACATACCACTGTCGACTGCCATATACTTGATTTGCCAACGCTTCGAAGGTCTCCGACCCTTGATAAACTGCATCGCCATATGAAAAATAGAAGAGCTCAACGGCAACCGCCTTAGCATCGGCATCGGTCTGTGGTGGATGCTCAACGTAATACTCAACAGTATCATGGCTGATAGCGGCAGGCACAGCACCGTACTTCTCATACCAATAGCGCGATACCGCCACCTGGATGGCTGGCTCGGGACAATCATTCCAGCCACCCATACAGAGGTAAGCGAGTGCCTCATACGGCACTGTGGTTGGTAGTTTGATAATAATAACCGGATTGTCGCTATCTGCCTGGAGCGGGCTGATGAAGTCAACTGTCGTAGGGTCATCGTCATCAGGCGACGCCGAGAAGCCCGGCGCAAAATAATCATCTACACTAGAAACGCGCTGAGCCTTTTTCGCTGTTTCAGCTGGCAGCTCTTGCGCAACGTGAGCAAAGAAGGCTGGTATATCAACTGCCTGCGATGCTTCCATGGTGCGCCGCACAAGCTCGGGGACTGTCTGGACGCCAGCGTTCTCTAGGCCTTCCGCTATCTCATCTAGGATGAGGTCATCGAGCGTCACAATCACAGGCGTGAAGCCCTCGTGCTTACCTTGCTCGCGTAACTGTAGATAGTGCTGCGTGGCATTAACGACTTCGCATTCTACGTAGTCGACATCGCTCCCAGCAAAGAGTGTTTTGAATCGCTGTATTGCATCTGACATACTATTCCTCCTTAGGCGTATTATAGCATAGAGGGATGTATCAATTATTACTGAGTGCAGCGAAAAAGGTGCGAACCTTTGGCTGGGTGGAGTGATTAATGACCTGCGCTGGCGTACCATCTTCAATAATCTTACCCCCGTCAAGAAAGACAATCCGCGATGCGACATCGCGCGCAAACGACATCTCGTGTGTGACGACGATCATTGTAATCCCTGTTTCGGCAAGGTGCTTAATAACCGCTAGTACCTCGTCGACCATCTCGGGGTCGAGCGCACTCGTTGGCTCATCAAAGAGTAAAACTTTTGGCTGCATTGCCAAGGCACGGGCAATCGCTACCCGCTGCTTTTGCCCACCCGAGAGATGACTCGGGTATTCTTGAGCTTTGGCGCGAAGGCCAACTAGATCGAGCATTTGAAGCGCCTGACGCTTAGCTTTGGCTCTTGATAGTTTGCGCACCTTAAGTGGTGCAAGCATGATATTTTCGAGTACGGTCATATGCGGAAAGAGGTTAAACTGTTGAAAAACCATGCCAAGCTCAGTCCGGGCTTTGTTGAGGTCGGTCGCTGGGTTGGTCATCTCAATGCCGTCAACCCATACTTCCCCGCTTGTCGGCGTCTCAATCATATTAATACAGCGAAGCAGCGTACTCTTGCCGCCACCACTCGAGCCCAAGAGGACCACAACCTCTCCCCGTTTGATTGTCAGGTCAATACCGCGCAAGACATAATTATTGCCGTAGTGCTTGTGGAGCTGCTTGATATTAATCATGCGCTTTAAGCCTCCTCTCTACTCGATTCATCACCCACGTAAATAGCGTGGTGAGGGCGAGGTAAATCATTGCAGCGGCGAAGAGCGACTCAAAGGCGGTGGCCGTTTGGAAGCGGATATTATCAGCGCCGCGCATTAGATCGTTCATACCAATCCAGCCGACGACTGATGTCTCCTTGAGGAGCGAAATCCCTTCGCTGATCAGTGACGGCAATGACTGCTTGAGTGCTTGAGGCAGGATGATATAACGCATGGTTTGCCAGCGACTCAAGCCAAGCGAGCGCGCCGCTTCGATTTGCCCCTTATCAATACTCTCTATCCCACCGCGAATAATCTCAGCAATATACGCACCACTGTTGATACCAAAGGCAAGGCTTGCAATCCACAGTTTTGGCACCCCACGGTACGAGCCAAATACCACGTAATACATAATGAGTAGCTGCACCAAAGCGGGTGTGCCACGAATGACCGTGGTGTAGGCATGAGCCAAGCTCACCCATGGCCGCCAGCGCTGGAGGCGATGTAGTTTGCATGTGCGGAATGGTTGCCAAGCAGACTGCTGCATGAGAGCGACAACCAGGCCAATCACGAGCCCAATGATTGTCGAGAAGACGGTGAGCAGGATGGTCACTTCTAGGCCGCGCCACAAGAATAGATAGCGCTCGTCGCCAAAAAGGATATCCCACACATTCATGGCCGGGCCACTCCGAAGTGTTTTTTGATGAGCTTATCGTAGCGGCCATCACGCTTCATTGCGGCAATGCTAGCGTTTACCTCAGCGAGCAGTTTGCTATTACCCTTTTTGATAGCGATGGCGTAATCCTCGTGCGAGAGGTTGCGTGGCAAGGCAACGAGCTGCGGGTTTGTGGCGAGGTATTGCTGAGCTGGCCCATCATCCATAATGGCAGCGTCGATCCGCCGACTGCTGAGCTCTTGCACGACACTAGCTGTCGATTGGAGCTGCACCACGTGTGCCCCGCGAATCTTGTGTGCCAGCGTATCGGCTGTAGTGCCAAGCTGTACGCCAATTCTCCTGCCAATGAGGTCATCATTGGTGGCAATTGTTGAGCCAGTCTTTGGCACAATTATCTTTTGCGCTGCAGTATAGTATGTGTGCGAAAACTCAGCATTCTTGCGTCGGTCTGGCGTGACAGTCATACCAGCTGCAATGAGGTCGATTCGCCCAGCCTGTAGTGCTGGCAAGAGACCATCAAAGGCGATCTCCTCAATTTGTAACGAACGGTTTGTATCCTTAGCAATCTCCCGCACAAGGTCAATATCAAAGCCAACGATCTCTTGCCCCTGCTTATATTCAAACGGCTTAAAGCCAGGATCGGTACCTAACACTAATGTTTTTTCTAGGCCGCTGCCAGCCATCTTGGTGGTGGAGGCTGCCGGGCTCAGCTCGACATCCCAATACATATAGCCCAGCAAAACTACCGCTACAGCAGCAAGACTCAGCCATTTGAGCTGTGTGAACCTACGTTGCTGACGAGTCGATTGTGCCATGCATATAAGTATAAGCGCTTTGCTAGACGGATGCAAGTACTTGTATTGTTCTATTTACCGCGCTATGATAAGAATACAAAAGCAACACGTAAGGAGGCACCCTATGAGTAGTCTTACAAAATACAATCCATTTGAGGAATTGCGCGCATTGCAGCGGCAGCTGTTTGACAATCCCTTTACCACGACACTCAGCCAAGCTGTCGCGACTGACGTCTACACAGTGGATAATACACTGGTTGTTGAAGCACACGTGCCGAACTTTGCCGAGGACGACCTCGATGTAAGCCTTGACAATGGTGCGCTCGTCATCCGCGGCGAACGGCACGAAAAAACCGAGGACAAACAGCGCAACTATGTCGTTCGTGAGAGCAGCACAAGCTTCTGCCGTCGTGTACAGGTACCAGATGGTAGCGATGTTGAGCAGATTAAGGCCCACCTGGAGGACGGCATCTTGAGGGTAACGGTACCACTCAAGCCACTACCTGCGCCGCAAAAAATTGCCGTCAAGAAAATAACCAAGCACGACAAGAAAACGAAAAAGTAGTACGAGCCATAGCCTTGCGCCAACAAAAGCCGGCATATACGTCGGCTTTTGCGTACTATTCACCATTCCTCGCGCTGAGACAAGATAATAAAACACCCCTGTAATAGAGGTGTTTTATAGAGATAATACAAGAAGGCTTACTTACTGCGCTTCTCGATAATCTCCTGCGCGACGTTTGGTGGAACTTCCTCATAATGGGCAAGTTCCATCGTGCTAGCAGCTCGGCCCTGCGACATCGAGCGGATGTCGCTGGTGTAGCCAAACATGTTTGCCAGTGGCACAATAGCCTTGACAAGCTTCGCTCCGCCCATCAAGTCTTCCATTGCCTCAATGCGGCCACGGCGGCTATTGAGGTCGCCAATGATATCACCCATGAATTCCTCAGGTGTTGTCACCTCAACCTTCATCACTGGCTCAAGCAAGACTGGGTTGGCCTTCTTGATACCTTCGCGGGCAGCCAGGTGAGCAGCCAGATTGAAGGCGAGCTCGCTTGAGTCGACATCGTGGTAGCTTCCGTCGTACAAGGTCGCCTTGACGTCAACAACTGGATAACCAGCAATCACACCACCATCGAGTGTCTCCTTAATACCCTTCTGCACAGCTGGGCGGTACTCTTGTGGCACCACACCACCCTTGATTTCATCGAAGAATTCGTAGCCCTTGCCTGGCTCGTTCGGCTCAAAGCGCACCCAGACATCACCGTATTGGCCACGACCACCAGACTGCTTGGCATGCTTACCCTGCGCCTCGGCGGTGCCCTTGATGGTCTCGCGGTAGGCCACTTGCGGCTCACCAACGTTAGCCTCAACGTTGAACTCGCGCTTCATGCGGTCGATCAAAATTTCTAAGTGGAGCTCACCCATACCGCTCATGATAGTCTGGCCCGTCTCTTCGTCGGTGTAGACGCGGAAGGTTGGGTCTTCCTCAGCCAGGCGCTGCAGAGCAATACCCATCTTTTCCTGGTCGGCCTTAGTCTTGGGCTCCACCGCGATCGATACTGGTGGCTCGGGGAAGCTAATTGCCTCAAGAGCAATCGGATGCGCTTGATCGCACAAGGTATGCCCCGTAAAGGTGCCCTTCAGGCCCACCACAGCAGCAATGTCACCAGCGCCCACACTGTCGATCTCTTCGCGCTTATCGGCATGCATCCGGACGATGCGCCCCACACGCTCCTTTTCACCTGTCGTTGTGTTGAGGACGTAGCTACCGGCAGTCAAGCGACCACTGTAGACACGGATGAAGATCAGCTTACCAACAAATGGGTCGGCAGCCAGCTTAAAGGCCAGTGCGGTCATTGGCTGCTTATCGTCAGGTGTGCGGCTTACCTCGTCACCAGTCTTGGGGTTCTTGCCCCAGATTTCACCAACATCGAGCGGACTTGGCAGGTAGTCTACCATCAGGTCGAGTACCTTCTCGACGATCACACCGCGGCCATCGCCACCCGTCACCAAGAAGAAGTCACCAGCCAAGACGCGTTGGCGCAGCGCTGCCTTGAGCTCGTCGATAGTAATGGCGTCCTCACCTTCGTCGAGGAACTTCATCATCAGGTCGTCGTCTGCTTCAACGGCGTTCTCGACGAGCAGGCTGCGAGCTCGCTTTGCCTTGTCGAGCATATCAGCTGGGATCTCACCCACCTTAAGCTCGTGGTCGGTGTAGTCGTCGTAGGTGTAGGCCTTCATGTCGATAAGATCAACCACACCACAGACATCCTTTTCAAAGCCAATTGGCAGGTGGATTGGGAAGGCCTGCTTGCTGAGGCGATTGTGGATTGACTCGATCGACTTGTAGAAGTCACCACCAGTCTGGTTGATCTTGTTTACAAAGCAGATGCGTGGCACACCGTATTTGTTGGCCTGGCGCCATACGGTCTCACTCTGGGCTTCTACCCCCATCTTGCCATCAAAGACAGTCACTGCACCGTCGAGCACACGCAGGCTACGCTCCACCTCGGCGGTAAAGTCGATGTGCCCAGGGGTATCAATGATGTTAATCTTGTGGCCCTTCCAGAAGCAGGTCACTGCTGCAGAGGTAATGGTAATACCACGCTCTTTTTCTTGGCTCATCCAGTCGGTGGTGGCACCACCATCATCACCGCGCACGGTACCAATCTTGTGGTTAATACCGGTGCGGTACAAAATACCTTCTGTCGTCGTCGTCTTGCCGGCGTCGATATGGGCAATAATACCAATGTTGCGAAAGTCCTGCAGAGGGACATCCTTGGGGGTTGCCATAGGGGGCTCCTTCTCTCCTTACGTGTTTTTTAGCATGAGTAATACAACTCTCAACGATTGATTATAGCATGGATTGAATGTGGGCGGTAGAGTAATTATCACCCCTGATAAGCTCATTCGCAGAGACTAACCAGGCAGCCGTTCGCCGTTTTTTGACCACACCCCGTAGCGGTCTGGCGCGGTGGTGCGCATTGCTTGAGGCACGGCATCATACTCACCTGGTGGTAGGCCGCTTGTATTAACATAGAGTAGCTTGTATTCGGTTTGTTGAGCATTGGTGACGTAAAGATAGGTGTTGCTGGTTCCATCAGTAGTAGTACCCTGTGTGACGCTGGGGAGCGTGGTAATGTAGGCTGGCACTAATTGACGCAAGAATGTGGCGCTATCGCGGCGCTGGTAAGTGGGGGTGGTACTACCAGCAGTCTGAGCAACCGGGTATGCACCATTTTTGGTATAGTAGCGATCAAGTGCTTGGCGCATTGCCGTCAGGTCGGCCACGCGGGTCCGCCCCTGTGCACCGGCTTGGATACGTTGGTACGAGACGAGCGTCAATGTAGCAAGGATGGCAATAATAACGATCACAACCAGCAACTCTACCACAGTATAGCCAGCGTGTTTTTTCTGCATCAACCGATTTTTCATAGCGCTCATGCTTTGCATTATACGAAGTGCAGTGCGTTTGCGCAAGGGCCATTGCTGCCAACCTAGCTGGCAGTGTATAATGACACTATGCAACCACGTGGATCATCCCCTTCACCTCAGTACCGACGCTCACACCTGACGCCGCGCGGGTTAGCGATACGCTTTGCTCTGGCTGGTTTAGTGGTTGTTGCCATCGCAGCAGGGATTATTTATATCGCAACTCGGCCACATAAAGCCAAGAACACCGAACAACACACCGAGACCAAGACTGGCCCACGGGAGCAGCTCACCGCCGCCAAGACGCTCGAGCGTGCCAAGAAGTACTTTAAGGGTACAGAAGCCGTTAAGTCATCGCTGTCAACACCGGTCAAGGCCGAAGGTTCTCGCTTTTATTCTATCGCTACCGATCCAAGTAAAACTAAGAGTGCTGCTGCTACTCTGCCCAAGGCTGAGGCCAAGCGCAACGTCACCGCTCTGGAGCACATGCTCGACTATGATCAATTCACGCGCTATGTCGTGCAAGATGGCGATAAAGACGGCCCATACCTTGCAGACTTTACACGGAGCAATGGCGACGTAACCTGCCAGATTAGCAATACCCCACTTGACCCAAACGACCCGAAGAACAAAGAAACCCGCTTTGTTGAGTTCAAATGCCTCGATGCCGCCGATTACAAAGACCTCGCTAAGCAGCAAGCTCCTCTCTACAACGCCTACTCGCCTGCCGCAAGTTCGAGTTATAACGTCGGCATTGTCGGCACTATGACGGTGCGCGAGAGCAAGCTTGCTGGCTATCGCTTGGCAGAGATACCACTGGGTGGCGTACAACCCGAGTCGCACCTCTTTAATTCGCAAGGGACAGCGCTGTTTTATCAATCGAGTGATGGGCGCTGGGTATTCTTCCAGATCCGCCAAAACGATATGCTCTCCTGTGATGTCTATAAGGCTCAACTCCGCAATGCTAAGAAAGTCGACCTGCGGCAAATCTACGAAGGCGACAAATGCCGCGACCTCAGCAAAGGCGAAGTAGTGACGGTAGAGATGCCGAAGTATCGGTAGTGTGTTGATCGCACATATAGCTGACACTACACTAACTTATTTTAACTTAGTGATATCATAAATATATGAACACAATGTACGACTGCATCATCATCGGCGGAGGCATGGCAGGATTAACCTGCGCAACACATCTCACAGATAGTGGGTTGCATGTCAAAGTACTTGAAAAGAATGATCGTCTTGGCGGACGCATACGGTCTTTCTATAATGAAGACGTCACTATCGAAACCGGTGCATCATTTCTTGCTGGTTTTTATGAGACTGCCCACAAACTCATCAAAGATTGCGGTATGGATGCTTCCTCTCAGAAGGACAGCCAAGAGACATGGCTCTATCGTCCTACGAAGCCGCTTGGCCCAATTTGGCCGTTGAGCGCGCTCAAAGCCTCGCCGTCGTTATCTCGCGCTGGCAAGTTACGCGCACTACGCGGAGTCGTTTCTATGCTCTTTGATGCGAAGCGGCTGACAACACCAGCTATTACACGCGAATTAAAACGATTTGATAATGAAACCGTTGTAACATGGGGAGAAAAGGCGTTTGGGAAAGAGGCCTACCAGAATGTGCTCGAACCAATGGTGCGCGCACTATTCTTCTGGGATTGTGCACATACATCACGCGGATTGGTGCCTCCAATTATTAAGGGCGTCATGGAAGACCGGCATTTCTATCGTCTACCTTCTGGAATGAGTAGTCTGCCATCCGCAATCGGCGATAAGGTGCCTCATGTATTAAATACACAGGTTGATGCAGTCCGTGCTGAAAGCCACCACCTCTATCGGGTCGATACATCACAAGGTACATTTAGCGCTAAATCTGTTGTTGTCGCATCACCTGCACGAGATGCAATTCGTATCCTGACAGACGGCGGTCTGCATTGCAGCAAAAGTCTGAACGCAATTGACTATAGTTCAGTCACAGTCGGCATAATTAAAACATCCGTTTCTGACGACCTTGGTGTTGGAAATCGAACGATTGTCATTTCAAGTGAATATGTCACACCACTTGTCGCAATTAAAGTAATTCAGACAAAGAGCAAGCCTGCATATATTCGATTCTATTGGAGGGTGCAAGGTAACCTAGAACAGCAGCATCTCCAGCGAGAACTTGTCAACCAGCTGACTAGAATGAACTTGCCATCCGTAGCTGACGCTGCACGTCGTGGTGAGGTGGTAGACGTCGTGCGATGGGATACTGCAATTCCAGTATTTGATGTCGGCAGCGTTACACGAACAACTGCTGCACGATTTGAAGATGGACTCCCACCAGGTGTCTTTCTTGCCGGAGACTATATGAAAGCGCCCCACCTCGAGGGTGCTGCAGTAAGCGGAGCCCAGGCAGCAGCCCGCGTGTTGGCACACGTCAACGACTAAACAGACAGGAAGCAAATTGTACGAGCAGATACGGAGATCTACGTTATCTGGCGCAGCTTTCACAATACTAAATTACATTTGTTTTTTAATTCACAAAATCGATTACCTGAGACAAGAACATACTCCTTCACATACCAAGTTGGAGTTATTATACGACGCACATTCATATAGTAGCCTAGATCTTCTTAGGATCGTTATAATATTGATATTGAACATATTTTATATGTTCAATGTTGAGAATCGATTTCGAAGTAATGGCGTCTATCGAGTGCAGTGCGTTATTGTGGCATTGTCCTGTTTCCTTGTATTTCGCTACACTGGCAGTTTTCTATATGTTCCTCTCATCGAAACAGGAGTTATTATTCTGGCTATCGTTTCGTTTGCTATCGCTTCGAAACGATCACAGGGTAGTTTAACTGTATTTTCGGTCAACATAATACCGATTTATATTAACTGTTACTCAGGCTTGTATTTAACTGACTCAAGACTGTCTATCTCTAATGTGGCCTCCGCATTCGTGGGAGTCCTGCTCGTTTCACTGTGGATTCTTAATAGAAACACTAAAGGAGTTTATCGACGACTTACTGTAATTTGTATTATTGCGATAATGTTTACTGTGCTATTACTTGCTTACAGGGAATATCAGCATATGCGCACCGAAGTTTCGTATGCGCCAGTAGGTCAGCCTTGGCGAAGCTTATACTTCACATCGATACTAACTTGGTATCTCATCATCCCTCACCTTTGGAATATTCAGTCATCGTACTTCGTTCTCTCGAGGGACATTAGACGAGCTTTTTTCCTTAGTGTGATTGCAATTTGCGTAGTTCCAGTTCTATTCTGTTTTACGCCTCACGGAGTCGTGCTTTTGATGGGATCAGGAATGTGGATTGTATTTTCGCACGTTTACTCTGGCATAGTATATCGGAATATTTCTAACGGCGTGAGCTTTTCTTCATTACAAATACCGGCTATGACAGTAGTCTTGTTAAGCATCTTAATCCTCGATAGAATTGCCTATTTTCCGCTATTACAAGTACTTGCTCCGACCTTTGCGTTGGTTCAAATTTTTGGAATTGTAATTGCAGCCAGCGGAGTTTTGGCGGCAGTTTCATCCAAGATTTCTACTACTACTTTGTTTAGCTTTATAAAATGGCTGAGGAAAGATGCTGATAGAGTATTTAAAGTTAACTTATTAGTTTGCATATTTTCCATACTATGTATTCTATTTTTTGTCGCAATGCATTCAATGTTCGAGTACTCTATCAATGTTGCTAAAACTGGTAGCCTCAACATTGCTGCTGTGCCGATAAATGGGTTTAGTGGTTTAAACTCTTGGTCGTGGGTATGCGGGTGCTACTTTATGTATCTTCTGGTCATCACTGTCACTGAAGCTATCCACATACTCAAAGTTACTACTCATTTCAGGAACTAGCGATAGTGTTTCAATTGTTTAACTCAGTTGTATGTAAATTGCGGCAACTAAAATTTTCAGGTGTAGGCTCTTGATGTTACTTCGAATTGCCCAGCTATGTGAGGTCGCTAAAAGTGCTCATTTTCCAACCAGTTTGTGTTTAGGAGGATGGGTTGCACTTCTATCGTTTCGATCAAACTTCACTTCTGCAGGGCTGCTTGGAGGGTTGGTAACTACGCTAATTACGCTCTCGGTGTTTTTGCTGAACGATATTAATGATATCACTTCTGATTCGTTCAGTAAACCATATAGGCCACTGGTGAGCGGATCACTTAACAGGGAAACATCTCTGTTTTGGGTAGCTATTGTCATTTGTATTTCTATCCCACTCCTAATCTCAACACTTATTCTCGAAGTCCACGCATTATTACTTGTGAGCTATTTTATTTTATGTCTATTTTATCCTTCGATTAAGAATATTTTCGCTATATGTAAAGACTTTTACGTAGGTTTTAGCGTGATGCTCCCTCCGTTGTTCGGTGTCATAGAAAGTGGTTCTTTTAATTCTGGGAATCTATTTCTACTTTTGTCGTTTAGTTTCTATATCGCTCACCGCGAATTACTCATGGATGTTCACGACACTCTCGGAGATGCTGCCGCTAAGATTAGGACGATCCCCGTTGTCTTTGGCGCCTCGATCGCTGATCATTGCTCTTGGGTGCTATGGGTCGCATCCGTATGCTTTGTTTGTATTCCAAGCCATCACTCTTTTATTTTATATGCTAACGCCTGGTTGTTCATCATCACTTCTGGATCTCAGTTTTTATTGTATAAGCGCATGATAAACAGTAGATGGCGCTTATTTACAGTTTCACAATGGGGGTCTCTCATGACTTTAGGAACATTGATCACTTTTAATGGTGGATAATTATGTATTATCTTTCGGATGTTTCTTGTCAACTTTTGCGGATGGGGCTGGATATCGGCTCGACCACCATCAAGCTGGTCCTTCTTCCGGAGCATCTGCCCGGGGCGCCTGCCGGCGCTCAGTCCGCCTCGGTGGCTCCGGTGTTTGCTGAGTACCGGCGTCATAATGCGGATGTGCGCGGTGAGCTGACCCGGCTGCTGGGCGAGGTCGCTCGGGCCTATCCGGGTGCCGTCGTGCGCGGGGCGGTCACCGGCAGTGCCGGGCTGTCCCTGGCCGCCCTCATGGGTCTGCCTTTCGTCCAGGAGGTCATTGCCGAGACCGAGACGGTGCGCGTGTGCGATCCGCAGG
>ERZ773003.1189-NODE-1189-length-16051-cov-5.664854_pt1 | contig 16051 bp, 20 predicted proteins | sample MGYA00580668_ERZ773003 | MGnify/ENA primary metagenome ERZ773003 (study PRJEB29015, sample SAMEA2738002) | human oral metagenome | biome: human oral; feature: human-associated habitat; material: dental | place: China | collected 2126 ... | reverse complement strand
AAAAGGGATTTTGTCAATATCGATATAATAAAAATCTGCCGTTTTCAGCTCCCGCCGGGGTCCAATTCCCCATGGCAGCTGAAAACAGCAGACTTCTTAATGCAAAGTATAAGGACAGAAAGGGATTTTGTCAATGGAACATCCGACATATAAAAAGCATCCAAGGAGTGCGATCGGAAAGGGGCGATTCCCCTGACGGAGGCAATTCTTAGATGCTTTGACGAAAGAGGCGTTCCCTTCAAACCCAGCCTGATGACGAAAGCCACCTACAGCTGAGAGGAACGCTCCTTTAAAGGGCTACGATAGCAAAGTTTATAGGAAAAGTCAACAAGAAGGTCATAAAGAAAAAGCTGCTCTGTTTCTCACATCCGCCGGAGTCCAATTCTCCCTGGAAGAGCAAACGAACAGCTTCCTTAACTATAAGATAGCCGAAGAAGAGGAGTTTGTCAACACGAAAAAGCACCGATCAAGCCAAGCACACTACCTCTGCGCGAGGTGTGGGGCTTGTGCTCGTCGATGCTTTAACTACGTCGCATTATATCAAAAATTATTCCTCGGAGCAATAATTTCGTGCCTAGAACACATTCAAGTAAAGCATAAGGACATGTCAGAAGAAATATTAAAAAAGATACCTGCGGCGATGGCAGAGCCAATGATGATCTTCAAGTCTCATACCGTCTCCAATCGCATAGTTTTAGCTCTTGACTTAAAGGATAATCAAGGGGTGGATATAATTGTTCCCTTGGACTTGGAAGCCGTAAAAGGCAGGGAAAAACACATATTATCACATCGATCTATGGGCGCGGTTATGGAAGCGGGAGGACAAGAAGTACAGATCATGTATGGTATATCAATAACGTAATGGGAGGGAGCACGCTGTATGTAAATAAAAGAAAGGCCAAGAACTTTTACCAGTCCGCCAGGCTTCAATTGCCCATGGAGGGTAAAAGGTTCTTTGACCTCTTTGGTTCTAGTATAAAGACCGAAGAAGATCTTGTCAAGTTCAAACTGCAAAAAGAAGAAGAATACAAGGCCGCTGCGGCTCGTGAAGCCGCCAATGAAAAAAACAGTTCCCTTCAAATCCAGCCTGCTGACAAAAGCCACCTACAGCTGAGAGGAACTGCCTCTTATGAACCTATGGTAACGGATTCCATCAAAGCAGTCAACAAGGAGGAAGCCAAAATGACCGCAGGAAATCAAGTCGCCGCATCATATTCCTGCTGAACAACAAAGCCCGCCAAGCTCGCCGATCCAAAATCGCATAAACTATTTTGAAAAAAATTTCACCGTAACTCTTGACAAAGAGCCCTTTTTCTATGCCTGTTGTAATTTTTACAGGTATTGCGTATAATGGGATTGGAAATAGAATGGAAGGGGATGTTTTTTTGCGGCTGCCGGATTTTCTTGCGCCATGGGTCGAGCGCTTCAAGGGGATGCTTTCTGATTCACCTGAGAAAGATCAAGCGGGAAAGAGTCTCGGAACTGTGGCTTTGGCATATCTTGGCAAGGCTCTGGCGCTTTTCCTCGTCTGCGTGGTATGGGGGCAGGAAATATTCCTTTCGTGGGCGAAGAGCCTTTCCTTCGAGGAACTGCGCCGCTTTCCGCCGGAAGATTGGACGGGATATATGAAAAAGTACATTTTGCCGCCTGCGCTTCTTTTTTTCTTGCTGCTCGGGCTCTGTTCTTACGCTCTTTCGCCAGCGACGCCTGTCTCAGAGGAGCAGAAAGACGTCTATGTCACGGTTCGCACAGGCATGAGCGCTGATGATGTGGCAGGAATGCTCGAAAAGCGTGGCGTCATACGCAGCCGCTTCAAGTTCTGGCTGGCGGCGAAGATGAACGGCGCGGACGGCGCTTTCAAGGTCGGCACGTATGCGCTCCATACGAACATGGAGCCGCGCGATGTGCTGCAGGCCTTGGTCGAAGGGCAGACGGTGCAGGTGCGCTTCACGATTCCCGAGGGCTTCACCGTCGAGGACATCGCCAAGCGCCTCGATGCGAAGGGCATCGTGAAGAAGGAGGAGTTCCTGAAGGCGGCGAAGCATTATGCGCCCTACGACTATATAGAAAAGAACGATAAGGCGCGCTACTATGCCGAGGGTTTTCTCTTCCCCGATACGTATGAGGTCGACGGCGACATCACGGTCGACGGCATCCTCTCGATGATGTCGCGCGATTTCGATCAGCGGCTCACGCGAAAGATGCGCGAGCGTGCGAAGGAGGAAAACCTGAGCATCTATGAGCTGATCATTCTCGCTTCGCTCGTGGAGAAGGAGGCGCGCTACGAGGAAGACCGCGCAATCATCGCGCAGGTTCTTTTGAAGCGACTCGCCATCGGCATGCCGTTGCAGTCGGATGCGACACTGCAGTACCTGCTCGATGCACCGAAGGAGGATGTGACGCTCAAGGACACGGAGATGGATTCGCCGTACAACACCTACCAGCACCGAGGACTGCCGCCCGGCCCCGTCGCCAATCCCGGCACGGCGTCCATCGAGGCCGTGCTCTGGCCGGCGAAGACGGACTATCTCTATTTCGTCGCGGACAGGGAGGGACATAACTATTATTCCCATACATACGAGGAGCACGACGCCATCGTGCAGAAGGTGCGCTAGATGAATTTGACGGAAAATCGTGATCCGTTTTGCCGCGCAGGCGATGGGTGCATGAAAAAGCCGGAGCTTCTTTCCCCCGCGGGCAACTTGGAGAAGCTCAAGATGGCGCTCATCTATGGTGCGGATGCCGTATATCTGGGCGGCAAGAGCTTCGGACTGCGCGCTTTCGGCGGCAACTTCAGCGAGGCGGAGATGGAAGAAGGCGTGCGTTTTGCCCATGCGCTTGGCAGAAAGGTCTATGTGACGCTCAATATCTTCGCACACAATGCGGATTTGGAGAGGCTTCCGGCGTACCTTTCCTTCCTCGCTGAGATTCATGTCGACGGACTGCTCGTCTCCGACCTTGGCGTCTTCTCGCTTGCGCGTGAGTTTGCGCCCTCTGTGCCGCTTCATATCAGCACGCAGGCGAACAATACGAATTGGGCAACGGTCGACGCTTGGCAGAAGCTCGGCGCTGAGCGCGTCGTGCTTGCACGCGAGCTTTCGCGTGCCGAGATCGCCGCGATCCGTGCGCATTCTACGGTTGAGTTGGAGATGTTCGTGCACGGCGCAATGTGCATATCGTATTCGGGGCGCTGCCTCCTGAGCAGCTACCTCACGGGGCGCGATGCGAATCGCGGCGCGTGTGCGCAGGCATGCCGCTGGCGCTACGGGCTTGTGGAGGAGAGTCGTCCCGGCGAGGTTTTCCCCATTGAGGAGGACGAGAGCGGTACCTACATCATGAATTCCAAGGACTTGTGCCTCTTGCCTTTTTTGCCTGAGCTTTGCGACATGGGACTCGACAGCTTGAAGATCGAGGGGCGCATGAAGAGTGTCCACTATGCGGCGAGCGTCACAAAGGTCTACCGCGAGGCGATCGACGCCGCCTATGATGAGGGGCAGGCGTTCCATCTGCGCGATTCTTGGCTCGAAGAGCTGCAGAAGGTATCGCACCGCATCTACACGAGCGGCTTCTTCGACCATGTGCCCGATGGGGGCGACCAGATCTATGCGAGCGCTTCGTACGAGCAGACGGCGGATTTCATCGGACTCGTGCGCCATTACGATGAAAGGACGCGCATGGCGACGGTCGAGCAGCGCAACAATATGAAGGTCGGACAGGAGATCGAAGTGTTCCAGCCGACGCGTGAGACGTTCTGCCAGCGCTTGACGGAGATGAGGGACGAGGCGGGCGAGCCTGTTTCGACGGCAGCTCACGCGCAGCAGATCGTGCGTATGCACATGGAGCAGCCCGTTGAGGAGTATGCCATCCTGCGCCGCCGCAGGGAGAAAGGGTGAATGTGATGGAAAAGGAAAATGTGCGCTTCTTTGCCAGAGCCGAGGGGCGCGTGCAGGGCGTCGGCTTTCGCTTCTTCGTGCAGCAAAATGCGCTGGAGCTTGGCCTTTGCGGCTGGGTGCGCAACATGGAGGACGGTTCCGTCACGATGGAGGTGCAGGGGCAAGCCGAGGCTGTCGAGGCGCTTTGGAACAGGATTTGGCAGGGCAACGGCTACATCCGTGTCAGCGGTCTTGTCACGGAGGAGCGGGAAACGGCGGATGAGCAGGACTTTGTGATTCGCTATTAAAAAGCTGGAAACGACGGGGGGAGAAATCTTGTCGAAAATTTTGGTACTAAACGGTCCGAATCTCAATCTTCTCGGAAAGCGTGAGCCGGAAATCTACGGGGCTGCGACGCTTGCGGACATCAACGAGGCGCTGCGGGAGCGTGCGGCAAAAGCGGGCGCGGCCATCGAGTTCTTTCAGTCGAATCATGAGGGGGCGCTCGTCGATGCCGTGCAGAATGCCGAGGGCAGTGCGGACTTCATCTTGCTGAACGCCGCCGCTTTCACGCACTACAGCATCGCTCTGCGCGATGCGATCGCCGCCGTTTCCGTGCCCGTCATCGAGATTCATCTGTCGAACATTCATCGGCGCGAGGAGTTCCGCCATACGTCGGTGATCGCGCCCGTCGTCATGGGACAGGTTGCGGGATTCGGTGCGGAGAGCTATCTGGGGGCGCTCGAAATCGCTTTGATGAAGCTCGAAGCGAAGGAGAAGGGGGCGAGGCGATGAGCACGGAAAAGCGCGTAGAGCGTCTGCGCACCCTCATGAAGGAGAAGGGCGTCGAGGCGATGCTCGTGAGCAAGGTCGTGAATCTGCGCTATTTCAGCGGCTTTACGGGCGACGACTCGCTTCTCCTCATCACGGCGGAGCGCGAGTTGCTGCTCACGGATTTTCGCTATATGGAGCAGGCGAAGGCAGAAACCGCTTTCGAGGTCATCGAGCAGAAGGCGGGGCTTTGGCAGCAGGCGGCGAAGGCGGTGCAGGAGCTTGGCTGCCGCTCGCTGGGCTTCGAGGGAAGAGATGTCTCCTTTGATACGTTCCAAGCGTTTCGGAAGCTCTTGCCCGCCTGGCAGGAGGAGAATTTCATCAGCCTCGCGCTGGAGCCGCTGCGCGAGGTCAAGGACGCCGAGGAGATTGCCTGCCTGAGAAAAGCCGTGGAGATCAGCGACCGCGCGTTTGACGACGTGCTGCAATTCCTGCGCCCCGGTATCTCGGAGTGTGCGGTTGCCGCGCATCTGGAGGCGTTCATGCGCGAGCATGGATCGGAACGTCCCGCCTTCACGACGATCGTGGCATCGGGCGTGCGCGGCAGCCTGCCGCATGGAACTGCATCAGAAAAGTTGCTTGTTGCGGGCGAATTTGTTACAATGGACTATGGTGCTGTTTACCAAGGGTATCATTCCGATATCACGCGCACCGTCGTCTTGGGCGAAGCGTCCGAAAAGCACAGGGAACTTTACCACACGGTGCTTGAGGCGCAGATCCTCGGCGTGAAGAGTCTCTATGTCGGCATCTCGGGCAAGGAGGCTGACCGAATCGTGCGCGATTTCCTCACGCAGGAGGGCTATGGCGAGAACTTCGGTCATGGACTCGGTCACAGCGTCGGTCTGGAGATTCACGAAGAGCCTCGCCTGTCGCCGAAGAGCAGGGCGGAGCATCTCGCAGAAGGCACGGTCGTCACGGTGGAGCCGGGCGTCTATCTGCCGGGCTGGGGAGGACTGCGCATCGAGGATACGGTGCTCCTGGAGAAGCGGGGTGGCGTGCCGCTGACGAAGGCGGCAAAGCACCTGATTGAGATAACGCAAGGATAGGTTACTGGAGGGCTACAAATGATTTCAAGCACAGATTTTCGTACAGGTCTCACGATCGAGATTGACGGCGGCGTTTGGCAGGTTGTCGAGTTTCAGCATGTGAAGCCGGGCAAGGGTGCGGCGTTCGTGCGCACGAAGATCAAGAACGTCGAGACGGGAGCCGTCGTCGAGCGTACGTTCAACCCGAACGAAAAGATGCCTGCGGCGCGTCTCGATACGCGCAAGATGCAGTACCTCTATGAAGCCGACGGCATGTATACGTTCATGGATACGGAGAACTACGAGCAGACGGAATTGAGCAAAGATCAGCTCGGCGACGCGCTGAACTACCTGCAGGAAAATATGGAAGTCAATCTGCAGACATTCAAGGATCGCATCATCGGCATCACGCTGCCGACGTCCGTCAATCTCAAGGTCACGGAGTGTGAGCCGAGCGTCAAGGGCAATACGGCGACGGGCGCGACAAAGATGGCGACAGTCGAGACGGGCTACGTCGTGCGCGTGCCTCTCTTCGTCAATGAAGGCGACGTCCTGCGCATCGACACGCGTACGGGCAACTATATCGAGCGCGCCTGATTTTCTTTTGCATCTGCTGCGGATAAGGCGGCATACGATGTGCTTTCTGCATCTGTCGCCCGACAGGGCGGCGTGCAGTGTGTTTTGAAGGAGGAATTTTCCATGGCAGAGGAAGTCAGCATGAGCAAGAAGGGTGCGATCGGTTCGATCCGCATCGCCGATGAGGTCGTGGGCATTATCGCGGGACTCGCCGCGACGGAGATTGACGGCGTCGCGGGCATGAGCGGCGGCATCGCTGGCGGCATCGCCGAAATGCTCGGCAAGAAGAGTTTCACGAAGGGCGTGAAGGTCGAGGTCGGCGAGAAGGAGACGGCGGTCGATCTCTACATGATCGTGAAGTACGGTGCACGCGTTCCCGATGTAGCCATTGCTGTGCAGGAAAATGTCAAGAAGGCAATCGAAAACATGACGGGGCTGACCGTCGTCGAAGTCAACGTCCATGTGCAAGGCGTGAGTTTCGCTGAGGAAACAGAGGAAGAGGACGCGCGCGTCCACTGAGGAGGAGAGGAAAGTTCATGGGGATCATCAACCGCTTTCTTTTGTTCCTTTACGCGCTCGCCGTCGCGTGTCTTTCGTTGGGCATCGCGGCGCTTGCCCTGCAGATCGTGCCCGAACCGATCCTGCTCAACGAGTACCGCTACCTGATGGGAGCGCAGCAATGGCAGTTGGTTGCGGGCGGCGTTCTTGTATTTCTTCTAAGCATACATCTGATCGGCTGCAGCTTTTCGGGTGGCTCAGATAAACGGGAGGGCGGCGAATTCCTCGTGCTCCATGGCAAGGCGGGCGATGTCGGCGTCTCGATCGGCGCCGTCCACAATCTCGTGGAGCAGACGGTGCAGGCCGTTTCGGGCGTCCGGAGTCTCCAGGTGAAGGTTTCCGTCGCGAAGAAGACCGCGAAGGACGGGGCGCATCTCTCCCTTCGTCTCGCTATCGTCATAGGCAAGGAGGCGAATGCCGCCGTTGTTTCCGACGATATTCGCACGGAAGTTCGCCGCGCTATGCAGGAAACGATGGGCGTCGATGAGTTTTCGCTGGACATTGTCGTTGAAGATATTTCCAATGCGCCGCTGACGAAGAAGAAGCGCGTCGTTTGACAGGAGGAAGGCAGATGGGTGAGAAAAAGACATGCCCGTTCAAGGCTTTTTTTGAAGCGCACGCGCCCGCGCTCCTGCCGCATCGCGGCAAGATCGGCGGCGTGTTTTTCGGGGCGCTTTTTGGTCTCGCCGTGCTTATCTTCGGCTTCTGGCAGACGCTCTTCGTGCTCTTCTGCTGCCTTGTCGGGCTGCTCGTTGGCATTCGCATCGATCATGATATTCGTCTGCGCGATGTGGAAGATTTTTTTGATGAGATGTTTCCCTATCGGCAGCGTTATCGGCAGCATCGCTTCAGGGAATGAGACTGGAAGCGGCTCTTTGCTTTGTCTTTTGAGCGACAGGAAAGGAAAAGGTTTTGGTTTATGAGTCGTAGACAGGCGCGTGAGGCGGCGCTTCAGACGTTGTTCCAACTGGAGCTCAATCCGCCGTCGGAGGCGGCTTCCGAAGAGGCGTGCCAGATGTGGGCGCTCGATGCGGCGGTTGAGGAAATGCCCGTTGAGACGAAGCGGGATTATAGCTATGCAGCTTCCCTCGTGCGCGGTACGCGCGAGCATCTCGCCGCCATCGATGAGGAGATCGCCGCGTCCACGCATGATTGGAAGCTCGACCGCATGACAGGCGTCGACCGCAACATCGTCCGCATCGCGCTCTACGAGATGAAGTACGGTGCGGAAAAGGTGGATGTCGGCATCGCCATCAACGAAGCGGTCGAGCTGGCGAAGAAATTTGGCACGGATGATTCCAGCCGCTACGTCAACGGGATCTTGGGCGGACTGGCAAGGTGATCCTCGGGCTGTTGCCTTTTGCGCGACAGCCCCTTTCCTTATGACGACTTCGGAAGGAGGCGGCGGTTTGATGGTTCACAGCGTATCCGCGCTCACGCAGTACATCAAGAGCATGTTCCAGTCGGAAGGATTGCTGCGCAATGTTTCCGTCGAGGGTGAACTGTCCAATTACAAGATGTACGCTTCGGGACATTGCTATTTCACGCTGAAGGATGAGACGGCGTCTCTGAAGGGCGTAATGTTCAAGAGCCGTGCGCGGCTGCTGCGTTTTCAGCCGGAAAACGGCATGAAAGTCGTCGCCACGGGCGAGGTTTCCGTCTACGAGCGCGACGGTGCCTATCAGCTCTATGTCGAGCGCCTTCTGCCCGTGGGGGCGGGAGAACTGAGCGTCGCCTTCGAGCAGCTGAAGGCTCGTCTTGCCGCCGAGGGGCTTTTCAATGAGGAACACAAGAAGCCTCTGCCGCCGTTTCCTCGCACGATCGGTATCGTGACGTCCCTTTCGGGCGCAGTGCTGCGCGACATTTACCGCGTTTCCAAACGGCGCGATGCAAATGTTCGCTTGGTTCTTTATCCGACGCTCGTGCAGGGCGAGGGCGCGGCGGCTGAGATCGCTGCCGCCATCCGCTTCTTCAATGAGAAGTACCCCGTCGACCTTTTGATCGTCGGCAGAGGCGGCGGATCGGCGGAAGATTTGTGGGCTTTCAATGAGGAGCCTGTCGTGCGTGCGATCTATGACTCCGTGATTCCCGTCATTTCTGCCGTCGGTCATGAGACGGATACGACTCTTTCCGACTATGCGAGTGATGTGCGTGCGGCGACGCCGTCGCAGGCGGCGGAACTCGCCGTGCCCGAGACAGCGGCGCTCATTCGACGCATTGGCGAATGCGAGATGCGTCTCCAAAAGGCGGTGAAGAGCCGTCTTTACTACGAGCGCGAGCGCGTGGAGCGTCTGGGCGGCTTCTTCCTGAAGCGTCCGCCGCAGGTGCTCCTAGCCGAGCGTCGTCAAAGGCTCGACATGGCAGCAGAAGCGCTCGACCACGGGATGCGCCGCGCCCTGCTGGAAAAGCAGCACGCCTTTCAGGTCGCAGCGGAAAAGCTCGAAATGCTCAATCCGCTGCACGTCATACGGCGCGGCTACAGCGTTGTGGAGAAAGATGGTGCGGCCGTGCGCAGTGTAAAGGAGCTTGCCGCTGGAGATGGGATCCTCGTGCGCCTTGCCGACGGCAGCTTTGACGCCGTCGTCGGAGGTTTGCGAGAAGGAGGTTTATGATGCCGAGAAAGAAGACGCCGTCCTTTGAGCAAGCGCTCGTGGAGCTGGAAGAACTTGTGCAGGCGATGGAAAACGGCGATTTGAGCTTGGAACAGCTCATGGACAATTATGCGAAGGGCGTGGAACTTGCGAAGTTCTGCATGACTTCGCTCGATCGTGCGGAAAAGGCGATGGATGTCGTGCTCAAGGAAAAGGGCGGCGCAGTCGAGGAGTTTCGCTTGGAGATTGAGGGGGATGCACGTGAATTTTAAGGCGGAATGGAAAAAGCGTGCCGACTTGGTGGAAGAGGGGCTTCTGCGCGAGCTGAAGAAAGTGCCCGCGTATGATGAGACGCTGGAAAAGGCGATGGAATACAGCCTCATGGCGGGCGGCAAACGCCTGCGCCCCGTGCTCCTGATGGCGGCGGCAGACGCCGTCGGCAAGGATGGCGCGGCCTTCTTGACGACGGGATGCGCCATCGAGATGATTCATACGTATTCCTTGATTCACGACGATCTGCCCGCGATGGACAACGACGACTATCGACGCGGCAAGCCCACGAACCACAAGGTTTTTGGCGATGGAATCGCGGTGCTCGCGGGCGACGCTCTGTTGACGCTCGCCTTCGAGGTCATGCTGCGCCAAGAGGGCGCTGCCCCTGAAACCCTCGTCACCGTCGTCTCCGAGATGAGCCGTGCGGCAGGCCCTTACGGCATGGTCGGCGGGCAGGTTCTCGACCTTGAGGGCGAGGGCAGGCGTCTCGATTTGGCAGCCCTTCGAAAGATTCACATGGGCAAGACGGGCGCACTGTTTTGCGCTGCCATACGCTCGGGCGCGATCCTGGCGGGCGCGAAGGAGGAGGAACTCGCCGCGCTGACGCTTTATGCTGAGCGCTTCGGGCTGGCCTTTCAGATCACGGATGACATCCTCGACGTCACGGGAGATGAGGCGGCGATCGGCAAGCCCGTGGGCAGTGACGTCCGCAACGAGAAGGCGACGTATGTGACGCTGACCTCCCTGGAAGAGGCGAAGAAATTGGCTGAGGATGCAGTAAATGAGGCCGTGGCGGCACTCGACATCTTTGGCGAACGCGCCGCCTTCCTGCGGGATTTGGCGCTGTTTCTGCTCGGACGGAAAAAGTGAGGCGGATGGATATGGGACAGCTGTTGGAACGCATAAACGAACCGCACGCGCTGAAAAGCTGCACGCTCGATGAGCTTTCGCAGCTGGCGAGAGAACTGCGCCGCTATATCATCGACACAGTTTCCAAAACGGGCGGTCATCTCGCCCCGAGCCTTGGTACGGTGGAGCTTACGCTCGCCCTGCACAGGGCGTTCGACTGTCCGGAGGACAAGATCGTCTGGGACGTCGGTCATCAGGCGTATGCGCACAAGATTCTGACGGGCAGGCGCGAGGCATTCGCCGGTCTTCGCCAGAAAGGCGGCATCACGGGCTTCCCCAAGCGCGAGGAGTCCGTCTATGACGCTTTCGGCACAGGTCATTCGAGTACGTCGATCTCGGCCGCCCTCGGCATGGCGGCGGCGCGTGACATCGCGGGTGAGCAGTACCGCATTGCCGCCGTCATCGGCGACGGCGCACTGACGGGCGGCGAGGCGTTCGAGGGACTGAACAATGCGGGGACACTGGGCAAGGACATCATCGTGATTCTGAACGACAATGGCATGTCCATCGCGCCGAATGTCGGCGCGATGTCCGAGTATCTGTCGCGCTTCCGCGTCGCACCGGGCTATCATCGTGCAAAACAGGATATCAAGAACTTTCTCAAGAGCATCCCGCATATCGGCGAGCGTGTCTACCGGACGGCCGAGCACATCAAGGACGGCGTACGCTCGGCGCTCGTGCCGGGCGGCCTCTTCACCGACATGGGCTTTCACTACATCGGCCCCTTGGACGGGCACAACATCGCCCTTCTGCTCGATGTGTTCGAGCAGGCAAAACAGCTAAAGGGCCCCCTGCTCATTCACGTGGAGACGTGCAAGGGCAAGGGCTATGCACCGGCGGAGAAGGCGCCGGATAAGTTCCATGGCATCGGTAAATTTGACGTTGCCGACGGCACGGCGCTGAAGAAGGCGGGCGCGAAGCCGACGTACACGAGCGTCTTCAGCAAGGCTTTGATGGAAGCTGCCGAAGAGGATGCAGATGTCGTCGCCATCACGGCGGCGATGCCCGACGGCACGGGTCTGCGCGCTTTTAGCGAGAAGTACCCGACGCGCTTCTTCGACGTGGGCATCGCTGAGCAGCATGCGACGACGTTTGCTGCGGGCCTTGCAGCGGCGGGCAGGAAGCCCGTGCTCGCGCTCTATTCGACGTTCGCTCAGCGTGCCTACGACCAGATCTTGCACGACGTCTGTCTGCAGAACCTGCACGTCGTCTTCGCGCTCGACCGCGCAGGCTTCGTCGGAGAGGACGGCGCGACGCATCACGGCGTCTTCGACTACTCGTATCTGCGCCACCTGCCGAACATGAAGGTGCTCGCGCCCAAGGATGAGAACGAGCTTGGACGCATGCTCAAGACGGCGCTTTCCCTAGAAGGCCCGGTAGCTCTGCGCTACCCGCGTGGCGAGGGGTTCGGCGCGGCGTTGGAAGAGCCGTTCACTCCGTTGGAGAGTCTTGCGGCGGAAGTCTTGGAGGAGGAGGGAGAAATCGCGCTCCTCGCTGTCGGCAGCATGGTCGATGCGGCGCAAAAGACGGCGAAGCTTCTGAAAGAGGAGGGGCTTTCTGCCGCCGTCGTCAACATGCGCACCGTAAAGCCATTGGACGAAGAATTGCTGCATCGCATGGCGCACGAGAAGAAGATGCTCGTGACGATGGAAGAGAATGCGCTCGCCGGCGGCTTCGGCAGCGCCGTGCTCGAAGCCTTGGCAGACGCAGGTCTTCTCGTGCCCGTCGTGCGCTTTGGCATCGGCGATGCATTCATCGAGCAGGGAAAGCCGCAGGAGCTTCTGGAAATGGCCGGGCTTTTGCCTGAGCAGATGGCAAGAAACATCCTCACGGCATGGAAGGGAGCACGCGATGGCGAAGGAGCGGCTTGACGTTCTGCTCGTCGAGCGCGGCCTTGCCGCGAGCCGCGAGCGCGCGCGCACGATGATCATGGAAGGCAGGGTGCTCGTCGACGGCAAGAAGGTCGAAAAGGCGGGGACGGGCGTGAAACCCGAGGCCGAGCTTCGACTTTTAGGCGAGGAGATGCCCTATGTGAGCCGCGGCGGGTTGAAGCTGGAAAAGGCTCTCAGAGCCTTTTCCATTTCGCTTGCGGGAAAGACGATGGCGGACATCGGCGCATCGACGGGCGGCTTTACGGACTGCGCCCTGCAGAACGGTGCAGCCGAGGTCGTGGCCGTTGACGTCGGGTACGGTCAGCTTGCCTGGAAACTGCGCACGGACAAGCGGGTCGTCAATATGGAACGGACCAATATCCGGCACGTTACGCCCGCCGATACGGGCGGCCCGGCCGATTTTATTTCCGTTGACGTATCGTTTATTTCGCTTTTGAAAATTATGGAGGCGGTCGTACCGCTCCTGCGCGAGGGCGGTTCTATAGTGACGCTTATCAAACCGCAGTTTGAAGCGGGACGGGAAGCTGTCGGCAAAGGCGGTATCGTCCGCGATATACGCGTTCATAAAGAAGTGGCGGCCCGTGTCGTCGCGGGCGTTGCCGCTGCCGGGCTGTCCCCGTCGGGCCTGACGTTCTCACCCGTAAAGGGGGCGGACGGCAATGTGGAGTACCTTCTTTACAGTCGTAAAGACACGCCTGTCCATAACGAGGTGACAGATGAAATCATCAGTGATGTCGTCGACAGGTCTCATGAAATGTAGGTGAAAAGATGCGGATCGGTATTTTTCCCAATGCGGCAAAAAAAGACAGCGCCCGGCTGGCGGCGCGAATTATAGAGTGTTGTCATGACTATGGCTGCGAGTATTGCGTAGCCTGCTGCGAAGACCGTGCGGACGGCGCCGGGGCGCGCCTTTGTTCCGATGAAACCGTTTATGATCATATAGATATGGCCTTCGTCCTCGGCGGCGACGGGACGGTTTTGAAGGGGGCCCGTGCCTTTGCCTCCCGCCGCATACCCGTTTGCGGCATTAATCTGGGATCGCTCGGCTTCCTCTACGAAGTGGAAGGGAACGATGTGGAGGCCCGCTTTGCGGACATTATGGCCGGCCGGTATTTTGAGGAAGAACGGATCATGCTCTCCGGTGAACTCATCTATGCCGACGGCATGGTTCAACCCCTGCCGGATGCCCTGAATGATGTCGTCATCGGCCATGGCAATGTGGGCAAGCTTGTTCGCATCGATATGAGCATTAACGGATACTTCGTCCAGCAATATCCCGGCGACGGCATCGTTGTGGCGACGCCGACGGGCAGTACGGGGTATACCTTCTCGGCAGGCGGGCCCATTGTGCCGCCCCATGTCAAGGGCATGATGGTTACGCCGCTGTGCCCCCATTTACTGCTGAAAGTCCCCGTCGTTCTCAGCGATGACGATGAACTGAGCTTTTCCGTACAAGACAGTCGGAATGTCGTACGCATTTCCGTCGACGGCATGACGGACTTCGAATTTGTCGGGGATATGACCCTGCGTATCCGCAAGTCCGCCGCAACGCTGCGGTTCATCCGCTTCGATAAAGGCTATTTTTATGCCAACCTTTTCAAGAAGATGCGGGGCGCCGAGTAAAATGAAACTTTATCCGCTCAGAAATGCCGTCTTCGTCGGTCATGCCCTGGCGCAGCCCTATGCGGAACGGGCGCGTGTCCTCGTCGATATGACCTGCGGCAACGGCCGCGATACGGCCTTTCTTGCTTCTCATATGGGAAATGACGCCAATGACGCCGTGCTCTACGCCTTCGATATTCAGGAGCGCGCCCTGACGGCGACAAGGGCCCTTCTTGCCGAACAGGGGCTTTGCCGTAAAAATATAATTATAAAGCGGGGCTCGCATGAAATTTTATTAAAAGAAATAGAGGAAACGCCTGATTTGATAGTATTCAATTTAGGCTATCTTCCCGGCGGAAACCGCGCTATACATACGGATAGTGCAACTACACTGAAAGCCGTCGATTTGGGCTTGCATAAAATTTCTGCAAATGGGATAATTATGTTAACGGCATATCCGGGCACCCCGGACGGTGCGAGAGAAAAAGATGAGCTCGCCCGGTTTTTGCATACACTGCCACAGCAATGTTTTGACGTGTCGTGCTGGCAGCCTGTCAACCAGGTTCATGAACCGGCGGTACTGTTTGTTATTCAAAAGAGAGGGTAGTCATGAAAAGATTCCGTTACACCAAGATCAAAGAAATTGTTCAGTCCCGGCCCATTGAGACGCAGGAAGAGCTGGCGAAGGCCCTGCAGGAAGAAGGGATTGAAGTTACGCAGGCCACCGTGTCGCGGGACATTAAGGAATTAATGCTGATCAAGGTGCCGACCAGTGACGGGCATTATCGCTATGCCCTGTCTCCGGAGCAGAACATGCTGATGTCCAAAAGCCGTATGGCGCGCTTATTCCAAGACTCTATCGTGCGTGTGGACTCGTGCCTCAATCAAATCGTCATTCACACCATCCCCGGTTCGGCAAACATGGTCGCGTCCGCGGTGGATCATGCGAAATGGGAGAACGTTATCGGTACTGTGGCAGGCGACGATACGATTCTGATTATTACGAATAATCCGGACAGCGTACCGCGTCTGGTAAAGCTCATCGTCTCGCTGATGAAGGAATAACGCATGCTGCAATCACTGCACATTGAGAATTTCGCTTTAATAGAAGAGCTGTACCTGACTTTCACCGACGGCGTTACCGTTTTCACCGGTGAAACGGGCGCGGGCAAGTCCATCCTGCTCGACGCCATCGGTATGCTCGCAGGAAAACGCGCATCAGCGTCTTTTGTCCGAACAGGTTTCTCGTTGAAGGCGCATTTTTTTTGCCCGTTCACAACGAAAAACTGAAGGCGTTTCTGGAAGCGCATCATATTGAGGCGGAAGACAGGGAAATCGTCGTTTCGCGGCGTTTCTGGCGAAACGGCAGGGGCACGAGCCTCGTCAACGGGGCTGTTGTGCCGCAGGCTGTCGTCCGCAGGCTGGGCCTTTTTCTGCTCGATATTCACGGCCAGTATGACAGCCGTCTTATCTTCGACAAGGCGTACCATGTACGGCTCCTCGACAACTTCACGGCCCGTTCCCGTGCCTGCCGTCTCCGGTATACTGCGCTCTATAACGAATGGAAAACCCTGCGTGAGGAAGCGGCGGCTTTAGAAAAAGACGAAGGTGACAAGGCGCGTCTTCTCGATGTCCTTGATTTCCAGATCAAAGAAATTGAGGAGGCGAAGCTGAAAGACGGCGAAGATGAAGCACTGGAAGAACATATCCGCCGCGCCTCCCATGCCGAACACATTACGGACGGTCTGAAAACCGCTCTCTTCATATTGGAAGGCGGTGAGCGCCGGGCCGGTATGGTTGACGGCATAGGCGAGATCCGGCGCAGTCTCCTGAAAAACGCCGCATATGACGACACGTTTTCGGCCCTTGCCGAAAAGGCGGAAACCCTTTCCTATGAGTTGGAAGAGCTCCGCGATGAGCTT
>ERZ773003.1187-NODE-1187-length-16071-cov-3.375874_pt1 | contig 16071 bp, 16 predicted proteins | sample MGYA00580668_ERZ773003 | MGnify/ENA primary metagenome ERZ773003 (study PRJEB29015, sample SAMEA2738002) | human oral metagenome | biome: human oral; feature: human-associated habitat; material: dental | place: China | collected 2126 ... | reverse complement strand
GTTAAATAATATTATGTAAATATTCTAACATCCACTTTAATTTATTCTTGATATTAATATCTTCTTCCGTATCATTTAACTCATTAATTCGTTTTTTTATAAGAGGTATTACGCCTTCACTTATATATTTTTTGGTTTTTAATTCATCTTCCGCGATACAGAAAGAATTTCGGAAACTATTCCACACTCTTTTTGTTAATTCAATAATATCTAAAAAATATATGGGAGAATCATCCTGCACATCTATTTTTTTGAAGACCTGCTCAAGATTTAAGGTTTTTTGTGTCTTTAAGAATTCTATTGCTTTTTCATTTGTAACAATACAAGGATACATAGCACGACTTTTCATTCCTTCTAACTTATAAGCCTCTATCATTGCAGGTCCTATCATAAAAATAGATTTTACCGTAGAACCTTTTACTTCAGAGTCAGTCATTTTCTCCCCTTCCGGCTTAGTCATTTTGTTTTTCCCAAAGGAGTATTCCTTTTCATAATCAACTGCCTCTCCATAAGAAATTCCTCCACGAAGAAGAAGGGTATTTTTATCATAAACAGAAATTATAAGTCGATATATTGCTCCTATAAGTGATAAAAAACGATTGATAGTTTCTTCATGAATTCGCCCCGCTTTTGTCATAATATATATTGAATCTGAGAATCGTTTTATAACCAGATCTTTTTTATATTGATTACATAGATTTTCTAATCCAATCAATATCAGCAGCACTTTTCTTGGATTTTTTTCTTGCTTAACATAATTTGAGAACCCAAGTATATCCAAAAACGCTACCAGTCTTTGGGAAGTATACGAATCCGGAACCTTATTGCAAATATCTCTTAGTGATTCTATACACTCTTTCTTTTTAGCATGCTTAAAATCCCTTGGGGATCCTATATTATCTGCACCAGATGTCATATTTAGTACCTCCGATTTATAAAACAATTAATTACATCTCATCTAATTTTTTTCTTGCATCTTCCGCCGCTCCTCCATTTTGCTTCATAGCTTTTTTATACCACTTTTTTGCTTCATCAATATTTTTATCAACACCCCATCCATACTGATAACAATTTCCTAAATTATACATTCCCCAATCATTACCTGCTTCTGCTGATTTTTTGTACCATTCTACCGCTTTTTTATAATTCTGTTCTCCATTATGGTACATAACACCCAAGTTACACTGTGCAGAAGGATAACCTTGGTCTGCCGCCCTTTTATACCATGCTATCGCCTCTTTATAATTCTGTTCTACCCCTTCTCCATTATAGTACATAATACCCAAGTTATACTGTGCAAAAGCATTCTCAAACTTTGCAGCTTTATTCAATAATCTAAGAGCCTTTTCATAATCCAGATCTACTCCATTCCCGCTACTATACATAAGCCCCAAGTTGTTTTGTGCAGCAGAATATCCCGCCTCTGCTGATTTTTCATACCACTTTATAGCCTGAAAATAATCATGTGCTACACCTCGCCCCTTTTCATAGCACGTTCCAACAAGAAAACCGGCTATCATATCTCCCGCATTAGCTAATTTTCTAATTTGAGGGAATAATAAGTCATAATTTTTCATTCTTTCCGCTTCATCATTTATATATTCTATTGCACATAACGTAGCTAATACATCATATTTTTCCCCTTTTTCTATCCAAAATTGAGATTTATCCTTATTTATTATTACACAACTATAACCAGCCTCATAATATCCCCCCAAAAAGTAACAGGCTCTACCATTTCCCTCTTCCGCCAATTCTTTAAAGAGTGAAAAGGCTTTTTTTGTATTTCCGTTTATAAAAAGTCTTTCCGCTTCTTTTAATTTCTCACTATCCGACAATACAAATAATTGATTTTCTTCCGCTTCTCTCAGATTATAGAGTAAATCCAACATCATATCATAACAGTTTACAGCCATATTTGGATTCACCTGTGCTTTTTCCGCCATGTATTTATAAGTGAGATTCACACCAATTTCTTCTTTATCGGCAGGTACTTGATTGTCTTTCAAGTAATTCTCTACTGTATCTACTATATAGCTTTCCTCATTTTTTAGAGAATCCAGTTTTCCCAATGTTCCCATAGAAATCAAATACCCCGGATCTTCAATTTGTTTCAATTGTTTTCCTTGTAATAGTTTCTCCTTTAAATCGGCTCTGTCAGAAATCGTTTTTAATACCGACATATAATTGACCTGTTCTTTGGGCTGTAAATCTACTGTCGACATGGCTGTTTTCAATAACAGCAAATCTTTCGTTTCCCATACGCCTTTTGTAATATCATAAAAATCTCTTGTCAAACACACCATTTTTCCGGCAGTATCCAATTCGGTATATTCCACGCCGTCCAAATCCTGATATTCAATAGAATTCTGCCAGGTCAGAAGGTTTACATTTTGCTCCAATTTGTCTATTCGTGTTTCCAATTTTACCAATTCATTTCGATTATATTTAAAGAAACGTAAAAGGCCTTCATAGATATGGGCAAATTCATCATCCACTCTATTTAAGGATGCGTTCAATTTATGGTTGACAGCAGCAATTAGGTCGAAGGTCATCAGGTTCTGTTCAGCCAGCTTTTGTAAAGTTCTCTGGGAAGCATACTGGGCAGCAGCTCTGTTTTCATTGATTTTATTTTGCAATCTGCTGTTATCTCCGCTGAACCCGCCCCACAACCTTTTAAAAAATCCTTTGCTTGATAAGGCAGTTTGCGCCTCATCAGCCTCTGTCATGCAGGCAATACTTTCAAAAACGAGTTTATTGATTTCCTTTCTGTTTCCCTTATACCTATGAATGATTCTGTCCAATTCAGCATCTAATGCCCGACTTTCTTCCGGTGATAATATATCCGCCCGTACTATATCCAATTCTTTTGTCATTTACTGTTCCTCCATGATTTTTTCCAGTATCATTTTATAATCCCGCAATCTTTTCTCGCTTCTTTCCTTTCTCTCCGCATAAATTTTTTCATCATCCTGCATGAAAAGGAGCCTGTATTCCTGCTGTTTCCCTTGCAGATTCATCTGCTTTGTCACATACCATGCCTTATTCGCCGCATCTTTTGATACTTTTCTTCCCATCAGATCCTGCGCCAACACTTCCGTATTCACCCTATCTTGTCTGTATTTTACTTCTAAATTTTCGCCTCTTTCCATATAAGTCATGACATTTCCCATTCCCCGCAAAAATTCTTTATCCTCCGGCAGAGAAATCAGGGAACGCCAGCACACGATATTCTGTATAATTTGTATAATCATATCATCTGCAAATTGCCGGCGGTCATCACTGGCATACATAAGGAGCAGCTTTCCCCGGATCAGTGCCCGTTTCAGATCTTCCAAAACAAGGTTCAGCTCTTCTTCACTCAAAAGATATTCCTGCACCAGCGGCACAATGGCTTTATTAAGAATCCTTACCATTTCTACGGCATCGTCTTCCACAAAATGATCCAATATCTTCTGTGCCCCGGCACCTGATAAAGTACCGCCTGCAATTCCGCCGACAGCAATACCCACATAACCACCGACAGCAGCACCTACGGGGCCTCCGATAGCCGCACCGGCTAATGCCATGCCGGCTCCACCTGCCATACCGCCTCCTATGCCTGCCACTAAAACGCTCACATCTTTAAAAAGCTGCTTGCCTGAAATTTTTCCTTGGAAAAAATGGGTAATATTTTCTGCTGACATGACCAACACCATACAAGTCATAGCAATAATATTTCCTCTCAGCAGTTTTGCCAGATTATTTGTAGCGGCGCCTCCATAAATAGGAGCACTGCCGCGCAGAGAATTAACTAACGCATTTCTGACGCTGCTCGGCAGTAATTTTACCAATTCTATAGTCGGTCCCATCAGCATCTGATTAAACGGAGTACGTGTCAGCTGGGCTGCCAAGACAGAAGAGGCAAATGCCATTCCCCCCATCTTTATGCCTTCATACATTGCCACTTCTACGGCAATCTCTGTATCTTGTCCGTCCCACAGCGCCTTTGCAAAAGTGATCGTCGCCGAGATACCGGCAGCACTCATCCCGATAACCGCTCCATGAGCCGCATCAAAAACAAGTGATTCTACCGTTCCTGCTTTTGCGATAGCCTTTGCCTGATTATAAGTTACATTCCCCTTACGGACTAATTTTTTTGCATCTTTTGGATTCTTTGTATGCGGTACTTTTCCCTCTGCGATCCTTTTTTCCATGATTCGGACTGCTTCTTCATATTGCTCATTCGGTACTTCAAGCTGCATCGGTTTTCCGTTTTCCAATGTGTATTTATACAAACCGCTGCCTTTTTCAAAAGCCGCATCTACGGAAGCCCTCGCATTTTCACAATACTTGGTCTGAATCCTCTTCCCGTTGACCAACCTGTCCGGTCCCCACTTTTTATTATCATTGCCAAGTATTCTCGCATCTCTTAGATTGATTTTATCAATAAGATCGTTTCCCTGTTCCGCTGCATAGCCATGTCCCTGCCGGGCGCGAAAACGATACAGCATATTGTCATGCATGGCGCTTTCCGATACCGCATTAAACACTCCTGCTGTTTCTCCGTTTACACAACTTTTCTTCTGACTCACAGCTTTTCGCAAAACATTTTTTTCATCGGAAAGAATATCCTTTTTATTTTCTATATTGCGCATATCTTTTGCCCCCATACTATGCTCTGCTGTACGCTGATAACAACCAATATTTCTATCTTCAATAAAAAAGACTTCACGGAATACCCGAAAAGTCTTTATCCGCAGGAACTATGGAGTGCAGGGTCGTTAAAAAGATCTGTCATATGGTTATCCCTCAGTCGCTTTAAAACGTCTCCCCACATTCGCCCTTCCCCTTTGGACAACATGTATAAAATATTTTAATTCACACATTTTATACAATTATTTCTATTTTTTATCTTTATCATATCATGAATCTAAAGGATTTCGCTTATTTCTAAAATTATCATAAACGGTTTGGGCAGTATCTAAATCATCAAATACACTTATCTCCGGTTCATTTGATTCATTATATCACGCTACAAGAAACTTATCGATGTCGTTAATACTCAAGCTCACCATAAACCATTTCTCATTGATAATATTTAAACATTTCATATCAATAGTCATCCCTAAGTCTGCATTTTCACGACCATAATTTATTAAAAATGGTTTTAATCTTTTCTTTACTTTTTCTTCAACATTTTTTGCCACCTCTGGAATGCTAAACTCTGTTAGAGCATTTCTAATTTCTCTATTGAGTATATTTTCTACCATACATGCTAAAGATACGCCCGTCCGGTAAGCAAAGTTCATTTAAATTCATGATATTTTCCTCCCTTAAATCAAATGGATATCTATACACCGCTATTTCTTTTTTACGGCAGCAAGTAGTTTTTCTACATCTGTAATCCAGTCATCCCGCAGGGTACGAGGTGACAGGATTTCTACACGGCTTCCCTGGCTTCTAAGCCACATGAGGATACCGTTTCCTCTGACATATGCGGATACATGGTAGCGCTTTCGTCCTGACAATGCTTCTTTCCGCACCTCCTTTACTTCTGCTGTGGGCAGCCTGTCCAAGACGGATTCCGGCGAAGGTGCTTCAAAAAGGAATTCTACTTTTTGCAAGTCTCCGCCGTACATGAATTGTGCTTTATTCTTAAATTCCCCTTCTTTGAACTGCCGTGTAACGTTCCCGTCAAATCGTTCGTCCGTCTCTTTTACGTCCCGGATACGGTCAAAACGATAAATGGCCGGTCCTCTTCGTATAAAGTTCCGATGTCCTTCTTCGTCATCAATCACGCCCATCATGTAAAAGTAATATTCGGAAAACAGGATGCCCACCGGCCAGATCTGCCTTTCCACTGCTGTCCCGTCTTTCTTTTCATAGGAAATATGAAGTATCCTGCAATGATGAATTGCTTCTTCCACACGCCAAAGCAGTTGGAGATCCGCCTTGGCATGGGCAGGATCAATATAGTAAAAGAGTTCGTTCCTGATATAGTTTTCTATTTCTTTTTGCGTATCTTTTGAAATCATGGAATGAAGGAGACGGTCTAAAAGCGATTTCAGTTCTGCCTTCGAAAATGCCCTGCTTTCGATAAGAATTTTGCAGACGGCCAGTATTTCCCCTTTATCAAGGAAACAGGTGTCTTCCCGACAGAGCCTGTATCCGTTCCGCTGCCGATCGTACACGATTTCCGATGAGTTTCCGCAGTCGGAAAGATATCCATTGATTGTACGGATATCTCTCTGAACGGATCTTTCACTGACTCCCATTTCTTCCGCAAATTCTTTTTTGTCCAGTACGGCACCATGTCCCAGTTTCTGAAAAGTTTCAAACAGTTTGAGCACACGGTAACTGCGTTTATCCGCCTCGTATTCCATAAAGTCATCCTCCATTTCGTTTTGATTATATCACAAATGGAAGGTCGGTATGATTTGGCTTTTGCAAAGCTGAATAATCGAATTAGCTGCTGTTCCCCTAAAAACATTCGGTATCTGCCTGCAATTGGAAATATTTGTTTTGCACCAGATGGCAAAATGCTCGCAGTTATTGAAAAACAGATCGTATTTTTCTTCTCCTAACCGGGACCTGGCTCTTTCCACGGTTTCTTCCGCACTATATAGATGGTATCCCGGTAATATACTGTCTTCAGGGAATGTACAAATTTTGATAACGGGAATGTCATGGGTAAACTCTTTCAGCGAAGCTTCATGGATATAAATGTGCTCTCCCCAGTCTCCCGTATCGGATGCATAGTGGATAATGCGCCCGTTTCCTACATATACCGCATAGTGAAAGTACAGTTTATCCCGCCTTTCCACCACCAGGATATCTCCTGTGTGAACTTTTCTTTTTCCTATGTCCATACACCTTTCCTTTCTATCTATTCTGCCTGATATGAAACAGTTATGCAGATTTTTGCTATGAGAGCCAGCTGTCTAAAATACCGTCTACACCGTCTAAGATATCGTCTATTGTTTGAAAAACATGATCCACTCCTTCCACTATTTCGCCCAAAGCCAAGACACCTGCCCCAAGTGCAGTCAGAGTGGAAATAAATTCCTCATGTTCATGCTCTTCCTCCTCAAATCCGTAAGATTCTTCTTCCCAAATTGTGGTGTCCACGATATGATTGATATCCGGGTTATAAGGGATGTTTTCATTCTTTTCTTCATCCATGTTTCTTCCTCCTATCTGAATAAAGGATATATGTTTTCCGGCGTGATATCCGGATTCTTTCTGCAGTATACAAAATAACGATGACAGATTCTGTCGTTTCAAAAGAAAAAGAAATGACTATTTTACGATAACTGATATAAGTGCCAGGAAGATACACGACTCAAAAAATAGCTTCATTGTTCCTAAAACATAAAAAAATACGGAAAAGCTTTTTTCAGGAGTATCTTTGCAAAGAATGTTCCTGCCGTCAGCATTTCCGTATTTTTTTGTATCCTGTTCCACTGATAATGATTTTATGAATCCTATAAATACCGGATACTCTCTGGTTAATTAAACTATTGAGTTTAAAAATGGGGATATCTTGCGGGAAATATCGTTTCTGGTTTCCTCTTAAAAATTCTTTTTCAGTCTTTTATGGAAATTTTCAATGTTTTCATATATTCCTGTACAAGTTTTCCCGCTTTTTTTCCGTTTTTGTTAATCATATCCACCACGATGCTTCCTGTGGTAATTCCATCAGCCATTTCTTTCATCTTTTGAAGTTCTTCCGGATGATGACCATCAAGTCCCACCACGATGGGCGTATCCGTCGTTTTCCGAATAACGGAGATAATATCTGCCAAATTTATTTTCATATCTGATTTCCGATTTGCCGATTCAACGGAAGACACAATGTATATAAATCCAGTCGCATTTCTCACATTTTGACAGATACGTTCTTCCGATGCCGGTCCGATAATCTGTATGATGTCTATTTCATATGTATCGGCAAAGGGACGTATTTCCATCTGCTCTTCATAGGGCAGATCGGGAATGGCTACACCATCCAGTCCAATGTCCTTTGCTTCTTCAAAGAATTTTTTTACACCATAGTTAAATATAGGATTGTAATAGGTCAAGAATACCAAAGGCGTTTCTGACTGTTTCCGAAATGCTTTTACAATTTCTATCACCTGAGGCAAATGGACTTTATTTTTCAATGCCTGTACATCAGCTTCCATAATGACGGCGCCATCAGCAACCGGATCCGAAAAAGGCACTCCGATTTCAATCAGATCGGCTCCGGCTGTTTCCAGATCTTCCATATATCTTAATGTATCTTCTGCTGACGGTACGCCGGCAGTCAGAAATCCAATCAGTGCTTTTCCGTCTTTAAACGCTTCCTTGATACGGCTCATGATTTCCTCCTCATTCTTTCAGATCCTGTCCGCGATAACGGGCAATGGCTGCTACATCTTTATCTCCGCGTCCGGACAAAGTAATCAGTATGATTTCGTTTTCTCCCATATTCTTAGCATATTTCATGGCTCCTGCCACTGCATGTGCACTTTCGATCGCGCAAATAATGCCCTCCGTTTTAGCCAGATATTCAAAGGCCTGCACAGCTTCTTCATCTGTAACCGCCATATATTGTGCTCTGCCAATCTTATGAAAATACGCATGTTCAGGGCTGACTCCGGGATAATCCAATCCTGCCGAAATAGAATATACTTCTTCAATATTTCCGTCATCATCCTGGCAGAAAAGGGATTTCATACCATGAAATACACCGATACGTCCCTTCGCAATTGTTGCCGCATGGTATGGCGTATCAATCCCTTCCCCTCCGGCTTCACATCCGATGAGCTGTACATCGGTATCATCTTTATAGGGATAAAAGGTGCCGATAGAATTACTGCCTCCGCCCACACAGGCAAATACGGCATCCGGAAGGCGACCTTCTTTTTCCAATATTTGTTCTTTTGATTCTTCTCCGATACAGCACTGAAAGTCTCTGACCATTTCCGGAAATGGAGCAGGTCCCACCGCAGAACCTATCAGGTAATGAGTATCATCACAACGAGCGCTCCAATTCTGAAAAGCCGCATTAACAGCATCTTTCAAAACTCTGGAACCGGTTTTCACCGCATTGACTTTTGCTCCTAAAAGACGCATACGGTACACATTCAGCGCCTGCCGCTCTGTATCGATTTCTCCCATGAATATTTCACATTCCATCCCCAGAAGCGCTGCGATAGTGGCTGCAGCCACACCATGCTGACCGGCTCCCGTTTCCGCAATAAGCCGTGTTTTTCCCATACGTTTTGCAAGCAGCGCCTGCCCGATGCAGTTATTAATCTTATGAGCACCTGTGTGGTTTAAGTCTTCTCTTTTCAAATAAATTTTCGGCCCATCCAGATCTGCCCTCATCCTCTTCGCTTCATACAGCATGGACGGACGGCCCGTGTAGTTTTCATACAAATTTTTCAGTTCCGCCTTAAATGCAGAATCATTTTTATACTTTTCATAAGCTTCCGCCACATGATTGATTTCACTCATCAAGATTTCCGGAATATACTGTCCGCCGAATTCTCCAAATCTCGTATTCATCATCTTTTTCTCCGTTTTTTCACATCATCCGATTTCTTATATTTCCAGTTCAGTTTCCATCATTATGCGCCATCGTCTTCGTGTATCCACAATAATACCTCTTTCCAAAATAAAAACGTCCTCAGCAATTACTGCCAAGGACGGATATACCGCGGTGCCACCTTGTTTCAAGCCTAAGCCTGCTCTTAGCGAAGTACCAACATACTTCCGGCAACTTACGTATGCCTTACGTCATAAGCTAATCGTTTTCACTTTCACCATGCCCTCCGTGGTCCATTTAACAGTCTGCGTTCTGCCGGCTTCTCAATATCCCGGCTCCCTGTAAGTGCACTTACTGTTTTTATCTCCACATCAACGGTTTATTCAATGCTATTAAATTGTAAATTATCATAAAACTTTCCTCCCAATCTGTCAAGCCGCTTACTTTCAAATGTATGTCTTCCCTTTTACAGGCTTATCAGTATTCTACATTCCGCAAGCGCTTTTCATCAGTCAGTGAAATTCTGTACTGATACTAACCCTTTTTCGTATTTTTCCCAAAAGACGAATAGGTTGTCCCCTTAAATACATAAGTGACTTCCCCGGTGGCGGCATTCAAAGAATAAGCTTCCCCATCAATCGGCGGTTTCGGTTCGCTCTTAAGAAAACCGTCCTTGCCTGTCGCATTCACCAAGTCACCAATCGCCGCAGGATAGCTTCCATGTTTTGCATAGTGCACCTCTACCGCCGAACCGAGCGTCGATAAATCCGCCTGGATACGCGCTATTTTCGCCTCATCAGTCAAACCGATAAAATTAGGCACTGCTACCGCTGCTAAGACCCCGATAATCGCTACCACCATGAGAAGTTCAATAAGCATAAATCCCTTACGTTTCTTCCCGACCGTTTTCTGCACTGCATTCTTCATTCCATGAATACCTCCCATCTAAAAAAACTGATAAATAACAAACGGCACTTTACCGTTTACCCCCTTATATCAACAAAAAACGCCTACTATGAGTAAGCGGACAATAAGTCTATATGACTGAAAAACACAAAATCCCTTTCCGACTCCGTTTCTGTTTCACCGGATCGAATTTCCATCAGGCAGTCAGGGACGCCAAAAATATTTCTATTATTATTTATGTCAAAGCATCTACTATACTTGAAAATCTCACCGTAAATATCTTTCTTTTGCTTTATATGCCTAAGAAAAAACTCCTTGTTCATAGAAAGTTCCCGTTTACCCTTCTCCCATCCGACTTCGAATCATCTTATTGATAGCACCGCATGAACAAGTATTCAGAGAATTAGATAACTTCCCTATACATAAAACAAATAATAAATTTCTGCCTTTAGGTTAGCATAAAGGCACTTGATAATGCAAATTATTTCTACATTCAGATAAAGGTACGTCATACCGGCATAAAAAATATTTATCATTTCCCCGAATGATTTGGCTTCAAATGTCAGAAAAGCCTGAATTCTGCGTTTTATTTCATTTTTCCAGCTGCTATTCATTCCAGTATACATATTTTGATCATTGTCATTCCGTAAGAATCCCTTTAAATTTTTGAATAACGGAAATATCAGAAAACCGCCTTTCTCGCCACGCTTGAAAAAATCCGGCCTCTGTAAAAGAAAAAACCGTAAAACAAGGATTATCCCCTTTTTACGGTTCAGTTCCTTTGGACAAAAACAAATTCATTCCGGTATCAATCGATGATATTCAAAGCATATATACGATATTCTTCACCAAGTGCTTCCGTCTTGCGGACCATTTCCCGCTGCAGATTGGAAGCCATATCATAGTCCTTTCGCTTCAATGCCTCCTTCAGTTTGGTACAGATGCATTTTTTATGCCTGCCATCCTTGATAAGCTCAATACGCTTGGTACTGATGCTATCCCAACGTTCTTCATCAAGTTCATCTTCATGAATAAGTTTCTTATAACGCTTTACAGCTGCTTCCGTGTCCGGGATCAAACGATCAATCAACTCATTTTCCCACCGATATACAATACCGGCCACAAAAGAATCTACAATAGCTTCAGAAATACCATCCCCCTGCGTCAAGACAGCCACTTTATCAGGGTTTTCTTTCATAATTTTTACATTTTCCCATACCGTGGCAGGCGGTTTCCCGAATACTGCATCCCGCTCTTCCTGCGTATAATCTTCGAACACATTCTTCTCGCAGCGGTACTCTCTTTCTTTCTGCAGATAATCGGCATCTTCTCCGGCAGTTTTAGAAAGCTCCTTTAAAAGTTCATCAGGTGTCTTTCCGCAATTTACCGCATATTTCACACCATCCAATGCTGTCAGGTACAGGCAGGAAACAGCCAGATAGGTATTTGTAAAGGGATTTGGCGCACGAAGTTCAAATCGGGTCGCCTTGGGATTCCCCAAATCACGAATTAAACCGATCAGGATACTTCTATTCCGAGAGGGCTGCTCCGGTTTATGCCCAAGAGATGTCACAATACAAACCGGTGCTTCAAATCCGGGTTTAAGCCGATTAAACGCATCCGTTGTAGATGAAATAAATGGATTGGTCGCTTCATAATTATTCAAGACGCCCATGATAAATCCGTATCCAATGGTAGAAAGATATTCTTTTTTCAAATCTTCCGGTGCAAGGAGATTCAAAACTTTTCCATTCTTAAGGCGGGCGGCAAATCCCACGTGGGTATGTTCACCATTTCCTGCAACCCCGATAATCGGTTTTGCCTTAAAAGATACATCAAGACCGTTTCTGCGAAATACTTCACGGATTATAATACGGGCAGTCAATTCATTATCTGCTGCCTGCAACGGATTGGTAGAAAAGAGCCAATCCAATTCCAGCTGTTCACAGACATCAAAAATATGGCCGCCGTCATCCACTTTTGATTTAATGCCGCCGACCTCTTTATGTCCCATTTCCACATGCATGCCCCTGGCATCCAGTTCCTCAATAGCCTGTTCCATCGCAGTACGGACATTTCCACGCATTCTTTGCCAATACTGTTCTTTCAAGCGTTGAGAAATGGATAAATGCTGCACTGTTTCCTTTTCACTCGGCGTCTTTACCCAAAATTCCAATTCGGTACCCGTTGTAAAAACAATATCCTGAATTTCACCTGTCGGAAAATTCTCCATCCCCTTTATGGTTTTTCCCGCAATGAGTTTTTTTAATTCTTCCGCCACATAATCACAAGACCGTTTCAAAATAGAACGGGAATCAATAAATTTGTCATTGTGTATAAGAAAACTGGGAATACGCAGCGTTCCCACCGGCAGTCCCGTCGCATCGTCCACATTTTCGTCATTATAATCTACATACCAGTTAACTGTGCTGTCTGCAACAAAATCAACTCTGGCATCATTCAAGGTGGCTATATTCATAAATACAACAGAAGAGCCGTCCGTCTGCACGGCTTTTCCCGCAAAGAAATCATCATAGTCTTTCATAAATATTTCAATCGGAATTTTCTCATCTGTATCATTGCCTGCAAGATCGATTCCGATGAGCGATACAAATCTGATTTCAGGATGCTGTGCCAGTAAAGAAAGAACACCCTCTTTCCCATACTGTCCTGCCGGAATCCAATACAGCAAATCTTTGTTCATTTTAAAACCTCCTATAAGTTTTTTTAGAACGGCTGTATCCTTTACAACCAAGTTCCACCAAACGAAAATGACCCACTCCCGAAGGAATGAGTCATCTTTGACGTAATATTAACTTGTGAATTAAGAATACATCAAGCATCTTATACTTGTCAAGCAATAAAAGAGTCAGCCGAGTACGTCCCGAACAAGGCGGTTAACCACTTTTCCATCTGCTTTCCCTTTTAGTTTCGCCATGACTGCTTTCATCGCCGTACCAAGATTTTTTCGTTCCGGATCCAAAGCAGAAATCACATCAATAACAACTGCACGAACGGCATCTTCTGTCATTTCTGGCGGAAGATATTTTTCAAGCACAGCAATTTCCTTTTGGGTTTCCTCAACTAGGTCATCTCTGCCGGAATCCTTAATTTCAGCAAGCGTTTCTTTCCGCTGCTTCACTTCCTTCCGGAGGACTGCAAGAACCTGATCATCATCAAAATCCGCGTGTCCATCGTCAATTTCTGCCTGACGAATATGCGCCCGTGCCATACGGATAACGCCTAATGCCAAACGGCCTTCTTCTTTTGCTTTCATGGCAGTCTTCATGTCTGCCATCAGCTGTTCCTTAATTGACAACTCCATCACCTTACTGCCTATTACTTAAACTTACGTTTTCTTGCGGCCTCAGATTTCAGTTTACGTTTTACGCTGGGCTTTTCATAATGTTCACGTTTTCTTACTTCAGAAAGAACCCCGGCTTTTTGGCAGGAACGTTTAAATCTGCGAAGAGCACTATCCAAAGACTCGCCCTTTTGAACTTTAATTTCAGACATCCATATCCCTCCCTCCAAATAGACTGATGGGGTGCTATTGCACACTATTAAATTATAATTTATTGTCATCTAACTGTCAATGAATATTTATTGAATGAAATCATTGTTTCTCTTCAGGGAATGGCGGCCATCCCATTTCTTTTCCGCCTATAATATGTGCGTGGAAATGAAATACTGACTGCCCTGCTTTCTCTCCTGTATTTACCACCAGACGGAATCCGTCTTCTCCAAGTCCTTCATCTTCCGCTATTTTTTTTACGATCAGGAAAAAATCAGAAAAATCATGATTGATTTCCGATGTCATCCCGAGAATATTTTTTACATGAATTTTAGGAATCAACAAAATATGGACAGGCGCACATGGCTCGATATCCTTAAAGGCAAACCAATGCTCGTCTTCATAAATTTTTATACTCGGAATCTCCCCGCTGATAATTTTACAAAACAAACAGTTATTCATTTTCTTCCTCCTTTTGTACCATACCGATCATTCCATTGTCCGTCATCGAATCAATCCATACAGAATACACTTTGCCTTTTTCGACATCTTTATCTTTGATGAATACACGAATATATTCATCAGATACCCCCTCAAAAAATCCCTCTTTTTCTTCTTCCACTAAGACACGGACAATTTTATGAAAAAACTGTTTCCTATAAGCTCCGGCCATCTCTTTTCCCAGTGCTTGCACACGGGCTGCCCTTTCCTTTTTGATTTCCGGCTTTACCTGATTCGGATAAGCAGCAGCCGGTGTTCCTTTCCTTGGGGAATAAGGAAATACATGAATCGCCGAAAATTGTAATTCCTGAAGGGTATCCAGCGTCTCTCTGAAATTCTCTTCCGTTTCACCGGGAAATCCCACAATAAGATCCGTTGTCAAAGCTAATCCGGGAATTTCTTTTCTCAGATTCCGGATAAGTTCTTTATACTCAGCAAGCCGATAATGGCGGTTCATTCTTTTAAGAATATCATCAGATCCCGCCTGTATGGGCAAGTGGAGATGGTGGCATACTTTTGGTTCTTCCCTTATAATACGGATCAATTCATCAGACAATTCCACCGATTCGATAGATCCCAGCCGGATTCGGAGTAAATCAGGGATTCTTACTAATTCTGTCACAAGTGTCGACAATGAAGTTCCATCATGAAGATCTTTTCCATAATTCCCCAAATGAATTCCGGTAAGCACGACTTCCCGATAACCCTTTTCTACTAATCTTCTGATTTCTTCTACCGCATCTGACTGGCGGCGGGACTTCAGTTTTCCCCGCGCAAAGGGAATAATACAAAACGTACAATAATTATCACAGCCTTCCTGTACTTTTATAAAAGCCCGTGTCTTGACTTCCCCTTCCGCATCAACAGAAAGGTTTTCAAAATCAGTAACAGCCATAATATCACCGACTGCATTAAGTGTCTTCTTTTCGGCAGCGGCTTCTTCTACATATTCCACAATATGGGATCTATTCTGGATTCCCACAATGACATCAACATCACCCATTTGTACAAAAACATCGGGCGCCAACTGCGCATAACACCCTGCTGCCGCAATAACAGCCCCGGGGTGCTCACGTCGGATACGCCGTACCATTTGTCGGGACTTCCGGTCACCAATACTTGTTACGGAGCAAGTATTGATGACATACACATCAGCGTTTTCATTTTCTTTTGCCACCTTATATCCGTTTCTGATAAACAGACTTCGCATGGCATCACTGTCATACTGGTTAACCTTACAGCCAAGAGTGATAAAAGATACTTTTTTCCCGTTTGATTCTATAATTTCTTTTTCCATTTTTTCATTATACCATGAGTATCACAGGAAACAGACTACGCGGAATTATTTCCACGTAAAAACCGCCTCGGCATTACCGAAGCAGTAAAACGATTTTGGTTCATATCATACTGTGAAGAATATCTGAGGCAATGGCAAGAGCGGATAAAGTCTTCGCATCAGTGATCTTCCCCTCATAAACCATTTGAAATACTTCTTTAAGCGGTATTTTTACAATATCCAAGTATTCTCCATCATCCAAATGCTGATGTGTGTAAACCAGATGATCCGCTATATACAGATGAATCTTTTCGTTGCAGAATCCCGGAGTTGTATAAATAATTCCTATCTTACGAAGTG
>ERZ773003.1186-NODE-1186-length-16074-cov-3.170048_pt1 | contig 16074 bp, 13 predicted proteins | sample MGYA00580668_ERZ773003 | MGnify/ENA primary metagenome ERZ773003 (study PRJEB29015, sample SAMEA2738002) | human oral metagenome | biome: human oral; feature: human-associated habitat; material: dental | place: China | collected 2126 ... | reverse complement strand
AAATTATTATCTTATATCTGAAATCTATGTAGAAAAAACCTTGATTTTAATCTAGACTAAGCTGTTTTTTTATGCTATTATTCAAAATCTTAGTAGAAATTAATTCTAAACGAAAGGTTAATCTCATGGATAGACGAGACTTTATAAAAAGCTCTGCGGCAGCGGCTGCCTGTAGCGTTGCGGGCATCAGCTTGCCTAGCAGTCTTAGTGCTGCGGACGAAGCCGAAAAAGGCTGGCGCTGGGACAAGGCGGCCTGTCGCTTCTGCGGCACCGGCTGCGGCATTATGGTAGCCACCAAAGACGGCAAAATCGTAGCGGTCAAAGGCGATCCGCTAGCGCCAGTAAATCGCGGTCTAAACTGCATCAAAGGCTACTTCAACGCCAAGATCATGTATGGCGCCGATCGCATTACCAAGCCTCTTTTACGCGTAAATTCCAAGGGCGAATTCGACAAAAAGGGAAAATTTATCGAGATCAGCTGGCAAAGAGCGTTCGACGAAATGGAGAAGCATTTTAGACGCGCCTATAACGAAGGCGGTCCCGAGGGCTTTGCCGTGTTAGGCAGCGGTCAATACACCATTACCGAGGGCTATACCGCAGCCAAGCTCGTCAAGGCGGGCTTTCGCTCCAATAATATCGACCCCAACGCTCGCCAGTGCATGGCTAGCGCCGTCGTAGGTTTTATGCAAACCTTCGGCATTGACGAGCCTGCGGGCGTTTTCGACGATATCGAGCTAACCGATACCATAATTGCTTGGGGCGCAAATATGGCTGAGATGCACCCGATTCTTTGGTCTCGCGTCTCCGACCACAAGCTTCGCCACCCGGATCGCGTAAAAGTAATAAATTTATCTACTTTTACCACTCGCACCTCAAACATCGCCGATATCGAAATTATATTCCGTCCGAATACCGATTTGGCGATATGGAACTATATCGCAAGAGAGATCGTCTACAATCACCCGGATATGATAGATGAGAAATTTATTAAAGAGCACTGTGTATTCGCTACCGGTCCCGTAGATATCGGTTATGGCCTGCGAGAAGATATCAATCATAAAAAATACCGCAAAACCGAGCTAGACACCGCAGCTAAGCAAAAATCCAAAATTTTAAGCAAATCCGAGGGCGTTACGTTAGCATATCTTGGTATGAAAGAGGGCGACGTACTCGAAAACAAACACTCTGACAAATCGGATGCTCACTGGCTTATAAGCTTTGAAGAATTTAAAAAAGCGTTGGAGCCTTACACGCTAGATTTCGTAGCGCCTTTGGCTAAGGGCGACGAGAGCGAGGATTTAGAAGCATTCAAAACCAAACTTAAGCAGCTCGCCGATTTTTATATAGAAAAAGATCGTAAAGTAGTAAGCTTTTGGACGATGGGCTTTAATCAGCACTCAAGAGGAACTTGGGTTAATGAGCAAAGCTACATGGTGCATTTCCTTCTCGGCAAGCAAGCTAAGCCGGGCTGCGGAGCGTTTTCGCTTACCGGTCAGCCTAGCGCTTGCGGCACGGCTAGAGAGGTGGGCACGTTTTCTCACCGCCTACCTGCTGATATGGTCGTGGCAAATCCGGCTCATAGAAAGGTTTCCGAAAAAATTTGGAAGCTTCCTGAAGGCACGATAAACCCAAAACCGGGTGCGCACTACGTGCAGGCTCTGCGCAATCTCGAAGACGGCAAGATAAAATGGATATGGGTACAGGTCAATAATCCGTGGCAGCAGATCGCCAATGCAAACCACTGGATCGCCGCGGCGCGCGAGATGGACAACTTCATCGTAGTAAGCGAGCCGTATCCGGGACTAAGCGCGAAGGTAGCCGATCTAATCCTGCCGACCGCGATGATCTACGAAAAATGGGGCGCATACGGTAATGCCGAGCGTAGAACCCAGTGGTGGAGACAACAGGTCCTTCCCGTAGGCGACGCGATGAGCGATACGTGGCAGATGCTAGAGTTTTCCAAGCGCTTCAAACTCAAGGATTTCTGGGGCGAGACAAAAGTAAATGATAAACTTACGCTTCCAAACGTATTAGATAAAATTTCGGAATTCGGCTATACCCCTGAAAGCACGCTATTTGATGTACTTTTTGCAAATAAAGACGCTATGGCTTTCGCGGCAAAAGATCCGATTATGGCAAATTTCGACAACTCCGAAGTAAGCGGCGACTCTCGCGCCGTAATCGGCAGCGACGGTAAAGAATTTAAAGGCTATGGCTTTTTCGTCCAAAAATATCTCTGGGAAGAATACCGCAAATTCGGCACAGGTCACGGACACGATCTAGCCGATTTCGACACCTATCACCGCGTACGCGGTCTTAGATGGCCGGTCGTAGACGGCAAAGAAACGCTTTGGCGCTTTAACGCCCAATACGATCCTTATGCCAAAAAAGCGGCTCCTGACAGCGACTTTGCATTCTACGGCAACGCTAAAGCGGCGCTTCCTAGCGGCGATCTGAAATCCGCTACTTCGGGCGAAGAGAAAACAAGCCTCGTCAATAAAGCTAAAATTTTCTTCCGTCCATATATGGATCCTGTAGAAGTGCCAAGCGAGGAATATCCTTTCTGGCTATGTACGGGTCGCGTGCTGGAGCACTGGCATACGGGCACTATGACTATGCGCGTGCCGGAGCTTTATCGCGCGGTGCCTGAGGCAAGATGCTATATGAACGAGCTGGATGGCGCCAAAATCGGCGTACAACAAAACGAAATCGTCTGGATCGAGTCGCGCCGCGGCAAAGTCAAAGCTCGCGTGGATTTTCACGGACGTAACATTCCGCCGAAAGGGCTTATTTTCGTGCCGTTTTTTGACGAGAAAGTTTATATCAACCGCGTCACGCTCGATCATACCTGTCCGCTTTCAAAAGAGACCGACTACAAAAAATGCGCGGTTAAAATTTATAAGGCGTAAATTATGGATAGGCGTGAGGTCTTAGGTATTCTTTCTTTAGCTGCGGGCGTAGGCGTTCTGGGGCTCGGAGTCGCAAACTCTAGCGAGCACGCCAGACTCCGCCCGCCCGGAGCTATAAGCGAGAAAGAATTTCTTAGCAAATGCCTAAGGTGCGGACTTTGTGTCGAGGCGTGCCCCTTTGATACGCTTAAGCTTGCGAGCTTTTGCGATCATGCTATTGCAAACGGCACGCCGTTTTTTATCCCGCGCGAAATTCCGTGCTATATGTGCGACGACATACCTTGCGTCGCGGCCTGTCCTAGCGACGCGTTAGATAAAAATTTAGTGAGCGAAAACTCTAAGCTAAACGTGCGTCTATCCAAAATGGGCGTTGCGGTCATAGATACCGAGCATTGCATCGCTTATGCGGGTATCCAATGCGACGCATGCGTGAGAAGCTGCCCCGTGATGGATAAGGCACTTAGGATCGATTACCGTCACAACAACCGCACCGAAAAGCACGCCCTGCTCGTGCCTGTCGTAGATAGCGACTACTGCACGGGTTGCGGTAAGTGCGAGCATGCCTGCGTCACGAAAAAGGCGGCTATCAGCGTCGTGGAACGCGAGCGCGTCATAGGAATTTCCAGCGATAACTACGTCAAAGGCTGGATCAAGGGCGACGACGCGAAGCTAAAGGACGCAGACACCAAAATCAAGCTCGATCCGCAAAAGAGTAAGGATTACTTAAACGAGGACGATCTAATGGAAGGGGCTAGGCAATGAAATACACTATTTTAAGGCGTTTGAGCCAAATTTCTATTCTAGTCCTTTTTATTTTAGGAAATAATTTCGCCTTCAAAGCCGCGAGCGAAAACGGAATTTTATCAGGAATTCTAAAGGGCAATCTAAGCTCGTCGAAACTTTTCGGCACGATTAATCTAAGCGATCCGTTTGCGACGGCGCAGATGCTGTTAGCTAGCTTTTCTTTGGGCGCTACGGCGGTTATCGGAGCGCTTATCGTAGGAGCATTTTATGCGCTTATAGCGCCGCGATTATATTGCTCGTGGGTCTGCCCGATAAATTTACTGACCGATCTTGCCGCGTGGCTTCGTAAAAGACTTGGCATAACGACTAGGATCGTTAGCATAAACCGCAAAGCTCGCTACGTCCTAGCGGTGCTAGCGCTTGTTTGCAGCGGAGCTTTCGGCTTTGCGGCATTTGAGAGCGTAAATTTTATCTCGCTTTTCGCGCGCGCCGTCATATCGCTAAGTGCTAGTGCGTTTGCGATTGCGCTACTGATCGTGGTTTTTGAAATTTTTGCAGGCGATCGCACTATCTGCTCGCGGCTATGCCCGCTCGGCGGATTTTGGGCTGCGCTTAGCTATTTTAGCGTCATTCGCGTTCGCCACGAGGTCGATAAATGCACGATGTGCGGCAAATGCAAAATGGTCTGCCCCGAAGTACAGGTGCTTAAGATGGTTGGGCGCGAAAACGGGCGCGTTAGCAGCGAGTGTATCAGCTGCGGACGCTGCATCGACGTATGCGACGACGATGCGTTAAATTTTAGCATATTAGGAGTGAAAAAATGAAAAAAATGGTTTTAGGCTTAGCTCTTGCATGCTGTGCGGCGCTGTTTGCCGCGGACAAGACGGCATCTATAGACGCCGACAGCTTGGGCTTTATAAAAAGCGTAGACGAATCGGCGCAAAATAAAAATTCCCTGCCCGATTTCAAATATAGCGAGGATGCTCCGGGCGCCGCTTCGAAAATCGAGCGCAGCTTCGAAAACGCTCCGCCGCTCATACCGCACAGCCTAGACGGGCTCGTGCCGATCACGACGGATAACAATATGTGCGTAACCTGCCATATGCCCGAGTTTGCCAAGGATGTAGGCTCTACGCCAATTCCAAAAAGCCACCTGGTGGACTTCCGCACCGGAGTGGATCTAAACGGCACGCTAGCCGAGCAGCGCTTCAACTGCATGCAATGCCACGTACCGCAAGCCCAAACCGATCCGCTCGTGAAAAATAACTTCAAGGCTGATTTTAGCAGGTTTAGCGACGCTAATTCCACTTCTAATCTCATAGATACGCTAAATCAAGGCGCCGAGGTTGAGTAGGAGCCCGCGATGAAATTTTTACCGCTGCTACTTTGCGCCTGCTTCGTCTATGCCGGCAACGGCGTCGCAATACCTAGCGGCGCTGCGGGCATAGATGCGCCGGCAGGGGCTAGCTTCAGACTCGACATAGGCGCAAACGTCGCGGTGCTAAAAAATCTAGACGGCGAAATTTACGCAGGTCTCGACGATGGCAAGCTCTATAAAATTGCCATTAGCTCCGCGGAAAATTCCACGCGAAATTCTGCCGCCGGACAAAATTTCGCAGATCAAAATTCCGTCGCAAGCACAAATTCCGATGCGGCGCAGAATTTTAATGCAAAAGCGAGCGTAAATTCCACGGGAGATTCCACTGCGAATTCCGCTGCCGTAAATTCTTTAGCAAATTCAACCGCAGCAAATTCTACGAAGCAAAATTCTGCCGAAAATTCTACGGCATTAAATTCCGCATCGGGCGCAATATCCAAAACGCTAATTTTCGCCCTGCCCTCGTCCAAAAATTACCTAGACGAGCCGATGGGCGCTACCATATTCGACGTCGATAAACTAGGCGAAAAATACGCATTTTTATATAACGGCGACGCGTTTGAAAAGATGCTGGGCGTGTTTGCGAGAGGCAAGATCACGCACTACAAGCTACCGATGACGGGGATTAAAAACGTCTATTTCTACGACGAAAATACCGTGATTTTGCTAGGTCTTGGTAGCGAAATTTTATACTTCGACCTACCTAGCGGCAAGGTAAGCTTCGAGCAAAAGCTCACCATCGCGTCTTTGGGCGGCAGCGCTTACGACCGCTCCAGCGGAACGCTACTAATCTCGTGCGAAGGTGGCATCGTATTTTATTTCGACGCGAAAGCGAAAAAGCTTATGAGCCAAAAATCCCTGCACAAGGACGGAATCTACTCCGTGGCACTACTTGGCGATCGTATGATGAGCGGCTCGAACGACAAAGAAAGATCGTGCTACTACGAAAACGGCGATTTCGCTAAATTTTATAACGCCCATTTTGCAGTTTTTGCCGTGGCGCTAAGCCCCGAGCTGGGTGCTTTTACCGTTGGTAACGGCGTGCGCGTAATCGATAAAGCAGGCGAGATCGTCCGCAGCATCGAGCTGGACAACGACATCATCAACTATCTGCTTTTCGAAGGAGATTATCTCGTGGGCTCGGGGTACAATAGATATATCTACTTTTGGGGGCTAAAATGAATATTTCAAGCGTCGTAATCTATCTAGGCGCAGATACCGATATAGCAGCGTTTCGCAAGGAGCTGCAAAGCATCGGCGGCTGCGAGTTCGTCGCGTGCAAGGACGGCAAGGCGGTAGCCACGATTAGCGCAGAGAGCTTCGAGGACGAGATCGCCGCATTTCGCGCGATAGAGGCTATAAAAGGCGTAAGTGAGGCGATGATGATCTATTCTTACTCCGATCTTGACGCAGATATCGCCGCGGCAAACTCCGACAACGGCGAGCAGATAATGCGCGAGCTGGACAAAAAAGACCCGAGTCAGATCAAATACGGCGGCAAAGTGCGAGTCTAAACCGCCGCCGTAAATTTTAAAATTTTACCGCCAAATGTAAATTTTAAAATTTCAAATTTAACTACCAAATTTAACTATATAATTTTAACTGCGCAAACAAGCTTGGAATTTTTACAGCAAGTCGTTTGCTGCAAGCGCTGCGGATTATGGGCTCGTTAAGCTTGCATTGGATAATATAGCGCAATCTGCCCGAAGGAGTAAACTTGCGCCTAAAATACGCCTGCATAATAGTTTTTCTGATCTGGCTTTGCATATTTATCGCCTTGCTACCCGCATATAGAATTTCAGCGATCCTAGAAGCGCTTGATTTTAGCGATAAAAATCTAACGCAAAGAGAGATCGTAGAGTTAAATTTAAAAGATTACCTAAAAAAGCTTCACTACTTAGATAATTATCCGCAAATAGATTTCGGCAAGATGGCGGATATTCACTTAGACAAAAACGGCTATGAGAGAGTAAGATTTTCATGGTGCAACGGCGATAAATATCCCGACGACAGATGCGAATTTTGGAAGCTGGATAAAAGGCTAAATTTTGATTATCTAATGGATCTGGGCTCTAAAATTTGCAAAAACGGCAAGCCCATAGAAAATACTGAAGAGATTGTAAAAAACGACGAGATTTTAAAACTACGGCTCTTTTATCCTTGGGAGCAAAAGCATTTGATTGACGAAGATGGAAATTTTATAGATAATTTTATATATATGAGGTTTGGAGATGGCGCTTTCCATCCATTCGGCTTATTTACCGATTTTGTATTCACAAATAAAATGAATATACGCTCTTTGTTTAATGAAAATAAAGATATTAAATTCAATATAATTATTACGAATAAAAGTTGCTATCATGCACTTTTGGAGCCAATTTTCAAAAATTTATTAATTGGAGATAAAAAAGCGGATATAGAATCTTTTTGCTATAACTACATACATATCAAGAATAAAATTAATTGGTTTAATAATAAAGAGAAAATCGATTGCGATCACTCTTATTTCTTTTATTACATACCTATATATAAGAAGAAGAAAATGAGCGAAAAAGATGTATTGTCCGATAGTCATGTATTTTTCTATAAAGATATAGAGACTTTGTTTAAGCAATACCAAAATTTAAAGAATCAAAAGAACAAGATAAATTTTAACTCGCAAGGAGAAGGCGATGAAAGTGGGTATTGAGTTGCTGGGCATTGCTTGCTAGAGCTGAAGTTAAAATTCTTTCTTTTATTATCGACTACTTTAAATTTAAACTCTAATCCATAAAATTTCGCCACGCCGCGCGGTGTAGCTTAAAAATACTGCGCCGCCGCATGACGCGACCCAAAATAACAGCGCCGACGCCCGCGATCTTTGCTTTAAACCAGTCAAAGAGCGCGAGCGGCAGCCGAAATTAAAATTCGCCTTTAAATTTAAAGGCTTTGTACCCGCGCAAAGGCGCGAGCGAACAAAAACCGCGAGAGCACAAGAGCCGTAAGGGCGTATTGGTTTGCGCTTTACGGGCGAAATTTTCATAAATTTAAAAGCACCAAGCGGCGCAAGCCCTACTCGAATTCTATCTTTTTTAGATAATCGTATAAATTTAGCACCGCGATAAATAGCGTTAAAATCGCGGGTCCCAAGATCACGCCCCAGAACCCAAACGTGCTGATGCCCGAAAGCATCGAGAAGAAGATCAGCATCTCGTTGATGTTTGCGGGGTTTTCGACTAGGCGCGAGTTGATAAATTTTATCACGAGCGGCTTTACGAAGCTGTCCGCGAGCGTCGAGATCAGTATCACGCAATACGCCATTATCACGATCGCGCCCGAGGTGCTGCCCCCCGCTAGCACATATAGCGCTGTGGGCACGTAGATGAGCGCGCCGCCGACTGCAGGGATGAGCGAGCAGAAGGCGAAAAGCACCCCCATCAGCAGCGCGTCAAAGCCGAAGATCCCCGCGATGATCGAAAACAAAAAGCCCTGCAATACGGCGTTGAAGATGGTCGAGTAAAACACGACGCTCATCGTATTTGCCGTCTCGGAAAAGATATAATCGATCTGCGCGGACTCGACGGGTAGAATTTTTTTGAAAAAGCGCTTGAAGCTCTCGCCGTAGAGGTATGCAAAAAAGCAAAACACGACGATAAGCACCATATCGACGATAAATTTCGCGCTGGACTTTCCGACGACCGAGAGGTAGGAGATGATCTGCTTCGCCACGCCCGCGACGTCTAGGTTTGCCAAAAACGAGCGAAACTGCGTATCAAATTTTTCAAAAGGCCCGGGCAGCCTGATGTCTAGGCTCTGAACGTAGCTAAGCGCATCGTTTAGGCGCGCCATATCGAAGCTCGCAGCGTTTTTGGCGATCTCGATCACGGCGTAGATGAAGGGCACAAAAAAAAGCGTGCAGAGCAAAAATACGCTCAGCACCGAGGCTAGCGTGCGCCTGCCGCGGCACAGCTTGGTTACTTTAGCGTGCAGACCCGAGGTCGCCACCGCCATCAGCACGCCGATTACGATCACCATCAAAAACGGCGAGAACAGATAGATTACGCAGCAAAACATCAGCAAGGTTGCACCGATAAAAAATATCTTGCTCGTCTTCGCGCGCCCGCTAGCCTTGGCAAGGCCTGCTTTCATGCCCGCAGCAGCTCCCGAAGCGGCGGCGTCGCCTAATGCGGAAGCATTAGCAGATGAGACTTTGTCGGTTTCGGTACGGTTTTTGCTTTGATTTTCGGTGCCTAACGCAGCTGTGTCCGCTTTATCGGCGCCGGTATTTGCTCTGGCGGCTTTGCCCGTTTCGGCTATGCTTTCGCTTTGATTTTCGGCAGCGGTTTTGGTTTTGTTTTTGACAGTCGCTTTGGCTTCGGCGGCGGCTTCGATTTTACCCTCAGCGTTATTTACGGTCTGATTTTCGGTGAAATTTTGCGCCTCGCCTTTGGCGTTATCCTCGGCGTTATTTTGGGCTATCTTTTCAGCCAAGTTTTCATTGCGGCTTACGGCGTTGTCTTTTGGCGTCGGCAAATTTTATCCTTTTGAAATTTGATGATGTATTTTATAAGTTTTTTTATCAGATTTCGATTAAATTTTAAAATTTCACAAAATTTTCGAGCGGCGTTCTCACGCGTTTTCACATACAGCGCGCTATACGACATGTACACGAATCGTGCCTAATTTATGAAAATAGCGCATAGCTCGAACATACGTCAAAACTAGATGTGTGCTCCTATGCCGTATTTGAGCCCTGCGCGCACCGCGGCAGGACCCCGTCTTGCGCCGAGCTTTTGGCGGAGCTTGGGCTATCGCGCGTGGTAATCGGCGCGTGCGATACGAACGCGCAGGCTGCGGGCGGTGCGGAAATTTTACGCCGCGGGGGCATAGAGGTGAAATTTAACGTCTGCCCTGCCGCGGCGACGGAGCTTGCGGAACCGTTTTATCTGGCGCGCGAGAGCGGTTTTTGCTTCATCAAAATCAACGCCACGCTAAACGGCTCGGTGCATGGGCGGATCGGCAGCGAGAAGCAGCGCGCGTTCGTGCACGAGCTGCGCGGTGTGTGCGATTACGTAGGCGTAGGCGGGCAGACCGTGCGCGCCGACAGACCGACGTTGGACGTGCGTGCGGCTAAATTTGATGAAATTAGCGCTTCGGCAGGCAGAGCCGATATGCTGGCGCTAGACGTGCGTGTCGCGCCGCAAAATCTAAAGCTACGCGCGCCCGATGTTTGGATCCGCTCGCGCTGCAACTCTTACAATAAGCCCAATAGCAACTTCAAGCGGAAAAGAAAAATGTATAGCGAATGCGTCTGCTAGAAGCGAAGTAAAATCGGTACGATAAACGAGAGTATAGCGAAGGTTGAACGGGCAGCAGGCTATTTTTTAGAAAATCAATGTACCTTAATAATCGCAAACAACAATCTGCGTAGGGTAAAAGAATACGAATTTATAAAATAATGAGCATAACAGATGCGCGGATAGACTAAATTTTAACTTTCAATGGAGAGTGAGAATAATAGCCGCCCCTATAGGCATATGAAAGCAGAACTTCGCTCCAGCTTGCGCTGCAGCCGCATTGGCGAGACCATGCGAAAGCGCATCCCTTAATAAATACCCAATCCGTTACTCATTTTTTGCTCCTTCTTCTGGATTTTTTTTAATCAAATTTCTATCTGAAAAATTTATAAAAAATATCAATAAAAGTAGAAAAACTGCCCCTTTTAAAAAGAATTTAAACTGTGCGGTCATCAAATATGGTCTTAACAATATATGATCGAAATTATATTCCTTATATATTTTTCCATCTTTATCTTCAAGCTGTAAAATTTCATTATTGCCTAATATATCTGGGCTTGGCTCGCCGTAAATTTTGATTTTTTGCCCTTTTAGCTTTTCGTAAATATCGCTATCGCTTTTGCTTATTTCATAAACCTTTTTCTTGCCGTTTTCTAGTTCTATATGTATTCGTCCGCCGCTTCCGCGAAAATTATAATAAACGTTTCTTAAAATTCCTGTATCTATCTCAAGCTCATTCAATTGTTTGGGCGCCGTATCCGTTCTATAAATAGTAAGAAGCATCCCGCATAGGACAAAAAGCAAACCATAGCAGCCTATGCTAGCCACCTGTGCCTGCGGATGCGAAACTCCCCTGACAAAAATGCGTCTGTAAAATACATCGTAAAAATAATAGAAGAGCCTTTTTATATATTTTGTTATGAATTTCATAAAATTCCCTTTCATATTCTTTTGGATGTTTTTTATTTAGCGATAATAAATTTGCTCTAAATTTACAAAATCGCCTGCTTTAAATTTTAAATCTGAAGAAATTTTGAAACCAAGCAAAATTCAAAGATCAAATATACAAAATCGCCACGGCAGGGTTTCCACCTGCGTAGCTATGACTTAGTGCCGTGAAGTATAAAATTTCATCCGCCCTACTCCTCAAACAGATTTCTCTTCGCAGTCCTTAGCACGCGACCGAGCGCCTCGCGCGCCTTATCGGTTGCGATGCGGCCTTTGGCGGTCTTTTCGATGTAGCCGTTAGCGAGCAGATAGGGCTCGATGACGTCCTCGATCGTGCCCTCATCCTCGCTAAGCGCCGCCGCGATCGTGCTAAGCCCCAAGGCACGGCGCTTGGCGTCAAATAAAATTTCCAAATATTTTATATCCATCTCGTCAAAGCCCTGCTCGTCCACGCCCAGCGCCTCAAGCCCCTCGCGCGCGCGATCGTGCGAGATAGCGCCCTCATCGCGCACCTCGGCAAAATCGCGTATGCGGCGCAGCAGCCGTAACGCAATACGCGGAGTGCCGCGAGAGCGACGCGCGATCTCGGCGCTGGCGTCGGCTGCGCTTTCTTTTCCGAGTTTGACCGAAGCGATCTGCACTATCCGCGCAAGCTCGGCGTGCGTGTAAAACTGCAAGCGAAACTGCATGCCGAAGCGATCCCGCAGCGGCGCCGAGATCATGCCCGCGCGCGTTGTGGCGCCGATGAGCGTGAAGTGCGGAATGTCGATCTTGATAGTCTGCGCGGCGGGACCCGAGCCGATGATGATGTCGAGGCGGAAGTCCTCCATTGCCGAATACAGCACCTCCTCGATCGCGGGGCTTAGGCGGTGGATCTCGTCGATGAAAAGCACGTCGCCGCTTTGCAGGTTCGTCAAAATCGCCGCCAGATCGCCCGCCTTTTCGATCATCGGCGCGGCGGTGACCTTGATAGCGGCGCCCATCTGAGCGGCGATGATATGCGCCAGCGTGGTTTTGCCTAGCCCCGGCGGTCCGTAGAAAAGCACGTGATCAAGCACGTCGGCGCGCTTTTTCGCCGCGGCGATCGCGATAGCGAGGTTTGATTTGATCTTCTCCTGCCCCACGTAATCCTCGAAGCTTGACGGGCGCAGCGAGCTCTCCACGCTCTCATCGAGCTGCATCTTTTCGATCTCTACAATTCTGTCCATAATCTCTCTTTAATCGTTTTTAAAATTTTAGCAAGTGTAGCGAAAAATGGCTAAATTTTGACAATTTTAAAGGGACGGATCTTTGCGGGCGGAATAAAATTTGCCGCGCGGAATTTTACGGTACGCGCTTAGGGCTGGGACTAAAAAGCAGAGCGCCCGTCGCGAAAGACTGCGAAATTTTAGCGCGACGTTTTAAGACTACGCTCATGCCGTTGCGCCCGCTATGCCTTAAGTGTGAAATTTTGTCGTAGCGGCTCCCAAACAGCGCGCAGGTCGCTAACTGCGCTAAATTTTACGAGGTAAAATTTAACACGTATAATTTAAGGCTTTAGGCGTTCGCGAGCGGCGGTGCGAAATTTGAGCGCGTAGAATTAAAGAGCGAAATTTAGCCAACTGAAAAATACGCACGGAATTTTACAACGTAAAATTTGGCGCTTGGAATTTTGCGATATTAAATTCTGCGTTTGGAATTTTGCAGCGAAATTTTGCGACAAAATTTTGTCTCGTAGAATTTTGATGCGGATTTTGTTTTTGCGGCAGCGAAGATTTAAATTCTGCGCTTCAAGCTTCGCGGTACGCAGCAGGCTAGAATTTTATCTCACATAATCGGTTAAAATTTTGCAAGAAATTCTGTGTAGAATTTTATGCAAAATTTTGCCTTACGCGCTTGCGCAGCTAGGTAAAATTTCGCGCGCAATTTTGTTTTTCAAGACGACTTAGAATTTAGCGCGGATTTTAAAATTTACCGCTAAACTTAACGCGAGCTCGTGCGATTAAATTTAGCCTCTCAGCCTCGCGACGCCTTATCGATCGCACCCCAAATTAAGCGCTAAATTTTTCCTGCACGAGCCTAGTTCTACAAATCATGCTCTTCGATCAAAACGCTCTTATTATCGTCGTCGCCATCGCAGAACGCTCTATATAGGCCCGATGTCGTTTTTTCGAACAATAACACCACGCCGTCGCTTTCAAATTTTTTCGAGCAGCCCTTGGCGTGCAGCTTGGCGAGCTTCGGGCTATCAGGGGCATAAAACTGATAGCTATCGGTGAAGTGTTCCACGTATCGGTAGGTGATCTCCGCCCAAGGCACCCCGCTATCGCCGCTTCTATTTAGCACGATGGTTCTGGCGTTTATCGCCGCGAGCTTTGACTTTAGCTCCCCGAACGTCTTTTTGTCCCAGCCGATGAGCTTTAGCCCATCGCCGATACTCGGCGCATTATCTCTAAAAATGGAATTTGAATAAAATTTCGTCTCATCGCCGTCCAAATCGATCCAAATATACTCATCGCCGTAGGTGCTCTGGATTGTAACGCGCAAATTTTTAGGGAAGTTGCGACCTGCAAAAGCTAACAGGTCTAGGAATTTCTCGCGATTTTGCTCGTAGTTTTGCATCGGCGGAGCTTTATCCAGCTCCATATCATCTTTATCAAAGAAAGAATTAAATGCGAAAAATACCGCCAAAATCGGCAGCACCTTTACGCAAAAGAACAAGCCCATAGCCGCGGCTATGATAATTTTTAAAGCTTTAGCCAAATTTTCTCCTTAAATTTTATAGCCGTTTAGACCTGACGGCTGGTTTATGCCAGAATTCTACGGCTACGTGCGTAAAATTTTAGCACTCGTAGCGTATTTTGGAGCTACGGCTCGGATCATTCATGAAAAGCGCTCGTGCGTTGCAGTCGGCGACAGAAATAGCACCCGCAGCGGAAGTACGCAAACTCTCGCACGGCGCCCCCGTATAAAATATACCGCGCAGAGTATCCACCCAAAGCGCCTACGATCTCTCGCACTAGGTAAAGCGCTCGCAATCGCTCTCGCCGAATAAATTTCAAGCGGCGCGAGCCGTTTACATAGCCTGCGGCACGCGAAAACGAAGCGTTAATTTAAGGCAAGCATAGTTTTATTGCTAGAATTTCAGCGCGTAAATTTTAAAATTTAGCCCAAATCTCGCTACTGCTTATATTCAAACTCCTCGCTCGGGAAGCTCTCCTCCTTGACTTCGCGCGCGTATTCGCGCACTGCGCCTTTTACCAGCGCAGCGCCGTCTAAATAACGCTTAACGAATTTCGGTCGAAACTCCGTGAAAAATCCACACATATCGCTCCACACGAGCACCTGTCCATCCACGCCCGCACCCGCGCCGATGCCGATGACGGGCACGTCGGTGCCGAGCGCTACTTGATTTGCGACCGAGCAGATCGTCCCCTCGACCAGCAGTAGCACCGCACCCGCCTCTGCAAGCACTCTGGCGTCGCTTAAGACCTCGCGCGCGCCCTCCTCACCGCGCCCGCTTACCTTGTAGCCGCCCGTAAAGCGCGAAAACTGCGGCTTTAGCCCGATATGGCTCATCACGGCGATGCCGTTTCGATTAAGCAGCGCCACGGTATCTGCCATATGCGCGCCGCCTTCGATCTTAACGGCGTCACAGCCGGTGCTCTCATAGACTTTGGCGCAGTTTTGTAGCGCGAGCTCTGGCGTCGCGCACGAGCAAAACGGCATATCCACGACCATATACGCTCGCTTGAGCCCCCGTCTTACGGCGCGCGCGTGATAGATCATCTGCTCTACGCTCGCGCCCAGGGTCTCGGAGTGCCCGCCGAAGCTCATATTTAGGCTGTCGCCTACGAGTACCATATCGACCTCGTCGTCGAAAATTTTAGCAAAAAGCGCGTCATAGGCAGTGATCATCACGATCTTTTCGCCGGATTTTTTCATCTCGTATAATTTAGAAAGCGTAATTTTTGACATTTTGACTCCTTTGCTCGGTTAAAATTTCGATGCAATTTTAACATAAGCCGAATTTGACATTTATAAAATTTTGAAGTAAAATGCGCGTGCATTCTTTCGGGGGTGACTTGGCTTCGACGGGAACGGATGGGTCAAGGCGGCATGTCGCTTTGGATACAGCGTATAAAATCCAAACTAAATTTAAACGCAAACAACGTTAAATTTGCTCCTGCTTACGCTAAAGCTGCGTAAGTCCAGTCGAGCCCTGCTCTGCGCCGATACTATCTAAGCGCGGCGGCGGGTAATCTGCGATAGCGTAGCTCTGCGGCGTGACGAACCGTAGGGTGAAATCCTAGTCTTTGCGCCGGCGGGTCGTTTTGGAAAGTGAGCGAGCCTGCGCGAGAACTTCACTTTTGCTAAACATGTAGAGGCTTTGGTCGTTTGTTTTCGGACTGCGGTTCAATCCCGCACACCTCCACCAATTAAGTTATTTTTAAGTTTTAATCACTTCTTTTTACTTCTCTTCAATTCCCGTATATAGGTGCTTATCTTATATTTCGATTATTTTTCTCTCCTTTTATTTTTGTTTGTAGTATAATTACTTCTGAAAAAATAGGGGTTTTATTAGGGGCTTTTTTCGCATTAGGGTATTTCGTAAAGAAAAACGATATAGAAAAATGGCAATGGCAATAATCTTATACTTAAAAGGAGCGAATTATGTTTTTTATAGATGAAGATTACGTAAATATCGTGCCGCAGGATCTGCTAGAGCGCGGCATACGCCTAAGGGAGGAGTACGGAATTTATGATATAGCTTGGAGATTTGATGATGTAATGGAGGTGCTAAAAATCGCAAGAGATAGAGATATGCTTATCGTCGGAG
>ERZ773003.1168-NODE-1168-length-16209-cov-6.411663_pt1 | contig 16209 bp, 18 predicted proteins | sample MGYA00580668_ERZ773003 | MGnify/ENA primary metagenome ERZ773003 (study PRJEB29015, sample SAMEA2738002) | human oral metagenome | biome: human oral; feature: human-associated habitat; material: dental | place: China | collected 2126 ... | reverse complement strand
GAACCTGCGTGCCTACCGGCTGGAGAGAGGCCTGAGCCAAGAAGCCTTCGCAGACCAACTTGGCGTCCACCGCACCTACATGGGCGGTGTCGAACGCGGCGAACGCAACCTCACCCTCAAGAGCCTAGAACGACTGGCCGAGCAGATTGGGGTGGAGGCGAGGGAGTTGCTGGAGAAGTAGGGCGAAGAAGTAGCCTCGCCTCCTTAATCGACTACCATGGCGCCATGTGCAGCAGCAAAGCCACCTTCCCGCCATGTTGAACTCGCGCGAAGAAGCAACCATTACGTTAGTGGCACTAATCGTCGCTATCGCCTTACTCAGAGATCGACGCAGACTAGTGCAAGCCTGGCTACCAGCAATTAAGGCCACGACTAGCCCGACAATTCTTTGGGTTTTGCTATTTTACAGCACCGCAGTCGCCACGTTGACCTTTATCGCAAGCAAGTTCGGAATATGGGATCGATCACTCACAAAAGACACCATCATTCTGGCAGCATTTTCAGGGATCCCAACGCTCATTGCACAGCCCCTAAAAGCCAACAGCAGCGCGCAGCTAGCCAAAAATATCCTCAAGGCAACACTTGGCATATCACCAATTATCACAGCATACATAAACATCACATCGCTCCCTTATCCAGCTGAACTATTACTGCAAGTAATTCTCGGGTTCGCGATCATCGGGAGTCAAATCGGAAAACGGAACTCAGAAGACTCCTCCACAATAAGACTGTATCATTACATACAAGTTGGGGTAGGCGCATTTTTAATGTTCTACGTGACAAAGTACGTAATCAACGATATCACAAGTAGCGAAGCTTCCCAGCAGCTACGGTTGTTTGCGTTCTCCGTATTTCTCCCAATTGCTTTGATCCCATTCTCATACACGCTCGCGTTCATTGCCGCAGCAGAAACGAAACTGAAGTTGCTCTCGATACACAATAAAAATATCAGTTACTCGACTAAGTTCGCCGTCCTTCTCGGATTCCACTGGAGCCTCCAGAACGTAAGAGAATTCTATGGTCAGCAACTTCTCGACGCTGCAAATGCCGCTAACTCTCGCGAACTGTCCAATGTCATGCAAAGACATCGTGAAGTAGTGAAAAGAAATGGGCGTCTGAACCGGCAGCGGAACAAGCGGCTTAAGCAGCTCGCAGGCGTTCCGGGGCGAGATCAGCGCGGCGCCTGGATCGATCGTCGCGAGTTTCACGAAACCAAAAATGCACTCACTAGTATCTACTGCACTGAGCTGGGATTGTACCGCAACCGCCCCGAACACCACTATTACAAGGACACCTCCATCATATTCAATCAATTGACTATCGGCAACCTTCCTGCGCCACATGGCATCCACCTTGAAGTACAAGATGACTTGCAAGCATGGTACGCCTGGCGACGAACAATTGGCGGGTGCTATCTCGCGATCGGCGGGTCTAGTCGCATCGAAGCCAGATGGCACTATTCGGGCGAAACTACACCGGACTACTTTCCCTGCGACAATATTCCTGAGTGGATCGACAGTGAGCGCGACACTGACAACGTTGATTGGAGCACTGATGACGGGCCAGCGTACGAACCGTACTAGTCTTAGCGTGCGATATGCAGTAAGTACCAGTGCTTCAGACAGGCGGCCCTGCCGATAGCGGCAGCTAGGGAGCTTGCTGATTTCTACATCAACGACTAGACTGTCCGCCTCACCCACTGAGCATTACCACTCAGTCCCCTTTCAGCAACGGACGGTAAACGAACATTATTTTCTCGACAAACAATCGGATAGTTTACATAAACCAACGATATAGTTATAATACTATTCATGATACATGGAGGTGAATGCTGCTATGGGTGCAGGCGAGTATCGACCGACTGAACCGTCGCGGTCGGAAGTCGTCATCATTGCCGATGGCTGGCGAAAGTCTACATTCATAGATCTGCTTGAACGCGGGGAACTTCCTGAAATTCAAGAGCATTACCTCCAGCCAGACACCGGAGCACTCCTCGAGAATGTTATCTCCAACGTTCCTTCGGTGAGTATTGCTTCTCACGCGTCGATTCTAACCGGCTCATTCCAAGACGAACACCATATTCCTGGCCATCGATGGCAAGCAGCAGACTGCAGTTGCTGCCGTAATTATTTGAGCTTGCGTGGCCCATTTGACGTGAATCGTGACTTGTCGAGTGAGGTTACGACCTTTTTGGAAGATGCGCCTGCTGGCATGGCTCGGATTGCAGTGCAAAGCGTCGTTCGTCGTGGAGCGGAAATTCAATCATTCTTCCTATCGCAGCACCCAGAGCGTATTCTGAATAAGCTCGGACAACTGATCATCGACAATCCACATTCGCGTTCGGTCGCGTGGCTACCCCGCGTCGACTCGCTCTCTCATCTTGAAGGTCCTGACTCACCACGCGTTTATGAAGAAATGAAACGAACGGCGCAAGCTCTTGGCAAGCTCGCATGCACACTCAAGAATGCTGGAATATGGGATAACGCCTCGATACTGATCGCGCCAGACCATGGGCATCGACCAATCCAGTACCATACCTCGTTAAAACAGGTCATGAAGCGAACCAATATCGCATCTTCTGTTAACTCACGGTACATCGACCAGAACCGCGTTAACATCCGAACAAGTGGCGATGGATCGGCCTATGTTTACTTACCCAAAAGCGAAAAGCCCCATTCACTAGAAATTACTGAGTTTCTTGCTAGTAACCCTGAAATATCTCTTGCATGTTACCGCGAGGGAACAGACACTCACGTGCTTTCTGATGACGGCTATGGTTTATTGCATGATAACGGCGAAGATGGGCTGACATATGAAGTACGGAGTGGCTCCGATCCATTGGCATTAACCTCGGCAGAAGCTCCGACATTGGCTATTCCTTCTGTCCCGCTTATGGGTAAGTACCCAGACTTTTTGCATCAGTATTCACGATCGTACGTCGAAGGGCGATCTGCTGACATTCTGCTGTTCGCCGATAATGATACTCATTTTGGTTCTGTTCCTCGCCTGGGTTGGCGGTTTGGCTACCATCGTGGCACACATGGCGGTCCCTCTGTTGACGAAGTAGTCGTCTCTGCGATATACAAGGGGCAAGTGAGCAACATGGATCGAGTCAAGCCAATCCGTTCCGCCGACCTACTTCAAGAACTGGGATTAAAATCTCTCTCGATAAGTGGGGTGTCAGATAATGACCTTCATCGCTCATCTCAACTATCTGCCCTTGTCAATCATCGCGGGCGTCGTAATAATTGACCTTGTATTACGGTATTTCATTTTCGGTCGCCTCGAATCAGCCGCTATCGACATTGCGTTATTTACAACCATTTACTGCATAGTCGAGGTAGCGCGTTCTTTCGGAGAAGAATCATTCAACCGACACGAGTTGGCATATTGGTGCATCAAACTGACCATATCTGCCATAAGCATGATTATTCTCGGAGCTTTCCACATGCGTTCAGAGAGAGAGCTAGAGCGTGTTGTAGAGGATGTCATTAACGACACGAGAAATAAGACTAAAGACGCTAAGGCAAAGCAACTGCTAGACGCCGCCAAACCTCTCATCACACGCTCAATTCTTGTTAGCTTCACGCCACCCGAGAGCATGCTTCGTTTAGGGAAAAGAAATTGGCGAGCAGAGGCTGCTCATCTCATGAACTTAATATCGGAATTAAAGAGCAAAGACGCGTTGCAACAAGAAGACTTAACCTTGCCGCAGTCTACCCGATACTCTGGACTTATCTTATTTGGCCTTCTTAGTGCGCTCTGCGTGCTTATCGTTGGCATTCCCCACTGAGAAGCAGCCTACCACCCAACTGTTACTTACCGTCATACGCAGACTCAGCAGCATAGCCAATATATCCCATCTGCCAGTAACGAGACTTGTTTTGATCTCGCCATCTCTTGTCAATGACGACTTCTTTCGAGCGACGCGCTACACTATGCTCATGAGAGCGGACCTCGCCATCAAGGAGCTTGAGTTACTCAAGGAAGAAGCACAACACCTAAATGTCGTACACGAAAGCGAGGGTCTCTCGACCTGGGACGGAAAAGTTCGAGTCGTTCTTAGCGGGTATTTCGGCGATCAGGACTATCTAGTTACACAGCAGACGTCGGTTAGTTATTGCCCCGCATGGGTCGTAGGCGGCGATGACTCCGCCTATATAAATGCGAGACAATCCGGCATTAAAGAGTGCTGTAGTATTATCGATGCGGCAATATATAAGATTCGTCTTGAATTGGATGACGACGATTCAGTGGTTACCCCTACCGATTATGACCCAGAGCTATGGGAACATGTTAAGACGCTTGTTCAGCGCGAAGAATGGGATAAGGTTCCGGCTCAAGTGTCGATATTTGTAGAAAGCAAGGTCCGAGAGTGGGCGGGCACTCCAACCGACAAGAACGGCCAGCGCTTAATTGGTAAGTCACTGATGGCGAAAGTTTTCGGCGATAACGGCCAACTGCGCCTTGGCTCTCAAAGCAATGAGACTGAAGGCTGGCGCAGCCTGGCTATCGGTTTTACGCAGGCAATCTCTAATGCAGTACGGCACGGGGTATCGGAACGTGACGATGCAAGGCAGTACGCGATAGGAGTTCTTGGGTTAGCTAGTCTTCTCTTTACGGAAGTACGGCACGAATATGGCAACACACTCACGGACAAGTAGTACGATAGTACGTTGCAGCCAAAGACAGGTAGGGGTTTCCTGCCCATGCCGTACCCGAAGCCAAGCACCAAGTTGATCTCGAGATAAGCGTAGGGCGTCGACATCTCTTCCAACAGTGGTTGAGCATCGAAGGGCTTCTGAGAGCGGCGTTGTGCTGGACGGAGTGAAGTCTTCGCCGTGGTTGGGAGCGGACGTTACGTCCCGCTTGAAGCCTCGCAACGCAACCGTGACCATCCGCCTGTCGTGCACGGCACCCTCCGACTGAGATACTGACATAATCGTCGCGCTAGCACTGGCCTACGACGATGGGGTCGTCCATGCGAACGTTGGCTGAAGACGCTGAAGTTAGTCCGTTCGTCGACGGTAACCCATCCGCGAGCCAGCACCGCCGCTGGCCTGCACTCCCCGAGCCGACAGGACGGTCATGCTGAATACGGTTGCCAACTGGGCCACGATCGTCAGCGCGGTTCCTGTGGTGATTGCGCTATCGTCTTCCTGCTTCGGACGATCCCCACCGCTATCCGTCAGCCCAGAGGGCTTCGCCTCGCCCTTGAGTCAGCGGTGGGCGACCCAGGCTGCTGCGTCCACGTCACCAATTACGGCCCCGTTGATCACTTCATCAGCCGGGTGGGTGCCATGCCCGCCCGGTTGCGGCCACTGTGGTCTGTCTACACTAGACGCATCAATCCCAAGGGCGATCTCCGAAAGTCGCTCGCCATCTCCACCGTGTGGGCGACAATCGATCGAACTATCGAGCCTGGCCGTCACCTCTCACTGCTCGTACCGCAGCCACTTCCGCTCGATAGAGAACTCCCCGACTATGAACTTGAGAATCGGCGAGGTATCACCAGGAGGTACTACGAGTGGCTCAAGAAGGATCGACCAGGTGGGCCGCTCCCCCTGGTGCCGTAAGTCATCCTCGGCGACGGCAGTGTCGTGTTCAGCAAGAAGACACGGGTCAGCAGCAGACAGCCCTCAGCCATAGAGCCAGTTTGTAAATGCGGCCACCGTATGACGCAACACGTCGCGTATCAGCGCAAACGCCTCGCTGCCATCATGACGGTGTATCGACACTGCGAAGAGTGCTGGTGTCTCTGGTTCAGGCGGTCGGACAAACAATCGGAAGCAAATGAGACCACTTCCAGCGCAACTTCCCTAAACGCTGCCACAATTCTTCGCGATTCTCGTATAATAGAAGAATCGGTGAATAGCGAAACGGTTGAGGATAGCGCAAAGACGGCCGGTCCTCCCATGCAAAACACACCACCCAAGCAAAGCATAATTGACCTAAAGGAATCACAATGACAGAGCACAGCGAACTGGACGACGACGAACGTGAACAGATAAGGGATCGGCTCAAGCAAGAGCGGATGATCGAATCCGCTTTCATCAACGGTGATGGCCCGTGGACAGTCGTGTACGACGACTGGCACCTCGACAATGATAACAACGGCGGTCGCTACATGGCGTTTGCTCAGCCAAGGATGCGCGACAAAATTCTTTCAGACGCTGGCTGGGACTTCACGAGGGGCGACGGAATTCCTGGATTTTCAACTAGCGGAGATGAAATCTCGTATACGAGAAGCAATAAACTGCCAGACTTCGAACCATTGATTATCTTTCACCAATTTCACGGCGTTGTACCAGACGCTTGGATAGTGTCCGAAGAATTCAGACTCCTGATGAACCTGTGGCAGGATCCAAAGTCCGGCAACTACTACGAAGTCAAAAATGACGGATCAAAAAATCTTGCTATCAGATTTCAGGAAGAAAGAATAGAAGTACGGACACCTATACTAAAGCGCTACATGGCTGCGCGGCAACTCGACGCAGCTCTATTCGTCGATTCCGTTACTTTCATACCATGCAACGAAAACTCAACTAAGTTCTCCGATCTCGAGTTTGAGCACTACAGTAACATCGACCTACTTTTTGCCTCGTTGAATGTTGGTCAGATATCAGGAGAAGAGAGACGAGTCTTCTCTCGAGTGTTAGCAAAACGAATTATTCCCGCTCCACCCCAAGACACCTGCGGAATCTGGCCTTGGGACGAGGCTGATCCTGCGGACTACCCAGAGTTCATCATCGGCGAAGACGAACACGGCAAGCTAGTCAAGTATACATGCGATCCAGATCGTCTTGCCAACTACTTCGGAAAAAATCCGGACGCGCCTCATTATCTCACGCCAGTGTTCTTTAATCCTGAGGTGCTCCAGCGATACTATGACGATTCCGAGCTGTACACGGTGAGTGACGGGTACCTATCGTGTTCCCACCTGTGGGGCGTTAAAATAGACAACGAGTTCTTCGACGTCATATCGGTGTTTCTTGGAGACATTGGTCGAGATATCCCATCAGAGCACTGGACTCATTGGCTTGCCTATAATGTTCCTCCGACACAGAAAATGAGTGAAGTAGCTTTTCGTCGGGCATTCCTTAACCAGCCAACCAACAGCAAGAACCCAGAACACTGCTTTAAACTGGCGTACAACCAATTGCAGAGCTCGTGGGACGAGCACTGGGGATGGCGGCTCCATCGCAAAGCAGAAGGGCCAGACGCTGGCGTGCTTCAGCGTCTGCGCATCCCCGTCAATGACACCGATGCAGAACTTCGCACGCAGTCGATAAACCTCGCACTCGTCTTGGTAGATTGTCTCAACGAGAAAAAGTTGGCCTCGTACCTTTCGGACACCAAGGGCGATAAAGGTATCGCCAAGCTCAAGAAATTCCTCGAGGCCCAGTCATACCAACACACCGAACGCGACGTCCGTCTTCTGCAAAGAATCCAGAGGATGCGTTCACGCATTGCGGCACACTCATCAGGCAGCAGTGGACAGGCCTATCTAGAGGAAGAGCTCGGAAATGATACGCCACAGGAGTACATCGCACGCCTCATGACTGAAGCAACGCAAATGCTGGATAACCTCAGGGAGTTTATAGAAGAGCGGCCGTTGCATGACTCGGACTCATAACCATCGAAGAAGTTGTCTTCTTTGGAAAAGGCATTGTTGGTGGCCTTCTCATAGGCATGCAATCATTGTATACTGATTGAAGTAATGCATGTCTATACATCGAAATATTCGCGTTTGTCTGGATCATCCTATGATGAAGTATTAAAGCGGGCTCGAGCCGAGTATCATGTCGTCGCACAATCGAGCAAACGACAACCATATGTGAGGTCGAAATATTTCAATAGCAGCAAGATCTTTCTCGACGTATTTTGGACTCACCTGATGCAGAAGCACCCAAGGGAGCGGCGGAAGCGGCTGCGCTTCTACAAAGCGGCTATCGAACTGCTGCGTAGCTCGCGAGAAGTACCAGAAGTTTCCTTCAGTGCAGACGATAGGACTTTCGTGCTTTATCGCTTCTATGGAATGACGAAAGATGGTGAGCACTTCTGCGTCCAAGTCAAGGAAGACAAGCGGAGTAGCCGAAGAGACTTCATGTCGGTATTTGCACGAAAGCCGCAATAATTCAAATCAAACAAAAATCTCCCGCAGTGTGACCTGAAAACCACTCGCCGGAGATTCTGGTGACACGGTGTTGGCCTGTGTCTACTTACGATTATATGCTTTCCAGTCTAGATGTCAATAGCGACTTTTAAGATTTGATACTTCGTGCACAAACTTAGGAACCCTTACCTGACTCCAGACTTCATTACGCCCTATTCTGCTACACCCACATTGATCAACCTCAGTGTAAATGAGATCTATCCGCTGCTATCTTGACTGCTGTCCTCGAGCATCTCTGTCGGAGAACCAACATGATCACAGCAGCCATCGGCGCAATGGGCGTTATCATTGGTGCAGTGGGAGCCGCCACTATCAATTTCTTTTTGGAAGTCTACCGCCGTAAACTCGATCACCGAGCGGCACGCCGACTCGTTTGTAGCGAGCTGCTTCGCATTATCGCCATTAGTGCACCCGTCCGGCAGTCCGGACAATGGGGAACAGAACGCCGGTCGCTCTCCAGCGACGTTCTAAGAGAGCAGGCTATCATCATGGCACGGCGACTTCCGCCTAAAAAATGGAAGATGCTTGACAATTCTATTCTTGGCATCGATCGTCTGGAGCTGATACGTCAGCAATGCGTCGATGAACAGCGGGAGCCGTCGGCAGATGAAGTAGATGACTTCAAACGTATAGGCGACTACATCATACAAACGATCGATATGCTGGATACAGAAGCATCGGCCAGCGACGAAGTTGGCGAGGAAATACGTGATATTCATCAGAAGGCAGTACAGGAGGTTGGTGACGGGGAGTGAACTATCACCGTTCACGTGGTGCCGTTGCTGACGGCCAGCCTTGAGGAGCAGGATGTCAGGGGCCGCTCAACATGGCTCACCCACTCGATGCAATACCTCTCAGAAGGAGACACACACGATAGGCCTCAACAGCTTCACGGACCTAGCTACCATCGGTTACCAGCCTGATCGACACGGCGGTGATCAGCCGCAAGACGTCGACGAAACCACTGCGCGCAGCGTTCTGTTATTGTCTACAACCGTTGTTGGTTGGTTGCGAGACGGAGCGCTTGTGCTTGCGGACGAGACGCAAACGAGTGACAAGTAGACAAAATAGTCAATGAGCCATCCGAAAATATAACGCTCCGTCTTGTAATTTGCGCATGATAAGGAAAGTATCCATTCCAACAACAATCGCGGCTCTCACAGAATGTAACTCAGCATGAAAAACAATTGTCAGAACTAGGCGAAAATAATTGACTCACACTCGACAATAGTTTTATACTGAGAGTGTTGCACTCTCCGGTTAGGAGAATAGCATGCGTATTAAGTTTACAAAAGTTCGCACAGCTGAAATAGTTCCCTTGGTGGCGCTCTTTTTTGGAGTCCTGTTTTGCGCTCTATGTATTGGAGCCGACAAAGGAGACCCTAACTTTTGGAGAGCGTTGCTGGCGGCGGTTTGCTGCACGGCAATCGGCGCTACAGTAGTAGCCGGTCTACGCTCCTAGTTAAGAACTTCATCGGAACCAGGTAGGAGAGTGCAACATCTCCTCACGAAAGGTGCATACTTTCCTCTCTTGGGGAATTTTCAATTTCTTCACGTTCATATTTTCTGTTGGCTGCAGCTATTAAGCCCGACATGGCTATCACAATCACCGATACGATAATATACCACCAAAAGCTCTGCGTTGTGTGACCGACTACATAATAGTGTTTGATCGTCTCAAACATCACCATCCAAAAAATCGCACCAAAATACACCGCCAAGAGTGATTTAGGGTTCCTTGCAACGTTGGTTGCAAAAAGTGGATATGCAATGATCACTTGCGAATATGCGCTTTGGAACGGGCCACCCGAGTAAAGAGTGAACCAACATGAAAAAATTATTGAGGTCGTCACCAAAAGAAATACTCGTATTGCGACACCTTTAGGGTAATGGAATTCATTAGTGTGCTGTTCTATCCGAGGAGGTCGCCATTTTTTTATTGGATATCGTTTCCTCGACTCCTTGCCGTTAATGGTTCTGCTGAATTCGTCTATGCCGCTATTCCATTTGTTAAATGCAACAGGAATGTACTCAACATACATCGACCCCCAGAATAGCAAATATAAAGCGATCCAAATTACGTAGAACTTGATCGGTGGCATATGATACTTGTCGCCTACAATTAAAAGGAAGGCAGAATACGATAAGATTGTCCCTATAGTGTACCAGCCGACAAGATCCGCCTGCGTTAGAGGGTGTGTCGTTGGGTATTTTAACCCTTTCCCTTTGTCCTCTTCAGAGAAAATGCTTCCGATAACAGCAACTATGGCGTCACACACCCGAGTGATAATCGAACTCATGCGCGAACCAACTTCAAGCAGCGCGCGACATAATCCACCCCCGTGGCGTACACAATGGCGGCGGTGCAGACAGTCAGCGCCTGAGACACGGACCCCGTCATGACGTAGGCGCACTCCCAGATGAGGATGGCGATGCCGTACGACATGTGCCAGTAGGCCCCGATAATGATGACGCGATACTTAGCCAGCAGGTAGGAGGAGAAGCCACCCTGTAGCAGGTCGCGCAGGAGCAGCACACTCCAGGCAGCCCATCCCCCGCCGTAGTACAGGCAAGTCAGGAGGATGACGGTGTGGATGGAGACGCGGTCGAGTAGTACATCGCCCAGCCGGCGTGAGGCAGTGTCTTCGCCTACCTTGCGGGCGGCCACACCATCGAAGTAGTCCAGCAGCGCGAAGGAGACGAATGACGTGCAGGCCATGAGGTGCCAGCCCATGTTCAAAGCAGCGATGCCGAAGAGAATGATGGGGATGCGGACGAGCGTGACGGAGAGTGCAGCCATGCGCGCCAGCTGGCTTGGTGCGACTTGCTCGGGCGCAATAGTGCTGGCGTATAGGCCCTGGCTGGGCCTGCGCAAGCTGGCCACACTGAAGCGGTTGTCGAGAGATGCGAAGATGGCAGACATGATGATCCAATCTCTAGAGCGGCTGTGACGACGTCGTGACATGCAGCAACATCGTGCAAAGCGGGGGCGGAAGTGTCTAGCCCCGCAACCAATAGGTAATACCCATAAATAATACGATGTTGGCGAAGCGGCGTGCGTCAATGGGTGGCTGGTTGGATGAAACGCTGAGCGGTGTTGCCGCACACGCCGAGTGATCGCGCAGGTGCGCGCAGCGTCGTATCTATCCACGAAACTGCTTGCTGGTCCATCGAGGATGAGCACAAGCGGTGTTGATGCGGAGCTACTGCGGTAGCCGGCAGCCGTAAGAAAAGCGCGCTAGGACGGGCTGGTTGGCGATGTTCGGGGCGACGACGGTGAGGGCGATCCCTGCCCTCTGCCTGGGTAGCGTGCGGGGAAAGCCGCCGCTGTCAGCGAGTGACTGCTGCTGACGAAGTGCAGGTTGCTCGTGGACCGGCTCCGGCCACCGACTGCGTGCATCGTTACCAGAGTGCGACGCTGAAGATGTGCGGGAGCCCAGGGCTGGCGCGGTTTGCCCGCCTACGATGATGAAGCCGCTGCACGAGGCCAAACGAACGAGATGACACCAGGCTGGTCAGCGACGGTGACATTCCCTTATGCAGGCCACCAGTGCCACTGCTGGCCTGTACTCTCCCAAGCGGACAGGATGGTCATGCTGAATACAGTTGCCAGTTGGGCCACGATCATCAGTGCTGTCCCCGTCGCAATTGCTGCCAGCGTCTTCCTATTCCGAACGGTGCCCACCGCCATCCGCCAGCCCAAGGGACTCCGGCTTGGCCTTGAGCCGGCCATCGGCGACCCAGGCTGCTGCGTCCACATCACCAACTACGGCCCCGTTGAGCACTACATCAGCCGAGTCGGTGCCATGCCCGCACGCCTGCGGCCACGCTGGTCTGTCTGCACCAAACGAATTAATCCCAAGGGCGATCTTCGAGAATCGCTTGCCGTCTTCACCGTGTGGGCGATGGTCGACCAAACTATCGAGCCGGGCCGTCACCTGCCACTGCTCGTACCGCAGCCACTTCCGCTCGATAGAGAACTCCCTGATTATGAACTTGAAAGCCGGCGAGGTATCACCAGGAGGTACTACGAGTGGCTCAAGCAAGAGCAGCCAGGCGGACCACTCCCCCTGGTTCCGTACGTCCTCCTTGGTGACGGCAGCGTTGTGCTTGGCAAGAAGACACGAGTCCAGCCGCCACCACAGTGCCTCGCCCAAGTACCACTGTGCACCTGCGGGCATGCCATCACGCAGCATGCCCTGCGCCGGCGCACGCGACTCGCTCCAAGCATGACGGTGTACGGGCGGTGTGAGGAGTGCGGGTGCAGAAGATATGCCGCGCGTGAATAGACCGGCTGGACGTTGGAGGCGTTGCACCAACATCATGGTGCCGTTCTGGCCGCTCACCCCTTCGCCGCCAGATGCTTCTTGACGGTATCCCGCCCGAAGCCGAGCTCCAGGCCGATCTCGATGTAGGTACGCCCCTGAGCATGGAGCTGCTGGGCACGCCGGAGGTCATCAGTAGTGAAGCGTCGCCTGCGGCGGGGCGGCTGCGTGGCCTGCCGGCAGGTGGCACGGACGGTGGTCTCTGCGACGCCGACTTCGGCAGCGATCTGGCTGACAGCTATGCCTGTACGGGCCAGATCGAGAATCTGCTGCTTCTTCGCCGCTCTGATCGGTCGGCAGGCCGTGTTGCGGATACCGCGAGCCGTCGTGATCTCGCTGTCCTGCTCGGTAGGCGCTACGCTAGCCGTGCTCGGCTCCCGAGCCACCTCGCCCGCAATGAGACGCTTGCGGAAGGCGAGTAGGGGCTTCCAGTTGTTTGTATCGAGCTTGCTGAAGCGCACCACAGCATCGCTATACAAACCCTCACTACCAGTTCCCGAAACGTCGCTGTTCCTTCACGAGACCTTTGCCCTCCCACTGTGGGAAGGTGGACACTAGTTCTGTCCGCCCCCGAGTCAAGGAGCCGTCATGAAGATCGCCAACCGGGCCAAAGCCGCTCAGCCCTTCCACGCGATGAGCATTGGCGAACGCGCTGGAATCCTCCAGGCGGAGGGCCACTCGATCTCCAAGCTCAGCCTGGGTGAGCCCGACTTCGGCGCCCCTCCCGCTGTCCGCGAGGAGATGCGCCGCGTCATGGACGGCCGGCCACTGCCCTACTCCCCCGCCTTGGGACTGCTCGCACTACGAGAGGCCATTGCGGGCTTCTACCGGGACCGGCATGGTGTAGAGGTCGATCCCGGCCGCATCGTCGTCACCACCGGTGCGTCCTCGGCGCTCCTGCTGGTAGCCGCCGCCACCACGGAGCCCGGCGACGACGTCGTCATCGCGGATCCTTCCTACCCCTGCAACCGTCAGCTGGTGGAGACCTACGGCGGCCGGATCGTCCTGGCACCCACCAGTCCTGCCAGCCGCTACCAGATGGACCGTACCTCTGCCGAGTCGGTGTGGACTCCGCAGACGAGCACGGTGATGCTGGCGACGCCGTCCAACCCCACGGGCACGTCGATTCCCTTCGAGGAGCTGGCATCGATCTGCGCGTTGGCGCGTGAACGCAGCGCCTGGCGAATCGTCGACGAGATCTACCTGGGCCTGGCCGATCCCGACGATGATGGCACGCCTGCACACAGCGTCCTGGAGACCGACCCCGAGGCGATCGTCATCAACTCCTTCTCCAAGTACTTCGGGATGACGGGGTGGCGCCTGGGTTGGGCGATCCTTCCCGAGGAGCTGGTGAAACCCGCTGAGAACCTGGCGGTCAACTACTTCCTGTGCGCTTCGACCCCTATTCAGCAGGCCGCGCTGGCGGCCTTCTCCCGCGAATCCATCTCGGTGTGCGAGGAGCGCCGCCAAGAACTGCTTGCTCGCAGGAGCATCGTGCTCGATGGGCTGCAACGCATCGGCCTACCGGTTCCGGTTCTGCCCGACGGCGCTTTCTACGTCTACTTCGATGTCTCCTCCACAGGGCTCGACGCCCAGACCTTCTGTTACCGCGCCCTGGAGGAGGCGCATGTAGCCCTCACTCCGGGGAAGGACTTCTCCACGACCACGGCTCGTTCCCATGTGCGACTGTCCTACGCCGCGTCTCGTGACGAGCTGTATGAGGGAATGAAACGCCTCGAAAGATTGATCGGCACCCTGTAAATAAACGGGCATTCAACCCAATAACAACGACATCAAACCCCGCACACGAATTTGGTGCTCGCCTGCATGTATGCTGCACAATACTCTCCATGCCCTCACAGGTCCCTCTCCTTATCATTGCCCTGGTCTTCTTCGGGGTAATTTGTGCCGCCGAATTATATAGACCAATTCGTCAGAAGCTTCGGCAGCGTCGGGATGAGGTCGCATCGTCTCTTCACGAGGGCGAGGAGTCCACATGGACCGAGCTCACCGAGCACCATCGCCCCATCCGGGGCTCAGAGCCCGGCGCTTTCTCCTGCGGCGCGTACGAACGTCTTGTGTCCATCTATGCACCGTACTCCCTGTGCCACCACGAGCCGTGGGATCGCCTGGCCTGCTCGGACACCGAGGGCAAGCGTGAAATGCTCGCCCGCGACTGGGGTGTGCGCTCCCGCCTTGATCTTCTCAGCCAGATCTTCCAGCTGATCATGTTCGGCCATCGCGGCGACTTCAACGAAGAACGGGCCCGGTGGACGAATACCTCGCTGGCGGAGGCTGAACGCTATGAGCTGCAAGGCGCAGCCGGTTCCTCCCAGGACGCTGCAGAGACGCTATGGCGACTGGAACGGATGCGGAACAACGACCGGGGTATCCAGAACGTGGACTTCACAGCCTGGGACATGGTTCGCGCCGCCATGCTGACACGGTACGGCGCCGCGCTGAGCTGGATAACGGAGGCGGAGGCGTTGGACACGTTGTCGCTGCTGGATCGCGCGCTGCGGGAGCGCTTTCAGAACTGGACGCAGGTCTGGGAGTCATTTCGACTGACACGCTGGTACTGGCACTCCGAGGGCGGTGAGGACGAGCACTTCAACGACCTTCATGACCTCAATCGCTCGTTCGTCCTGCTGGGACCAGATGGCCCCTGGATGCTCGTCCCCTGGGAGGTCCAGGTTCCCGATTCGTCTTTCATGATTCTGGGCGATCTCATCGAGGCCGGCGTGGCCACACCCCTGAGCACAGGCGAGCGACAGCGAGCTACGCAGTGGGAGCGCTGGGTCGATGATCAGGTCGTTCTCCGCGGGCAGCGCCGTCTCCAGCAATTCGGCACCCATCCCGAGTGGCGTCACCGGTTCACGAAAAACCTTTGATACACGCCACGACGACGATGTCGCGTGGCGATCCGTCTAGCCGTCGCCGTCGCACGAGCCGGTAAGGAACAGACCGCTCTACCCGTGCTTGTCGACCATCATCTCCACAGCCTTAGCAGCTCTGCGTTGGCGGGTCTCGGCACGTTTCGCCTCACCGATCCAGCGCAGGTACTCATTCTGGTGCGATGAAGGCAGAGCCGCGAATATCTTCTCCGCCGTCTCGTTCTCCGATAGCGCCTCGGCCAGCTCCGCCGGGATTCCCACCTGCTCGTTACTCATTCTGTCTCCTCCGGATGATCGGCAGACTGCCACCGGTCCAAGGGCGCGTATACGGAACTGGTGGTAGCCCTCCTTACCTCCCCCGCCAGGAACTGGCAGACACTGCGGGAGTTCGCCAGGACGTTGCCGCCCGACGACGGAGCCCCCCACAAACCACCACGACCACCATAGCTGCTCCCCTGCCAGCATCACACCCGCCTCACGCCGGCGCAGAGGGACGAGGTAATCGCCCTTTACCAGCAGGTGTACGGGTACGCGAGATCTGCCAGAGCTATGGCATCAGCAAGCAGCAGGTGTCAGAACCAAGCCAGAGCTGTCCAGCCTTATCGGCGGTGCGCTCCAGGGCTGTGCAAGGCACGAGGACTGGGGGGGCTTCGTGGACTCACTGCGGTGAAGCGCGGGCGCCGCGGGCTCGCGCGGCTAGCATCAACGCATGCTGGCCAATCCGTACGTGCCCTTCCTGCCACCCCACCACCAGCACGCGGCCTCGCTGGTGCCTAGGTCGACGTGGTGGCGGTGGCACGGCCATCGTGTGCAC
>ERZ773003.1166-NODE-1166-length-16213-cov-7.179106_pt1 | contig 16213 bp, 20 predicted proteins | sample MGYA00580668_ERZ773003 | MGnify/ENA primary metagenome ERZ773003 (study PRJEB29015, sample SAMEA2738002) | human oral metagenome | biome: human oral; feature: human-associated habitat; material: dental | place: China | collected 2126 ... | reverse complement strand
GATTTTTTATATCCTTCAATGTAGCAACTGGATTTTCTTGCCAGTTAGTCGCACCGAGAATTTTGGCAATCATAGCCGTAATCTCTGGATGAGATGAAATATCTGTGTTATGAGTTTCTAATTCAGTTTTTACTTTTTGTAAAAGTCCCCCATGTGCTTCTGGATCCATATTATGTGCTTCCAGATCATGCACGGAGGCTACCCCATTATCGGAAACGATTGCTTGCACCTTTTCCGCATTGCCAATTACGGTAGCGATAGTAAATGTGTAGCTATCCATTGGCGTATTCTTATCAGGGATGTAGTCAACGTAGTTGCCCCCATTTGTGTAGGAGAAAAGCACCTCTTGTCCATTCTCGCCAGCTTTGGCCATGAGACCGATTTCTCGTGCATAAAAACCGGCTTCAAGTTTTTTATTCGAGAGCAGGCCTTGTACCATGAATTGTCCATCGCCTGTTTTAACACTTTTAGTAATCGCCAGTTCCAGGCGCTTATCAGTCAACGCCGTAGCGCGTGGAATTGATGCGGGCATGTCGCCTGCACCGATAACGATTTTTGTAAAAATCAAAGCCTGCTTACTCGCATTAGCTTCCGCAATAATATTTGTCCCCGCCATTGTAGTAATGACGGCAGGATATTTCGCCATGTATACCTCCTATATATGAATAAATTGGTGAACGGTAATTACGCCCCCGACATAAAGCTGTTGCGTTTGTGGGCCTGTCGCGATTTTCAAGCTAGGTTCAGCTACGGCACTGCCTGCAGCTGTTGCAATACCACCGACATACACACCGCCTGAATTAATAGCGTGCACATACTCAATACCATCTAGCCATGACCGCTTATTTTTGACGAATTCTAATATACGAAGCACTCGCTCCCTTATATTAGGTGTCATCATATAACCGGACATCTGGAGTTTGAAATGGTAAGGCTTCCCATCCTCGTAGCCCCAGTTCTCCACAACTTCGCAGTCTGAATACAGTTCGCCGATAGCTTCCTCAACTAATCCAACGGTGCCCTTTCTTCGATGCCAAGCGAGAGAACTCAAAATTAATTTAATCTTTTGTTCTCTCGCTACTGCCTCGTCGTAGAAGTCAACGTGTAAATGCCAGGCTAACTCATCTAGTATTGGCGTGCTTAACTCATTAAGATGAGACAAGATAGTTAGTCTATCCACGAACGGCATCAACGCCATAAGTCGCAACGTAACCACTTCAGCTAAGGCTTGGACATTAGCATCATTAGCAATCGAGCTCGGCAGCGTATCCTTTAATTTGAATTTGTAAAGATCATTCATGCTCTACACCCCCATATGTGATAGTCTTACCAGTACACTGCGCCAATTCCACTTGGTAGCCATCTTCCTTCTTACCGTCTTTCACAACAGTAAATACAGGGGATGTTATGCTAACGCGTTTAGCCCCAGCTTCCATTACACGGCGAATTAATTCAGATGGAATGATATCACGCCCCACTTTCCCGGATTGCCATTGTATATAATCCGTAACCGCCGCATCGACTCTACTCTTAATCGTGTCAGCGTAATACGAATTATCCGAATCAATGTAGTACTGAATATCGATATTATAATTCTTAGCAATTGGCGCTTTTACAGACACATTATCGGTAAGTGGCCGTACCTTCTTATCGGTAAGCGTAGCTTCCACTAATTTAATAATTTCTTCCCCTGCAATTTCACCAGATACAAGACCCGGATATACAACTACATCCCCCGGTTTAGGCGATACCACTTTCACGGAGCTAATAAGGGCTGATGCTTTTTTGGTAAAAAACTCATAGGCCCCTTCAGCTCCTGCACAAGAGAAGCTTTCAGGAGCTTCTTGAATACGTTCACGGAACGCATCGTCTGTCTCCGTATCGGCGCCACCTTCAGAGATTGTAATATTGGTTACACTTGCAATATAGGGAATCGGATCCACAAGCGTGGTAATCGACCCTACTGGGTAGCCGTTCCCTTTGGCAGAGGCTTCCGTACACACGGCTTTTACATCTATCGTGGTTTCATTAGCTGATAAGTAGTAAGGCTCTGTAGTTGCAAAAAATACGTTATCACCTGAAGTAAATCGGGTACCCTTTGGAATGGCTATGCCTTCGGGCCTTGCCATTGATGCGGTTAACTTCATAGTAGTGACTGCGCCCGTAGCTTGTAAGCGTTCCACGCCTAACGCAATGCCGATATGGTCTAAGTTATTTCCCCTAGCATATACCAGAAGATTCTGCTTGCCCGTATCGTTGATGCGGTTTAACAATAAAATCACAATGTTAGTAATCGCTAATAGGAATAAACGGATAGGGTCTGCCGGTGCTAACTTTCGCCCTGTAACAGAGGTGTAGAGGGCGAATATTTCATTTTCAACGGCTTCTTTATCCACCGTAACAAAGTTGATTTCTGGTAAGTTCATTATTATCGCCTCCACGGTGGTAAATTAATAGTCGCCCTTATATCTACATTAGGGCATTTCAAAATAAGGTTAGCGGGCAATATCACATATTGAGCGTACTCTTGATTAGCTTCTAACAGTACATTCATGTAAGCTTCGTTGCCATACACTTTAAAGGCGATACCGTCCCACATATCCCCTTGGATGGTTCTATATTGATTCATAGCCACCTACACTTTCTAGCCATTCATCTTTTATAGCAATCGATACCTTAGGCAGCAAATGTCCTTCTTCCGCATCAGTTGCTTCTGTACTTTCAAAGTCAACAGACACAACTCTGCATCGTGGCTCGTATTCAGTAATGGCCCGAATCACCTCTGCAGATATTCTGGCCATTGCTACCGGTAGTGGTAGGTCAATGACGGTTCCATCAATACCAAATCGCCTATCAAGGGGCACAGAAAATTGTGTTGTAGAAATAATAGTTCGCACATTTTGAATAATCTCAGTAAGAATATCCTTGGGGGCAAAGTCAATGCCATCAAGGCGAGCGCTTACGTCAATTTGCATTTGCATCCCCTCCTTGTTTAGGTGTAATTACAACTTTAGGAATATTCGGGGCCTCCTTCAGCGTTACATTAATGGATGCGGACAATACATTACCTCGATTATCAATCGTATTCATAGCGGCACTTATACTTGTAATCAGTAATTTGTGCTCACTAAATGGCTTACCATTAATAATCAACTGTTCGGCTTGTCCTTCTCGGCACATCTTGGCCACTTCTTCAATTTCTTTTAGAGGGTCAACGCCCAATAGCTTATTAAAGTTCATCGTAAAAGAAATATCATCCGCATCGGGTCCTAGAAATTCAAGTATTGGCTTTTGCCCTATGATTTCATGGGGCGCTGTTCGCGCGTTGATATTCCGCGCCAATGCATCGAACGTACGCACCGTGTGTGAGGACGCCACAAACACTATCTTCCCAAAACTTCCTAATTGGCGCTGCGGTAAATATCCGCCCAGACCAAACTTATCCGCTAAATTAGATAGGCGAGAGTAAGCCACATCTCCTAATTGTGTATTTTGTAAATTCTTTAATCCTTGCGAATTAAGGTTTTTCTTATAAGTAGCAGCCGTGCTGCCTAATTTACTAAATAATGATATGTTGCTCACCTCCTATCGATTCGGCGTTCCTGTACTTCCGCCACCAGGAACGACACCGCCGTGAGTATGTGATACTAAACTAACTCCGTTGACCACTACATCCCCAGAAGGGGCATTTATAGTTAAATTACCGGTGCAATTAATAACAAGGCCCCCTCCGTCCGCATCATATGAGACTGTCGAGCCGTCCGCAAATGTAATGCCGTGGATATTCTGCCCATTAAAAGAGGGCTTATCCTTGGCATTATACGTAGTGCCTACGATGTAGCCCTGGGACAAATTATTATTTTGAGGTAAAAATAAACACAATACCTGTTCGCCAACGCTGGGCATCCAGTAATGTTTATTATCTTGTGATCCGTGAGAAAGTACTTCGAGTGGATACGATACTAAATCATCTCGGTCCGGAAAGGTTACTCTTGCCGTCATAGTTGAAGGGTCCGTACTAGATACAATTCCGTCACGAATTAAATTTTTTAACGCTACACTAATATCCATCTAAGCACCTCCTTATATCTAGGCTTTGCGTATATCCGCCTCCTACCTTATGAGAGCATTTGCTAATGATATACTTACCGTCGAACTTACCGAATCCTTTTAGATTAATTGTGGCTGATGCGGCCAACACGATATGGCCAAGCATAGCGACAGAACCGGTAATCTCATTCTTGTTCTTCTCGCGTAACTTTTTCTTGGCCAAGCGTTCGGCTTCTGCTTGAGTCTCACAACTTTGGTTAACTTGTAATATCTTGCCTTGCGTTTTGTTAGTGTCCTTAAACGTATACTCAATAGTACTTTTTTGCTTAGTGCTCTTGTGCTTTACGTGGCATCCCCAATATACATCCTTTAGTGATGTCTTTAACGAGTAGCTACCCTGATAGGGAATGATTTCCCCAAGCTCCTTAATTTGTTCTTCTGTAAGGTCTGTAGGCATTGGCCCCTTAATTAGCGTTGCGACTACTTTTTCTGTTTCGAATTTTGTTTCATCAAAAATAATCACTTGCTTATCTGAAACCTTTAGTGCCAGTCCGTTATCCTTACAGACTTTCATCAAGAATTCTAAATCAGATTGGTCCGATTGCTCGACACGATCTAAATTAATCGTCTCAGGTGTATCGTAAAATAATTCAAGGCCTGCACCTTTCGCTAGTTCCTCCGCAACAGATTTGAGCGTAGTCTTCTCCCATGACTTACTCTTTAATTCCCCTCTTAACTTGGATTCATCTGGAACACTAACAGCCCCTATAGTGACCTCGTGCGGTGGGTTTTTACAAGTAATTTCATCAATTTCAAACTGCCCGCATTTCATCTCTATCTCGTCTCCGAGTTCATTCCAGTTATGGAATACGATTGATGCGGTTAACTTCGCCCCTTTTTCAGGGAACCAGTCGGACATCCAAAGCTCTTCTATATCATGTAGTGTGATGGATATATCATCAGCTTCCCCCGACATGACATCATTAAAGCTGAAATCCTTTAAATAAGGAACCAGGTCTTGTGTGATATCCTTTTGGTCATACTGCAGTTTGACAGTAACATAGCGCAAATTACTAGGCATAGCTTACACGCCCTTTCCGGTTTTGGATTTCGGCAAGGCGTGCTTCTAGGTCATCCATCGCTCCGCCTACAGCACTTTTAATTTGTTGTACAGCACTTGCATCCGCATTACCATTAATAGTGATGTTGATTGGTGCTGATACGGATACAGCAGAGTTGCCTTCACCTGGTAAAAGCCCCATCATAGCGCCTGTTTGACGCCATAAGGCCTCTGCCCTTGGTGTACCATTGATAGGAATCGCAGCTTCATCAGATTCTTCGGCAAACGTAGTAAGGAACGCGCCTTTCCCATAAATACCGCCTTTCGCGTTATGTTGTACGGATTGTCCATTGGCCGTTGCAGTGCCCTCGACTTTTGCCTGAATTGGTTTACTAAAAATGGATCTAACCCATTCCCATTTTTCACTAATCCAATCAAACAGACCTCCGAGTTTACTCATCACCCAGTCGTAGAATTGGCCGAGCGCTGCTTTAGGGTCTTCCCATAATAGAGTGAACCAGGCTTTCACTTGGTCCCAATTGGCAATTAAACCCATAGCTGCGTAAATTAACCATCCTATAGGACCGGCCATGAATGCGATAATGGCAGCTGTAGGGGATTCCCACATCGATGTGCAGAAATCAGATACAGCCTGAAAGTGTGTACCCAGCCAAACGAATGCCGCTATTAATGCGACAATCGCAATAATTACGAGCGCTATAGGATTGGCACTCATTGCCGCATTCAACGCCCATTGCGCCGCAGCGGTTGCATACATGGCAATACTACTTGCTATCATACCTGCTCTATGGACGCCTGATGCAATAGTACTTCTAATCGTAGCTACACGTTCCGATTCCATCATAAGTTTATAAGCTGCATGGGCCGCCGTTACGCTGAGGTAAACCGCTTTCACTGCTTTATAGGCAATTACCATCCCGGCTACAGCAACGCTTGTTTTGATTATTGCTTCTGTAAGTTCAGGATGTTCACTAGCTACTTTTGACACATACGCCGCTTCATTAGCAAGTGAATCGCCAAGGTCTGCAAGTGTCGGTAGCATGGTACTACCAATTGAAATTGCCACCGATTCAGTTGCGGACTGTAATCGCGTCATAGCGCCCCGTGCATTATTCTGCATTGTTTCAGCCATAGTAGCAGCTGCGCCGTCACTGTTTTCAAGTTCTTTCGTTAAATTATCTAACGCATCCGGTCCTTGATCAATTACAGCTACCCAAGCTGATGCAGCATTGGTGCCGAAGATAGTCGCAAGTGTAGAAAGTTTTTGCTCATTGCTCATGTCCTTGGTCTTATCAGCCAAATCTCGAACAATAGCACTCATCTTACGTGGTCCGTTGGTATCGTTCATAGAAATACCTAGGCTGTCTAATGCAGCTTTGGCTTCTTCTTGTTGAGCCGTGGCTTCACTTAATGAAAGCCCCATTTCCTCAATCGCTTTAGTCGATTTAGAGGAAGTACCTGCCAAGCGTAGGAAGCCAGAGCGTAAAGCAGTACCTGCAGCAGATGCCTTAATACCACTATTGGCCATAAGGCCAGTGAGTGCAGCTGTTTCTTCTAAGCTTGCGCCAAAGGCGTGTGCTACTGGTGCTGCGTACTTCATTGTTTCACCCAACATTTCAACGGTTGTATTCGTGCTAGTGGTAGTTTTAGCAAATACGTCCGCCATATGGCCTGCATGTTCTGCGCTTAACCCGAAAGCGGTAAGATCATCAGATACAATGTCCGCAGTACGGGCTAAATCCGTATTACTAGCTGCGGCTAAGTTCAAAAGTCCTGGCATACCTGCCATGATTTGTTGGGAATTCCAACCTGCCATGCCGAGGTAGGTCATGGCTTCACCAGCTTGTGTTGCGGAGAACATTGTGTTCTGTCCCAGTTCTCGAGCAGTGGCTGTCAATTGTTGCATTGCCCTATCATCGGATACGGTGATTGCTTTTACCTTGGACATCACCGCTTCAAAATCTGCTGCTTTAGATAGCATCCCAACAAGCGGAGCGGCCATAACTGCAGTAGTGGCCATAGTACTACCTAAATCACTACGAGCGCTTTTAGCGTTAGCATCCGACGCAATTTTATTCTGCATCGCTTTTCTAAGCCTTGCGTCTTTAGCTGCCGTTTGGTCTAATGCCTTGCCAACCTTCTCTGTTGCATTGCGGTAAGAGTCCATAGAAATAACGCCTTGCTTTAATGCAGAATCCAAAGCTCTTTGCTGTGCTTTCAACTCGGTCATTTTAGAGCCGTATTGCGTCAACGTGCCCTTGGCTTGCTGCATCGAGGTTTTAAATCCTTGGGCTAATGCGCCGTTTATAGCAAAAGCAATCTCAAATACTTTACCCGCCATAGTTCCTCCTTTCTTTTAAATTTGTGTACGCAAAAAGCGCTTGATGAATTAGTCTTCTTCATCCCTCAAGCGCTTTTCATCTTCAAGAACAAATTCTAAATCGTCTATCCAATCTTCTATTTCAGTGATCGGCGTAGACATCCAAAAGTTTATGCCTCCGCACCCTCTAAGACGGATGGCAATTCTTCGGCATTGTTGTCCAGGCGAAGCCCCTTTTTCTCTGCCGAACCACGTAGTAAAAAAACGCCCACCTCTGCGCACATTTCTGTGAATTCAGAGATTGGCATTGTCATTAATACTTTTGAGCTTTCTTTTAATGCTATGGCGGCAACTTCTGCCTGAAAGCGTTTAGAAAATGTAACATCTGGAGTCATATCGCCATCACGGCGGACGCGAAGTTCCGCCTTTGTGAAGTCAAACCCAGTTAAATTATTTAAGCCGTCGATTAGTTTTTCGTGATCATATGTAGCCATTATTTACCCAATGCCTCCCTTACAGATGCCAAGTAATCAACGCCGTTGATTACACAAACATAGTTGAATTTATCAATTTCAGTACGAGTTTTACCCCCTACAGTCATTTTGAAATATACAATTTCAAACTCTGTAGAGGTATCGGTTTTACTTGCCTGTTCAAATTTTCCAAGACCGATTTTCTTGGGCATCACTTTAGCATATACGCTAACTGCTTCCGGTACTAATTCACCTTTTGCAGAATCATATAGCTGTTGCGCACCACGAATTTCGATATCATGTACCTTTTGACTAGCAAGGTCGGTCACATCTTTGTCAATGGTATTCCATTTAATAGACATGTTCATCGCCTTAGTTTGGCCAAGTACACCCAAATCAACTTCACCAGCAATGCCTGCGCCCTTGATGGTGTCGCTGATAAATTCGATATCAGGTAAGGTTACATCGGCGTAACCATATAATTCTCTGCCCGAGCTAAAAATGGCAAAGTCAATCAACTTATCTCTATGTTTAGCCATGAGTTACCTCCCTTTTTAATTAAATAACGTGCTCATGTATGCCGGATCATATTCTTGAATGAAATCGATTTCACGAGCTGGCGTTGGAACGCCTAAATATACATGGAATCGAAGGATACCGTTCAACAAATCTGTTGTAGGGTTTTCGGATTCCAAAAATTCAACACGAGCGCCAAGAAGTGCGCCAGATGCTACGTGACCATTTAGCCAAGCGTTGGCACTATTTACGACGTTATTAATCAAACGCTTGTTCGCAGGGTCATCAATTTTAGACCAGAAAGACGTAATCAACGTGTTGGATACCCAGTTAAACATACGACGCACTGGGATAAAGGAATCCTTAACATCTGTATTAGATGGGTACGCAGTGGTACGATTGCCCCAAGCTCTCCAACCACCGATGAAATTAAGTGCAGTGACGACACCTTGGCCGTTCAAGTAAGCTGCTTCATCTGGGCCTAAGTAGATTTCAGTACCGTCTTTCAACACAGCACTATCCGCTTGCAAAGACTCATTGGATGGGGACTTGTAAGGGATATCATCGTACTTAGCATCTGTCTTAGCCATAAGACCAGCAAGTTGTGTGGATAAATGGAATTGGCGATTAGCTAACGCTACTTTTGGCCAACATAAGATTTGACGTTCATCGACGTAGTTCTTTTTATTTTTCCACTCACTAACGGCAGTTGCTTTTTTGATTTCATCTGTAGGGGCATCACACAAGGACATAGCTTGGAACATACCGTTAATAGTAGTTTCCTTTGCTTTCATTACAGCCGCTACAAGTGTATTATGAGACCAGCCCGGCGCCAATAAATTGCCAGGGATTAAGCCAAATCGTGGGAATACTTCATTGATAAGTTCCAAACCTTTGCGCTTACCTTCTGTATCCACGCCGCCTACGATGTCATCTGCCGTTACCATAGACGGATCCACATAATCGTAAGTCACCCAAACAGATGTTGCGCTATTAAGTGTTCCTGTAGATACAATCCCAATAAGCAATTTGCCTTCATCGTTAAATGTCGCAGTGTAATCAACATTGATAGTTGATGCTGCTCCGCCATTGGTAGCAGATACCTTTAATGTATTGAGTAATACCGGGTCTTCAATTGTTACGACTTTATCCTGAATTTGTTTTTGCGTGGATGCCAAAGTCTTCTTATGTTTCTTCGGATCAAGAACATTAATAAAAACAACCGGCGCCATTCCAAATAAAGAGAATTGGGAATACATCGCTTCGCACAATGTGTATTTACCCCATTCTTTAGAGTAGCCCAATTGAGTAGTGGCAGATGCGTAGTTGTAGCACAATACGGCTTTATTAGCTTCCGCTGGGTCCGTGGCCAAATGCACAGGTGCGGTGCCGACATAAACCGGTAAGGCTGCCGTAGCTTCTGTCATAGAAATAAGAGAAGTAGGTACCTCTCTTGTATAAATTCCGTGTCTATAGTTTCCCACTATCTACGACCTCCTTTTTTAAATTCAAGGTAAGCGGTGTTCATCGCCATACCTTCCGTTGCTAATTCTTGTTGTGCCTCTGCAATCTTATTGATAGGCACAAACAATAATCGTAGCATTGCTTTATCTTCACCTACTACAGCAGGAATACCGTCAATATAAACGGTACCTGTTGTAAGACCCAGTTCAGCACTATTAGGTCCTAAGTAGATTACTTGCTTAGCATCTTTAGTTTTAACTGTTTTTTCTGCAACTTCGGTTGTTTCATTTACAACTTCAGTTGGTACATCAGTTTTTTCCATTAAATAATCATCTCCTCTCGTATTTGTTCGATATCATATTTAACCGTCATAAATCCCTCCCAATACGGATAGGCTTGATCCGGAGGGATGTCGGTATCAATTCCGTGTTTATCATCCAGCACTAAACGGTATCGCTTAGCAATAACAGGATGGGCCAGTAATGCTTGCCGTGTGATTTCTAAGAAATTGGTAATCTCCATCCACCCTTTTTCCACGTCTTCAGAGTACACTCCATGGATTAGAAACAATTGGACAGTTGACCCCTGCAAGGTATCCTCAATCTTATTAATTCGAATAACAAGATGTGGGTATTGGTCCTCCTTGGATGATTCTTTCATTTTTAAAAATCCAGGTACAACTAATAAAGGATTCCCCTTTACTTGTGCATCATCACTATAATAGCTTGCATGCACCTGCCGGAGAAAAGTGCCTAAATCAGTTGCCAATTGCGTAGGTGTCATCAATTACCCTCCTATCAATGCGTCGAGCGCGAGTTCCATTTGCTTTTGCAATTCCTGCGCTGCTTTATCCCCAACAAAAGCCGATATCTTGGCGCTACCTAGCATGCTCGGTACCGATGGGCCATGAAATTGACCTATCGGATACCTGTCAGCACCCTTACGGTACATCGCCCCAATATGTCCGCTTCTCATACGAGCAATAAAAGCATTAGGGATTGCTCCTCCGCCACCGCTCCGCATTACTTGTGCTACAACAGTACGACCTTTCCGCTTAGGTGGGCGCTTTGGTGTAACTCTGAATTTAGTTAGGGCTATTGGGCCACCTTTAGAACGAATAAAGGCAGATAAAGTCATGCCGGCCTTATCCACCTTTATGGTTTTATTAATATTCGCTTTAGTAATCAGGTAGTCCTCGTTAACACGATCAACTATAGCCTTTTTGATTTTAGGTAACGCTTTGTTGATAGCTTTTGCGGTAGTCTTCGGAGTACCAACAACTAATGCGTCTATCTTAGCCAACCCGTTTTTCAGTCCTTTTATGTCAATAGTTACACTCACGAGTTATTCCCCCTAAGGACAATGTTTAGCATACCCATGTCATCTTCACATGATTGGACCATCATAATGCGGCCGTTAAAGCGAAAGATTTGATTGTACTCTGGCACTTCAGGTAAATCCCGCTTGTCCACATGTACTACAATCGTATCGTAAATTAACCCATCAACATCCTGTCCCATGATTTCGACATGCTGCTTATCGGTAAGACCTTCAGCCACTGCATGGCACTGCGTACCGTTTAGATTATGCACTGCGGCAAATTCATTCGAATTGATAAACACCTTTTCGATGTCATTTTGCACAAAGTCCTTAAATCCCATGATTATTCACCTAAAACGTCGAGGAGTTCTTCACGGGTAGCGTCTTCAGGAGTATCCAATTGTTCAGCAGATACCATTACGCGAAGTGCTTCATCAGATAAAAGTTCCAAGTTGACATCCGCATCAGAAGCAAGGATATCCGCAATCATGCTCGCTTTTGTATCTTTGCTTGCAAAATCAAGACCAATGGATTTGCCATATTCGGCCAAATCCGCATTTGTCATAGCGCCTAGGGCCTCAGCAAAAGAGTCTTCTGCATTATTTTTATTATCTCCGCTGACTACAGTAGCAGCACCTAATCGAATTAGGCGCTGTTCTTCTTCTGTAGTTAAATCGGAGATAATATCACCAGGATTATACACATAATCGCCGGTATTAATTGTGTGCTTTGCTTGTACAGGCATTAGTCTTACCTCCTTTCAATTACAATACGTCCGCTACGAAGTAGGAATCTACATCAAATGGAACGTAAATAGGGCGAGATTGTAATTCCAAAAATACTGCATCTGGGTCACGATTAACCAATCGACGTAATACATATTCGCCTTCATAGGTTACAAAGTCCATACCTTCACCAGGGATGATTGTATTCGCACCATACAATTTAGTGAATTTGGCCATATCAGAAGCTACCAACAATTTACCGGTAGGTACCATTTCCTTTTCTTGGTCATCTGTTGGATCTACATAGTAATTATCGTAAGTAAACACATTACATTGAATTTGACCGCCCATGAAGCCAACATACACAGCACCTTCCGCCATTTGTTCGAATTGCAAAAGCCCCATTTCTGTACGACGATTATCAAATAATGCCAAGATTTTTTTATCAGAAAGCATTACTTCTAATGTTTCAGAATTCATAACCAACGTATTTGGATTAAAACCAGATGCTTTCAAGCATTTCTTTTTCCATTTGATAATGTTAGCCACAATTTCTGCAGCAGATTGGCCCCAACGTGCGGTACCAGATAATGTTTCTTTATTTGTAAAATTAAAGTCTACAACGTCATCAATGCCTTCGCCTTTGATGTGTGCCTGACCATTGAGTAATACGTCTGCTGCCATAACTTCTTGAGAGCGTACCAAGTTGTCCTTTAATTCTTGCGTATCTTGTGCCAAAAGTTGGATAGCACGTTCTTCCGGAGATACTGTGCCTGCAAATGGCTGTTCACCTGCTAAACGGACCTTGATGTCGTTTTCAGTGATTGCACGTTTTTCTTTCTTTTGCGCAGGTTTATACGTAGTTGTAGTCACGCCTGTGCGTTGAGATAAAGGCGCTGTAGAGTTTGGCGCCACCCAAGGTGTAATAGTGCGACGACCTTTTACGATATCAAAAGAAACAGTTTCTGTTAAGAATGTTTTTGTATCTTTGAAAAATAAGTCTTTCAAGAAAGATGGCACATCGGGAGTACGACGAACCACCGCAGCAAGTGTTTTTGGTGCGTAAATATTATCCATGTATCCTCCTTATTAACGGAAATAAATGTTGCGGGCTTCCGCTTTAGCTGTGAAGCCTTCCGCTGTTTTGCCAGAAGCAAATACTAAATTCGCTGTAGCAAATTCACCTGTTACAGCAATTTCGGCTACTACATCGCCTTTCGTAGCATCAATATCAGCTAACGCTACACCGTATACATCTGTATCCGCACGTTTAGCTTTTTTAGAAGTAGCTTCTAATTCTAATACTGTGCCCGCCTTAATTACTGCAGCATCTTGACTGATTGTTACTTTTTTAGTAACAACTGGCATTTGTGTGCCAGCGATTAGAGGTTTATACTCTAATTTTTGTTCTTCCACATATGGCATATTGTCTGCCCTCCTTATTTTTTAACGCGTGCTTTCATTACACGATCAACAATTTTCAACGTTTTTTCAGAATCATCGATATCCTCATCAAGTACTTGACCTGGAATCGTGTCAACTTTATTAGATGCATTGTTAGCATCTTGCACTAATTGTTGTAATTGATTAGTTGGTTGTTCAGGCTGTGGCATGTTGAGCAATTCAACCGCCACGTCTTGAACAGTAGCATATGTTTCATATTTAGCGCGATTGATCACTTCTGCACGTGCTTCGTTATTAATCCCATCAAGGGCCTGTAATCGTGCACGTTCAGCAGCAACGCCCGCATTAAATACTTCATCATATACTTCCGCATGTTCAGTACGTAACAATTCAGTAGTTACTTCCATTGGCTCCTCTCCTTTCTCTTCATATTTATCAACAGGCAGCCCTTTGAGTACATCCATACTCATTGGTAAGCCATTGACAATTAAGTCAGTGCCTTTACGGCATGCAACCATTTGTAAAGACTCGTCAACACTTGTACAGAAGCCTTTTTCTAAAGCTTCCCTTGCAGTCAACCAAGTTTCTTCATCCATCATAGTTGCAATTTCTTCCCGAGATAATCCTGTGCGGACTTCGTAAATATCGATAAGATTTTCTTTGGTTTTGCGTAACGATTCCGCAGCTTTCTCAAAATCATCTGCTTCACCAAATGCATATGAGCTTGGATTGTGAATCATCATTTCACTACCCAGAGCCATATGAATTTCATCGCCTGCCATTGAAATAATAGAAGCAATGGATGCCGCTAGGCCCTCGATAATAACAGATTTTTTATTTTGCAAAGCACGTAATCTGTTGTAGATTGTAACGCCTGCAGATACTTCGCCACCTACCGAGTTAACATGCAAAACGATGTTTTGAGCCGGGTCCAGCCCTTGGAGTTGTGATAATACGTTAGAAGCGCCAGTACCTTCGCCCCAATAATCTATCCCATTCATGACTACGCCGTAAATATCGACGTCAATCGTCTCCGCTTCCTGAATCAGATTTAGCGGAGTTCGAATTTTGAACTGAAATTTGTTGTCCTTGTTCATTCAACAAGCCTCCTTCATCCATAGATTGGTGTTCACGAATACGTTGTGGTAAGATCTCATTTTCATAATCCATACCTGTAAGCTCTGCGGCCTCCTTAGCACGAGTACTAAATGCATTCTTAACACGAATTTCTGCTGCAGTAGCTTCCTTTTGTGGATCTAATTGGCCTTGTGATGGCCCGTACCACTCAGCACCTAGCCACGCTTCTCGGATGATTGGGTCATCAAAGAAACCTGGCGCATCAATGCGACCTAATAGAATGGCCATTGTAAGCCACTCCTCGTAAATAGGATTGCAAAATTGCGTAATAAATTCGGCGCGTTGCGTTTCAACAGACTTCCAATATTCGAGTAACGCCGCTCTTGATGCGGAGTAGCTTTGGCCAAAGTGCTTAACTAAAATTTCATATGGAATTTCTAGTGCTGCACCTACGTGGCTAATAAGTGAGGACGTAAAGTCCGCAAAGCTCGAAGGTATTGGCGTTTTTTCAGCCACATTCACTTTTTCGCCAGGTGCCAAGATATTTACTGTACCATTGCCTAATTCGATTGTTTCATCATTTTCAGCATCCACTTGATCGTCTTCGTCAATCGCAGTCCCTAGTGACATGTCGTCCGGTGCTTCCGATTCAATGAAGATTGCCATCAAAGCATTAACTAATACCTTCATAACTTCCGCATCATTGTACCGGCTAAGCACTTTCAAATCCTCGATTACCGGAGACAATATAGGGATGCCACGCAACTGGCCACTTCGCTCGATTGTCATAACTTGGATAATATTACGCCGTCCGGTTTGTGTGCCGTACTTCGGAATATATGTGTAGTCATGATCATCATTAAAAGCGTTATACAGCTTATTTAATACGTAGAAGCCAACGGCGGCGCCGTATTTATTGAACTTAACGCCGTGAATGACATCATTATTCTCATCTTCTTCTCGCCCCATATATTTAGGCGGAGAAGCAACAAGAATGGATTCGACAATCTGCAATCGTAAAGGATACGGGTTCTTATCTGTTCGATTAAACAACAGCGGTAAATTTACAAATGCATCACCATACAACAGTTTTTCATAATAAGCTAGAGACTGAATTCCGTAGAAATCAGTCTGTTCACGTGCATCGCAGTGCTTGGCCCACATTGCAAATTCACGTTCGGTCTTACGTTCCCAAGCGTTCTTTTCTTCGAACGTTAGCCCCAACTCCTCATATCGGATATTGGCTTTAAACCGTAGGCCCGGACCAATAACATTAGTTTTATTCGTCTTCAGTGCGCCAGCTGCAATTGGTGTACCTTGTTGAAGGTCTACCGACCGTGCCCGTAGCATTCTAAAGTTAGCATCGATATCGTGCCTTGCATCCTGAGAGTTAACCTGGTACCCTTTGGCGCTAGACTTAAAGCTATTAGCGCCGTGATTCGAATAGCCGGAGTTTGTTTTACCCCCAGAATATTGCGTTGCTTTGTGTCTACCTGCTGCGGTTTTCATAAACTGCTTCTTGCGTTTACTCATATATCGCGCGGAATGACACGATATGCACGACGACGAGGTTTATTTTCGAGCCGTGCTACTTCATTGCGCCAAAAATTAATGCGGTTTTTTACTTCTTGCACATTGGCACGAGTTAACCGGCGATTACCAATGGTGTATTCCTTACCGGTCGCTAGTGCTAAATCAGCATCCAGCCAAGCCTGTAAATGCTCCTTCGCCTCATATATTGTCCATTCTGCCATCCTTTCACCTCCTTTCACGCATTAAAAAA
>ERZ773003.1165-NODE-1165-length-16240-cov-12.370343_pt1 | contig 16240 bp, 24 predicted proteins | sample MGYA00580668_ERZ773003 | MGnify/ENA primary metagenome ERZ773003 (study PRJEB29015, sample SAMEA2738002) | human oral metagenome | biome: human oral; feature: human-associated habitat; material: dental | place: China | collected 2126 ... | reverse complement strand
CCACCTGCTGACCGGCGGCCACCGCGTCGGCGACAGCCCGGTTGGTCGCTGCGCCAGCCCGGTCCACGCCCCCCACGTTGATGAGGGTCTGCGGCAGGCGCTTGATGAACGAGGTGAGGTCGGCCAGAGAACGGCCGGACTCCTTGACCATGCGTGACACGAGGAGGGAGGAGAGGATGCCGTCGCCAGTGGTCGCGTGGTCACGGGCGATAATGTGCCCGGACTGCTCTCCGCCGAGGGAGTAGCCCGACGCCAGCATCTCCTCCAGCACGTAGCGATCACCCACACCCGTCTGAACCGTCTTGATCCCCTCCTCGCGCATGGCCAGGAGGAGGCCCAGGTTGCTCATCACGGTCACGACCAACGTGTCCTTGGCCAGGGCTCCCCGGTCGCGCGCGTTGACTGCCAGGGCCCCCATGATCTTGTCCCCGTCAATGAGATGCCCCTCGTGGTCGACGGCCAGGCAACGGTCCGCGTCACCGTCGTAGGCGACGCCGAAATCGGCTCCCGCGGCGACGACGGCCGCCTGCAGGGACTCGGGATGGGTCGAGCCCGCATTCAGGTTGATGTTGCGCCCGTCGGGAGACGCGTTGATGACCGTGATATCCGCACCGAGCTCACGGAAGACCGCCGGGCCCAGCTCGGAGGCTGCGCCATTCGCGCAGTCGATCGCGATCTTCATGCCCCGCAGGTCGGTGCCGACCGCGCCGACGAGGTGCGCAATGTAGGAGTCCTTGGCCCACGCGTGGTCGGCGTTCACCTCGCCGACGGCCTCACCCGTGGGGCGATCCCACTCGGTGTTCACGAGAGCCTCAATCTGGTCCTCGACGGCGTCGGCCAGCTTGTAGCCGCCGTGGGCGAAGAACTTAATCCCGTTGTCGGGCATCGGGTTGTGGGAAGCGGAGATCATGACCCCGAGGTCGACGCTCTCCTCCGTTGCCGTCAGGTGCGCCACAGTCGGCGTCGTCACCACGCCGATGCGCGTCACATCCATGCCCGCGCTGGCCAGGCCCGCTGCCAGGGCATGGTCCAGGAACTCACCCGAAATACGGGTATCGCGCCCGATGATCGCGCGGGGCTTCGAGCCGTCCGCTCGCGGGGAGCCGCCGAACTGGCGGGCGGCCGCCTCCCCCAGCTGCAGAGCAAGATCCGCGGTGATATCAACGTTCGCCAGTCCTCGCACGCCGTCCGTGCCGAACATCCTGGGCATAGTCTCTCCATTCGGTGGGTCATTCGACTGCACTAAGCCTACCGCGCCAGCGCCCGCGCACACGCGCGAGGTCGTGACGCGGACAGGCCGATCGCTTCCGTACGCGAAAGCCGCGCCCCGCAGGTGCGGGGCGCGGCCATCGACGATGTGCTCGAAAGAATCAGCGCTTCGAGAACTGCGAAGCCTTGCGGGCCTTCTTGAGGCCTGCCTTCTTGCGCTCGGTGGCGCGGGCATCGCGAGTAAGGAAGCCAGCCTTCTTGAGAGCCGGACGGTTGGCGTCGCGGTCGATCTCGTTGAGGGCGCGCGACACACCCAGGCGCAGGGCACCGGCCTGGCCGGAGACGCCGCCGCCGTTGATGCGGGCGATGACGTCGAAGCGGCCGTCAATGTCAAGCAGGACGAAGGGGGACTTCACCAGCTGCTGGTGCAGCTTGTTGGGGAAGTAGTCCTCGAGGGTGCGGCCGTTGATGGTCCACTTGCCGGAGCCGGGGACCAGGCGAACGCGGGCGACGGCCTCCTTGCGGCGGCCCAGGCCCGCGCCGGGCGCGGTAATGGACTGGCCGGCACCGGCGGGCGCCGACTCGGTCTCGGACGTGTAGGAGCTGGGAACGACTTCCTCGTCCAGCTCAGCGGAAACGATGGTCTCAGCCACGGTTCTCCTCAGTGTTAAAGGTGTCAGCGACCGGTGGTCACTGAGCCACCTGGGTCAGTTCGTAGGGAACCGGCGACTGGCCGGCGTGGGGGTGCTCCGGGCCTGCGTAGACGTGCAGCTTCTTGAACTGCGCGCGGCCGAGGGAGTTGTGGGGAAGCATGCCCTTGACGGCCTTCTCGACGGCGCGCTCGGGGGCGGCGGCGAGGAGGTCGCGGTAAGCGGTCGCGGTCAGGCCGCCGGGACGCCCGGAGTGGCGGTACGCCATCTTCTGGTCGAGCTTCTTGCCGGTCAGAGCAACCTTGTCCGCGTTGATGATGATGACGTTGTCGCCCATATCCATGTGAGGGGCGAACGTCGGCTTGTGCTTCCCACGGAGGAGGGCAGCGGTCTGGGCTGCCAGGCGACCGAGGACGACGTCGGTGGCGTCAATGACGTACCACTTCTTGTCCGCGTCCCCAGGCTTGGGTGAATAGGTGCGCACGGGCGTAACCTTCAATTCTTGTTGGTCATGGGACGCCGCGCCGATTTTTCGGGGGCGTCCGCGATGAAACGGTTCGCGCGAGGCGTCGGCGAGGCTTCCTAGCGAGTGGGAGACACTAGGTGCTCTGCTGACGCACAGCACTAGCCATATTATCGGCGCACGCGCCGACGGTCAAAGCGCGGCGGCTACTGTGTCACATTCCTCAGGCATCATCGCCACAGCAGGAGTCCCGCCTGGCGCGCGCCTGTGCGGCTCGGGCTGCCCATTCCTCGGGCGCGGGGTAATCCACCCCTTCAAGGGTCAGTCCGTGAGCGGGCGCGATGGGAGCCGCGCTCGCTCGCGAACGCGCGCGAAGCACCCGCGCGGGATAGTCAATGTCGCGCGCCCCGGATCCGACGAGGAGCAGTGCTCCCACGAGGGAGCGAACCATTGAGTGGCAGAATGCGTCCGCTTCGACGCGGAAGGCGAGGGTTCCGTCCGCCTCCCGCACCGCGCGCAGCGTGCGGAGGGTGCGAATGGTTGTCGCTCCTTCGCGGGGGCGACAGTATCCGAGGAAGTCGTGTTGCCCGAGCAGGGGCACCGCGGCGTCATTCATCGCCTGGTCGTCAAGGGGCTCGTCGACCCACAGGCGGTCCCAGCGCGCCAGCGGGTCTGGCGCGTCCGACACCCTGTAGGTGTAGCGGCGGGCCAGAGCGGAAAAGCGCGCGTCGAAGGAGGCGTCGACGACGCGCGCGGCGAAGATTCTCACGTCGCAGGTGCCGCGTGCCACGCCCACGCCTCGGGTGCGGGAACGCTCGCCGTATCGTCCCGAGAGAATCTTGTTGAGCCTGCGGACGATCGACGTGGCGGCGTCGTCCTCGGAGCGCGCTGCCCTGGGCGCGAGCCGCGCCCACGCCTGGCGGGACAGATCCAGGTGACAGACCTGGTGGCGTGCGTGAACGCCTGCATCCGTGCGCCCCGCGACGGTCGTCGCCACCTCCTGCCGGGCGACCAACGCGATGGCGGCCTCGATTTCTCCTTGGACGGTGCGCAGGCCGGGCTGCGCGGCCCAGCCTCGAAAGTCCGTGCCGTCGTAGCCGAGATCGAGCCGCAGGCGCCGCGCGCTCACAGCTCCCACGCGCGAACGCCTCCGATGATCCCGGCGTCGTTGGGGACGACGATGACGTCCTCCCCCATCGCTCGTAGGTTCGACGCCGTGATCCGCTTCGAGTTTCCGCCCCCCAAGTACAGGCGGTCCCACATGTACATCGGGCGCAGTCCATCAACGACCCGCCGGACGCGACGAGACCAGTGGACGTCGCCCAGGCGCAGCCGCTCGTGCTCCCCGATGTAGTCGTCGTAGGTGAGTCCCCAGCGCACCGGCCCCTGCGACACCTCCACGTGAGGCGCCAGCTGGCCTCCGTCGAACACGGCATTGCCGAGGCCGGTACCCAGGGTGATGATCATCTCCAGGCCGCGTCCGGTGATTGCTCCCGCCCCGGCGACTTCTGCGTCGTTGAGGACCTTTGTCGGCAAGCCGAGCGCGTCCCTGATTGCGCTGCCCATATCGAAGTGATCCCAACGTGCCACCAGGTCGGGGATGATGCGCGAACGGGGCCCGTCACGGGTGATGTAGTGCGGCGTCGCGATCACGACGCCGTGACGAATCATGCCGGGCATGCCCATCGTGACGCGGGTCGGCGCCGGAAGCTGTTTCGCGAGGCCGACAACGGTTTCCACGAGCAGCTCCGGCGGGAGCGGGTAGGGGGTCGGAACCCTGCGCGCGGGCGCGATCATCGTGCCGCGCTCGTCCACGACCGATCCCTTGATGCCACCGCCCCCGCAGTCGATCGCCAACGTCATCTCGTGTTCCATGCGTCAAGGCTACCTCGGATGCGGTCAGGGCCGGGCACCCACACGGGATGCCCGGCCCTGGTCAGCCAGTTCAGTGACTCCTCGTCACTTCTCCTCAGCAACCTGCTCGGCCGCGTCTGCTGCCTCGCCGGCCTCGGCAGCGACCTCCTCGGCCTCGTTGGCCTTCGCGAGATCGCCTTCCTCACGAGCCTCCTCGGCACGCTCGGCGGCAGCCTCGGCGGCTTCCTCGGCCTCAGCGGCGACCTGAGACGCGGCGGCCTTCTCAGCCGTCTTCTCCGCAGCCTTCACAACGGCCTTCTTCTCGACCTTCTCCATGACGAGCTCGATGCGCATCAGGGGGGCGTTGTCGCCCTTGCGGTTTCCCACGCGAATGAGGCGGGTGTAGCCGCCGGCGCGCTCGGGGTCCATCGCGGGAACAAGTTCCTCGAAGAGGATCGCGACGATCCCCTTGTTCGGGATCTTCTTCAGGACCGTGCGGCGAGCGTGCTGATCGCCGCGCTTGGCCTTGGTGATGAGCTTCTCGACGTAGGGGCGCAGCAGCTTGGCCTTCGCCTCCGTGGTCGTGAGGCCGCGGTGTTCGATGAGCTGAGCCGCCAGGTTCGACAGAATCAGCTTCTGGTGTGCCGGGCTTCCGCCCAGACGAGCACCCTTCTTGGGGGTGGGCATGAGTTTCTCCTACGGATTCAATGCGTCCATCGGACGCACGGGGTCAGATGGACTGGTCGTCCGAAAAGATCGCGGCGGACTCCGAATCGCCGAAGCTCGGCATCACCGAGTCCTTCAGCGTCATACCGAGAGCCGCCAGAGACTCCTTGATCTCTTCGATCGACTTGGTGCCGAAGTTGCGGATGTCGAGCAGGTCGGCTTCCGAGTGAGCAACCAGCTCGCCGACGGTCAGGATGCCGCGACGACGCAGAGCGTTGTACGAACGCGACTGCAGGTTGAGGTTCTCAATCGGGAGAGCCAGATCGGCCGCAAGGGTCGCATCGGTGGTGGACGGTCCCACCTCAATGCCCTCCGCTTCCTCGTTGAGCTCGCGCATGAGGCCGAAGAGCTCCACCAGCGTCTTGCCGGCCGAGGCCAGGGCGTCGCGCGGGGTGATTGCCGGCTTGGTCTCCACGTCAATGACGAGGCGATCAAAGTCAGTGCGCTGCTCAACACGCGTCGCCTCAACCTTGTAGGTCACCTTGACGACGGGCGAGTAGATCGAATCAATCGGGATACGCGAGATCTCGGCCTGCGGATCCTTGTTCTGAGCGGCCGACACGTAGCCTCGGCCACGCTCGACGGTCAGCTCGATCTCCAGCTTGCCCTTCTCGTTGAGGGTGGCCAGATGAAGATCGGGGTTGTGGATCTCCACACCCGCGGGAGGCGTGATGTCGCCGGCGAGAACCTCGCCGGGACCGGCCTTGCGCAGGTACATGACGACAGGCTCGTCGTTCTCGCTGGACAGGACGATCTGCTTGATGTTCAGGATGATCTCAGCGACATCTTCCTTCACACCTTCGATCGTGCGGAACTCGTGGGGAACGCCATCGATACGGATGGACGTCACCGCTGCACCCGGAATCGAGGACAGGAGGGTACGACGCAGGGAATTACCCAGCGTGTAGCCGAACCCGGGCTCGAGGGGCTCCAGAGTGAAACGGGAGCGCAGGTCGCTGACCTTTTCTTCGGTCAGGATGGGTCGCTCTGCAATGAGCACGTCTATTCCTTTCTGACCGGTGCCCGCTATATGACACCGGATATGGGAACCTGCGAGAGCAGGCTAAGGGAGTGTGAACCGTGAGGTTCAGACGTGGGGAGGGCAGCGCCCTCCCGTCCACAAGTCAGCCGCGGCGGCGCTTCGGCGGGCGAGTGCCGTTGAAGGCCTGAGGGGTGACGTCCTGGATCGAACCGATCTCGAGGCCGGCGGCCTGCAGGGAACGGATCGCGGTCTCACGGCCGGAGCCGGGACCCTTCACGAAGACGTCAACCTTCTTCATGCCGTGCTCCTGGGCGCGACGAGCCGCCGCCTCGGCCGCGAGCTGAGCGGCGAAGGGCGTGGACTTACGCGACCCCTTGAAGCCAACCTGGCCGGAGGACGCCCAGGCGACAACCGCGCCCGTGGGATCCGTGAGGGAGACGATGGTGTTGTTGAACGTCGACTTGATGTAGGCGTGGCCGTTGGTGACGTTCTTCGAAATCTTGCGACGCGGCTTGCGGGCACCGCCCGAGCGCGAGGTCTTTGCTGCTGCCATTTCTGGTTCAGTTCCTTCTTGTCGCGGAGAGCTGCCCGAGGGGGCATACCCTCCTAGGCCTTACTTGGCCTTCTTCTTGCCTGCAACGGTGCGCTTGGGGCCCTTGCGGGTACGCGCGTTGGTCTTGGTGCGCTGACCGTGGACCGGCAGGCCACGACGGTGGCGAAGGCCCTGGTACGAACCGATTTCGATCTTGCGACGAATGTCAGCCTGAACCTCGCGGCGAAGGTCACCCTCAACCTTGAAGTTTGCCTCAATGTAGTCACGAAGCTTGACGAGTTCCTCTTCCGTCGCGTCCTTGACGCGGGTATCCGGGCTGACGCCGGTGGCGGCGAGGGTCTCTGCCGCGCGCGTGCGGCCGACTCCGTAGATGTATGTGAGCGCGATCTCGAGCCGCTTCTCGCGGGGGAGGTCGACGCCGGCAATACGTGCCATGGTGATGTTGCTCCAGTTGTTCATCGGAGGTCGTCATCGCTCAGTCCGGACGAGCAGCCCGGCCTCGGCCTCCGAACCGAGGGTCGTCCCGCGCTGGGACGCTGAGAGTGATGCTGTGGGGCACGGTGCCCCGCGGGGTCGCAGCGGGCCTCAGCCCTGACGCTGCTTGTGCCTGGGGTTGTCGCAGATGACCATGACGTTGCCGTGGCGACGAATCACCTTGCACTTGTCACAGATCTTCTTGACACTCGGCTTGACCTTCATGGTTGTTACCTCCACTGCCCGGCGGGCAGTTTGTGTCGGGTCACTTGTAGCGGTAGACGATACGGCCTCGAGAAAGGTCGTAGGGGCTCAGCTCGACGACAACTCGATCCTCGGGCAGGATGCGGATGTAGTGCTGACGCATCTTCCCCGCAATGTGGCCGAGAACCACGTGGCCATTCTTCAGTTCCACACGGAACATCGCGTTAGGCAGGGCCTCAACGACCGTGCCTTCCATCTCAATGACGCCGTCCTTCTTCGCCATATCCTCCGTTTATCCTCTACATGTCTCGGATAGCTTGCGGCGGATGCCGCCGGACGCGGTTGCGCCTGCGCGCAACGCGGATACGCCCAAGGGTCTACTCTACGGCATCGGCCGGTCCGCACGGTAGTTGGAGGACCTGTCGACTCGCTCACGTTTAATCGGTCACATTTTTGTTGGCGCTTTGCGAGTTCCTTGCAGTACCGGTCTGAGCGTGCCACCTCCGAGTACGGGACGAGGCCGCGAGCCAATGACGCCGGTGGGCCCGAAACCTTTTCGGTTTCGGGCCCACCGCCAACATCATTCAGTCGAGGCAGACAGGGGTCACCCCGTACGGCGCGAGCCCGGCGGCTCCGGAGTCGCGGGCCGTCAAAACGCTGACCCCGTCCTCCGTAATGGCGATCGAATGCTCCCAGTGGGCGGCATCAAGACCGTCCGCCGTGCGGACCGTCCACTCGTCGTCATCGGTGATCGACGCGATATCGCCGCGTACGAGCATCGGTTCGACGGCGAGGACCATGCCGGGCTTGAGGCGCGCCTGAATCCCACGCACCCGGTAGTTGAGGACGTCGGGAGGCATGTGCATGCTCGTCCCGATGCCATGGCCGACGAACTCCTCGACGATACCGGCTTCCCAGCCGTTGGTCTCCCCGTGGCGGGCAACGACCTCTTCGACGGCGGAGCCGACCGCGCTGATCCGCTTGCCGGTGGCGAGCGCCGCGAGGGCGGCCCAGAGCGATTCGCGGGTGAGCGCATCGAGCTGACGGCGCTCACGCAACACGTTGTCATCCACACCCGGAAGGGAACCCGACGCTCGCACTCCGCTGGCGAATTCCTCGTCGGAAAGGAAGGAGTCGCCGACAATCACGGAGAAGGCCGCGTCGCCGTGCCATTGCCTGCCGCGATGGTCAACGTAGGCGCCGCAGTCGAAGGAGACGATGTCACCTGCGGCGAGCTCCGTGTCGCCCGGAATGCCGTGAACGATCACGTCGTTGACGGAGATGCACACTGTTGCGGGATAGTCGTAGTAGCCCAGGAAGTTCGAGGTGGCGCCCGAGTCCGCAATGGCTGCGGCACTCACCTCGTCGAGCTCCCGGGTGGTGATGCCCGGAGCGATGGCGGCGCGAAGCGCCTCGTGAATGGAGGCGACCACCAGGCCCGCCTCGCGCATCCAGCGCAGCTCTTCCGCGCTCTTGAGTTCGATGCGAGCCATTGTCTACTTCGACGCCACCGAATCCAGGATGGCGAAGATGCGGGCCGTCACCTCGTCGATCGAGCCGGTTCCGTCGACGACCTCCAGGAGATCCTGGTCCACGTAGTACGTGGCCACGGGCAGCGTCTGCTGGTGGTAGACCTCGAGGCGGTGGCGCATGACCGGCTCGGTGTCGTCCGTGCGATGCTGCTCCTGCGCCCTCTTGAGCATGCGTTCGACGACCTCGTCCTCGTCGACCTGAATCTCGAGGACCACGTCGATCGACGTGCCGAGATCGAGGAGCATGTCTCGCAGAACGTGCGCTTGCTCGACCGAGCGCGGGTAGCCGTCCAGCAGGAAGCCGTTGGCGGTGTCTGGGGCGGCCAGGCGAGCCTTCACCATCGTGTTCGTCACCGAGTCGGGCACGAACTCTCCGCGGTCCATGTACGCCTGGGCCTGCTTACCGATCTCGGTTCCTTCCGCCATGTTGGCGCGGAAGATGTCACCGGTCGAGATGGCGGGAATGTCGAGGCGCTCCGCGATGCGCGAGGCCTGTGTTCCCTTGCCCGCTCCGGGAGGGCCGAGGAGGATGACGACTGTCATTTGAGGAATCCTTCGTAGTGATGCTGCTGCAGCTGGGTGTTGATTTCCTTCACCGTCTGCAGGCCGACGCCGATGATGATGAGCAGTGTCGTGCCGCCAAAGGGCATCTGCGAGCTCGATAGCTTCAGCGGGATGATTGCCAGCGACGGCAGCAGCGCGATAATCACGAGGTAGAGCGCCCCGGCGGAGGTGATCCGGTTAATCACGTAGCGCAGGTACTCAGCCGTGGGGCGTCCCGCACGGTAGCCCGGGATGAAGCCCCCGTACTTCTTCATGTTGTCGGCAACCTCGTCCGGGTTGAACGTGATAGCCGTGTAGAAGAACGTGAAGAAGAGGGTGAACAGGGCGTAGATGGTCAGGTAGAACGAGCTGCCCTGCGAGAAGTGTTCCGAGATCCACTGCACCCATTTGTCGTTGGTCTTGCCGAACTGGGCGACCATGGGGGGCAAAGCCAGGATCGAGGAGGCGAAGATGACGGGGATAACGCCCGACATGTTGATCTTCAGCGGGATGTAAGTCGTTGTTCCGCCGTACTGGCGCCTTCCGATCATGCGCTTGGCGTACTGGACGGGAATGCGGCGCTGCGCCTGCTCGACGTAGACGACGGCGAGCGCGACCACCAGGAGGAGGGCGACGATGGCGGCGACCGATGCCCACTTGCCGGACTGTCCGATGGACAGCAGCTGCTCGGGCAGGCGCGCCGCAATCGAGGTGAAGATCAGCAGCGACATGCCGTTGCCGATGCCGCGTTCGGTGATGAGTTCGCCCAGCCACATGATGACGCCCGTGCCCGCCATCATGACGATGATCATCATGATGAACGTCACGATCGAGCGGTCCTTGATGACTCCTTCGGAACACGACTGAAAGAGCTGCCCGCTGCGCGCCAGGGAGACCGTGGTCGTGGCCTGCAGAACCCCCAGGCCGATCGTCAGGTAACGGGTGTACTGCGTGAGCCTCGCCTGGCCGGTCTGGCCTTCCTTGTGCAGATCATCGAACCTGGGGATCACGACGCGCAGCAGCTGAATGATGATCGAGGCCGTGATGTAGGGCATGATGCCCAGGGCAAAGATCGACAGCTGCAGCAGCGCGCCACCCGAAAAGAGGTTCACGAGGTCCAGAAGCGACGCCTGGGACTCCTGCGCCATACAGCGCTGCACGGCCTGCGAATCGACGCCCGGCGTGGGAATGAATGATCCCAGCCGGAACGCGGCCATGATGAACAGGGTGAAGAGTAGCTTCCGACGCAAGTCGGGGGTACGGAACGCCTGGGCAAATGCACCGAGCAAGGCTTCCTCCTACGGGTGATGGCAAGCGGGGCGAAGCCCCTAGACTGATCCAGCTTACCCGACACGGGTAGCGGTTGGCGATATCCAATCATTAAAGTGTCACGCTCACGCCCGCCTAGTGACTCGGCGTGAGTGAACCCGCAACGGGGCGCGGTAGCCGCGGCCGCGAGAGGCGACTATGGTGCCGCGTCGCGCCGACGGAGCAGACAGGTAACGGGGGTGGCCCCTTTGTGGGACCACCCCCGCCCAGCGTCAGCGAGCCGAAATCGACCCGCCGGCGGCAGTAATCTTCGCCTCGGCGGAGGACGACCAGGAGTCGACCTCAACCTCTAGCTTGACGCTGAGTTCGCCGGTTCCGAGGACCTTGACGGGCGCGGAATCGCGAACGGCGTGCTTGGCGATGAGATCCTCGACCGTGACCTTGCCGCCCTCGGGGAAGAGCTCCCCGAGCTTGCCAACGTTCACGACCTGGTACTCAACGCGGAAGGGATTCTTGAAGCCGCGAAGCTTCGGCAGACGCATGTGGATCGGCATCTGGCCACCCTCGAAACCGGCGGCAACCTGGTAGCGGGCCTTGGTGCCCTTCGTACCGCGGCCGGCGGTCTTGCCCTTCGAGCCCTCACCGCGACCCACGCGGGTCTTCGCGGTCTTGGCTCCGGGGGCAGGACGCAGGTGGTGCAGCTTAACGATCTGCGTCTTGTTCGTGGAGTCCGCCATTGTCAGTCGACCTCCTCAGCGGTCACCAGGTGACGCACGGTGCGAACGGCACCGAGGACGGTGTCGGTCTGCTCACGCACGACGCTCTGGCCGATCTTGCGCAGCCCGAGGGTGCGCAGCGTATCCTTCATGTTCTGCTTGGCGTGAGCAGAGGACTTCACCAGCGTGATCTTGATGTTCTTCGCCATCACTTAGCCTCCCCTGCAGCGGCCTTGTCGGCCTCGGCGGCCTCGGCAGCCGCGCGCTTCTCTGCCTCGCCCTCTGCGCGAGCGCGCAGCATGGACGCGGGAGCAACGCGCTCGAGGGGCAGGCCGCGACGAGCGGCGACAGCCTCGGGCTGCTCGAGTTGCTTCAGAGCGTCAACCGTCGCGTGGACGATGTTGATCGCGTTGGACGAGCCCAGCGACTTCGTGAGCACGTCGTGGACGCCCGCGGCTTCCAGGACCGCGCGCACCGGGCCGCCGGCGATAACGCCGGTACCGGGGGCAGCCGGACGCAGGAGAACGACACCTGCGGTGTCGCGGCCCTGCACCACGTGCGTGATCGTGCGGCGGATCATCGGGACGCGGAAGAAGTTCTTCTTCGCCTCCTCGACACCCTTGGAGATGGCCTGAGGAACTTCCTTGGCCTTTCCGTAGCCGACGCCCACCGTGCCTTCGCCGTCACCCACGACAACCAGGGCGGTGAAGGAGAAGCGGCGTCCGCCCTTCACGACCTTGGAGACGCGGTTGATGGTCACGACGCGCTCGATGTACTCGTTCTTGTTCTCGTTGTTCCGGCGGTTGTCGCGATCGTTGCCGCGGCCGGAGCGGCGCTCACGGCGATCGTTGTTCTCGCCCGCGCCCGAACCGTTCCTGTCTCGCTGCTGTGCAGCCATCAGATGATCTCTCTTTCTTTCGGCTCGTTCACAGCTCGAGTCCGCCCTCGCGGGCGGCCTCGGCAACGGCCGCAACGCGACCTGCGTACTTGTTACCACCGCGGTCGAAGACGACGGCAGAGATTCCTGCGGCCTTCGCGCGCTCGGCGATCAGGGCGCCGACCTTGCGGGCCTTGTCGGTCTTCGTGCCCTCGGAACCGGCCAGGTCCGCTTCGATGTCGGAGGCCGACACCAGCGTGTGACCCACCGTATCGTCGATGACCTGCGCCACCATGTGGCGGTTCGAACGGGTAACGACCAGACGGGGACGCTCGGGCGTGCCGTTGATCTTCTTGCGGAGGCGGAGGTGACGGCGCTTGCGAGCGACGAACTTGCCCTTGCCCTTGATCGAGTAAGCCATCACTTACCAGCCTTTCCGACCTTGCGACGGATGGTCTCGCCCACGTAGTGGATGCCCTTGCCCTTGTAGGGTTCCGGCTTCTTCAGCTTGCGGATCCGGGCAGCCGTCTCGCCGACGAGCTGCTTGTCAATGCCGGACACCGTGAACAGCGTCTGAGACTTCGGGGCGATCGTGAACTCGATGCCCTCGGGCGGCGTGATGGTGATCGTGTGGGAGAAGCCCAGGGAGAACTCCAGGTCCTTACCCTTGGCGACCACGCGGTAACCGGTGCCCGTGATCTCGAGATCCTTCTTGTATCCCTCGGTCACGCCGACGATCATGTTGGCGATCAGCGTGCGGGAGAGCCCGTGAAGCGAACGCGCGGTGCGCTCGTCGTTCGGACGCTCGACGACGACCTGTCCGTCCTCGACCTTGGCGGTGATCGGCTCGGCCACGACGTGGCTCAGGGTACCCTTGGGGCCCTTCACGGTCACGTTCTGTCCGTCGATCGCGACGTCAACGCCGGCCGGGATTGCGATGGGGTTCTTACCAATTCGCGACATTGTTCAGCCTCCTCATCACCAGATGTAGGCGAGGACTTCCCCACCCACACCCTTCTCGGCTGCCTGGCGGTCGGTGAGCAGGCCGGAGGACGTGGACAGGATCGCCACGCCGAGGCCGCCGCGGACCTTGGGCAGGTTGGTGGACTTGGCGTACACGCGCAGACCGGGCTTGGACACGCGCTTGAGCCCCTGGATCGCGGCCTCGCGGTGCGAGCCGTACTTCAGGTTGATCGTCAGGGTCTTGCCCACGCGGGCATCCTCGACGGTGGTCGAGGCAATGTAGCCTTCCTCGACCAGGATGTTCGCAATCGCGTTCTTGAGCTTGGAGTACGGCATCGAAACCGCATCGTGGTGCGCACGATTCGCGTTGCGCAGACGCGTCAGCATATCTGCAATCGGGTCTGTCATTGTCATGGGGGTTTATTCCCCTTCCTCGTCGCGGTTTCTCCGGCTGTCCGGGACCTGCGACGTTCGTTTTACCAGCTGCTCTTGGTGACACCGGGGAGTTCGCCGCGGTGGGCGAGCTCGCGCAGGCACACGCGGCACAGTCCGAACTTGCGGTACACCGAGTGCGGACGTCCGCAACGGTTGCACCGGGTGTAGGCACGCACGCCGAACTTCGGCTTGCGGGCAGCCTTGACCTTCAGGGATGTCTTGGCCATGGGTCAGTCCTCCTTGAACGGGAAGCCGAGGTGACGCAGAAGGGCGCGACCCTCTTCGTCATTGGTGGCCGAGGTGACAACCGTGATGTCCATGCCGCGCACTCGGTCGATCGAGTCCTGGTCGATCTCGTGGAACATCGACTGCTCCGTGAGACCGAAGGTGTAGTTGCCGCGACCGTCGAACTGCTTGGAGGACAGTCCGCGGAAGTCACGGATGCGGGGAAGCGCCGTCGACAGGAGGCGGTCCAGGAACTCCCACATGCGATCGCCGCGAAGCGTGACGTGGGCGCCGATCGCCTGACCTTCGCGCAGCTTGAACTGCGCGATGGACTTCTTGGCGCGGGTGGTCACGGGCTTCTGGCCGGTGATCGCGGTGAGGTCGCGGATAGCGCCCTCGAGTGCCTTCGAGTCGCGAGCGGCCTCGCCGACACCCATGTTGACGACAATCTTCGTCAGTCCGCCGACCTGCATGACGTTCTCGTGCTTGAACTCCGCACGGAGCGCCTCGCGGATCTCGGAGACGTACTTTTCCTTCAGACGCGGGGCCATGCTCAGATCTCCTTGCCCTGCTCAACGCCGCGCTTGGCGCCGCCGCGAGTCACGCGAACTCGCACGGTCCGGGTGCGGCCACCGCGCTCGACGGTATCCTCGCGGAAACCGACGCGAACGCGCTTCTTGGTCTCGGGGTCGACCAGAGCGACCTTGGACAGGGAGATGGGGGCCTCGATGGTCTCGATGCCGCCGGCGCTGCCCTGCTGGCCCTGGCGCACGTGGCGAGTCTTCAGGTTGACGCCCTCGACGAGGACCTTGCCCTCCTCGGGGAACACCTGGATGACGCGGCCCTGCTTGCCCTTGTCGCCGGGCTTCAAAGGCTCAAGGCCCTCTTCTGCGCGGCGGGCGTTGCGCTTGGCCAGCGCCTTCTCGTCGGACGTGCGTCCGCGAACGACCTCGACGAGGTCGTTCTTGCGAATCTTGGCTGCCATGGATCAGATCACCTCCGGAGCGAGGGAGACGATGCGCATGAACTTCTTCTCGCGCAGCTCGCGGCCCACGGGACCGAAGATGCGCGTGCCACGCGGCTCGCCATTGTTGTTGATGATGACGGCCGCATTCTCGTCGAAACGAATGTAGGAACCGTCGGGGCGGCGGGTTTCCTTACGCGTGCGAACGATCACTGCCTTGACGACTTCGCCCTTCTTGACGTTGCCGCCGGGAATGGCGTCCTTCACGGTGGCGACGATCGTGTCGCCGATACCCGCGTAGCGCCGACCCGAGCCACCGAGAACACGGATGGTCAGGATCTCCTTGGCCCCTGTGTTGTCGGCGACCTTCAGTCGCGACTCCTGCTGGATCATTTTCTATTGACTCCTGTCGTCGTGCCGGTTCTCTTCCGGATTGTCCCGGTCGAGCCTTGCCGAACGGATTTCGGTCTGTGAGCGAAGGTCACTTCGCCTTTTCGAGGATCTCCACAATGCGCCAGCGCTTGGTGGCCGACAGCGGGCGGGTCTCCATGATGAGGACGAGATCGCCGACGCCGCACTCGTTGTGCTCGTCGTGAACCTTGACCTTCTTGTTCTTGCGCATGACCTTGCCGTAGAGGGCGTGCTTGACGCGGTCCTCGATTCGCACGACAACGGTCTTGTCCATCTTGTCGCTGACGACGTAGCCGCGACGGACCTTACGCTCACTGCGAGCGGTGGTTTCTGCCATCAGGCTCACTCCTCAGTGTTCGGGGCGGTGCGGTAGCCGAGCTCCCGCTCACGCGCGATGGTGTAGATCCGGGCAATGTCGCGGCGCACGGTCTTCATGCGACCGTGATCCTCGAGGTTGCCGACGGCCTGCGCAAAACGCAGGTTGAACAGCTCTGCCTTGGCCTTCTCGAGCTCCTTGGACAGCTGGGAGTTGTCCATGGCATCGAGCTGATCGGTGGTCAGACCCTTATCTGCCATCAGATGTCACCACCCTCTCGGACCACGAAGCGGGTCTTAATAGGAAGCTTGTGCTGGGCACGGCTGAGGGCCTCGCGAGCGAGCTCCTCGGGCACGCCTGCCAGCTCGAACATGACGCGTCCGGGCTTGACGGGGGCAACCCACCATTCCGGTGCACCCTTACCGGAACCCATTCGGGTTTCGGCGGGCTTCTTGGTCAGAGGACGGTCCGGGAAGATGTTGATCCAGACCTTACCGCCACGCTTGATGTGGCGGGTGACGGCGATACGTGCCGCCTCAATCTGACGGTTGGTGATGTACGCACTCTCCAGAGCCTGGATGCCGTAGTCGCCGAACGCGAGTTCGGTGCCACCGGAGGCGAAGCCAGTGCGGTGAGGACGGTGCTGCTTGCGGTACTTAGTCCGACGGGGAATGAGCATGGGGCTCAGGCCTCCGTTCCGGTTGTGGACGCAGCGGCCTCGGAGGCCTGAGCCTCACGGGGGGCCTGCTGCGAAGCGGTCTCCTGGTTGGGGCGTCCGCCGCGGCGGGGGCCACGGCGACCATCACGACGGCCGCCACGCTGGGCGTGCTCGGCCTGCTGGCGAGCGAACTCGCGCTCGGTCAGGTCACCCTTG